>ERZ772958.170-NODE-170-length-27723-cov-9.338405_pt1 | contig 27723 bp, 21 predicted proteins | sample MGYA00580681_ERZ772958 | MGnify/ENA primary metagenome ERZ772958 (study PRJEB29015, sample SAMEA2738089) | human oral metagenome | biome: human oral; feature: human-associated habitat; material: saliva | place: China | collected 2275 ...
CCATCCCTCGCCTTGAGCTCGTCCGTGACCTCTTTCTCTTCTCCTGCTTCACGGGACTTGCCTATATTGATGTCGCAAACCTCAGAAGAGAACACCCGATACGTCTACGGCTCGGAGCCTCATAGCCCCGAAAGACGATGAGGTGATTCGAGACGCTGAGGATAACCCTCTCGATCCGTATACCTACTCGGCTCAGTCGCTCATTGAGGTAACTCGCCCATGCCCCATCCAGATACCGGAGGGTCTCTACTCCCGACAGTGTTGGAAGGTGATCGGTGATGCTGAGTCGTGTTACCCACCCCATATCAGCTTCATAGGTATGCCCATCCTCTTCCCAACTAGCCATCTCATCTCGATCCCTGACTGCGATATGATCTATCACTTGGATCTCAGACAGCGGGCGAGGAGTGATCGGGGCTTGCCCTTCCTTCGCCTGAAGCATCCCTCGGGGCGTCCTGCAGCCCCAGAGGCCGAGACCGAGGAGTGCGATGTATAAGACCTGCCGAGTGCTCATGGCTTTACTTCTCTATGGGGTTGTATGGGAGGTTGAGCATAGGATCACCCTTGAAGCCCATTCGTCCTCCGAGGGCCTTGATAGCTTGTTCGGGATTGGCATAGAGCTGGACGATGATCTTCTCTAGCTCCTTCCTCGTCGTGGGGCGCTGGTTCCACTTCCAGCGGACGATATTCTCCCCAGCGGAGAGGTTGGCGATCCCTATGCAGGTATACCGATAGTCCCCCTCGCTGTCAGCGACCTCTAGAATCAGCCCGGGTAGTCCCCCAAACTTGTACGGCCCCTCAGAGAGTGGGATCTCTGATGTAAACCAAGCGATCCACTGCCTCCCCCCAAAGGAGACCTCTGCCCTCTGACAGCTATGTCCGAGGATCTCCCGCTTCTCGGGCTTCACCTGCCATTGTAGGGTAGGCTTAGGCTCTACATAGCTCATCACAGGGGCTCCAGCAGGCAGGCGGTAGTCAGTGGTAATATCCTGCGTCTTCGGATAGCCCCGGTAGAGGATCATCGGCGGGACAACATCTGTCACGATCTTCCGAGGAAACTGACCAGTCTCGATCAAGGGCGTGGCGGCAGAGTCTGCTTGGTAGTGTTTCAGACTATACACCTTACTGATCTGTGTCCCTATGTCTAAGCGCACCTGATCCTGAGTGACATATTCCCGATCAGTAGGATCAGAGATGAAGTCTAGCTGGTAGAGCACACGATACTGCACCCGATCCAGACTATCAGCCTCAGCGAGCGAGCGAGGCTTGTCGAAGACCTGTGCCCCGAGGGGGAGGATGCTGAATAGGGATACTCCTAGGAGTATGAGTTTAATGGCTTTCATATTATTATATCTATAGTTAGTAGTTAGAGCTTGAATGAGACCTTCACGAGCACCGCACGAGGACGTAGACGATAGCTGTGCTGGATGGTAGCGTAGGATAGGCGCTGGATGCTGTGATAGGCCTGCATGCCCAGCAGATTATTCAGTTCGCAGCCCACCTCTACTCGAGAGCCGCTCCACTTGAGCTGGCTGTCCAGGAGTAGGACATCGGTCTTTTCGCTGGAGGAGCTGACATAATTATGCTCTAGGATGATATCCCAGAATATGTTTTTCCCAAAGGCTACTCCTATCTGTGCGGTCTCGGAGAGGAGGTTATCGATCTCGGTGCGAGAGGCGAATCGGGAGGTATAGTTACGCCCATAGTAGACATTGTAGTCCAGGAGGATTTCCTTGATGGGATTGGCCTTCAGGGCTAGTCGCACGCTCTGGGTATGTACTTTATAGGGCGTGATCGTCCCCTGATAGGCTACCTGCCCTAGATGGTGTGTATAGCCTAGGTCGAGGTCGATCCCTAGGCCTGCCCAGGTAAATCCCTTGCTCAGCGACCACACCCCCGAGAAGGTCTGTGTATGGTGCTTGTGCGCTAGGAGCTCATAGCGTCCTCCGTCCTCACCGAGGAGTAGCATCTGGATAAAGGGCTTGTAGTGCATGCTCTGCCTCGCCCTCAGAGAGGACGACAGGAACGAAAAGATGTCTCGGTAGTCTACCCGCCCCTCTATGGTGGCTGTTTGCTCCCTGAATAGCCTAGGTGTCCCGACCGTCAGACTACGATAGCTCTCTAGGACGGGGTCGGGATACCAATCACGGATCCTCGGCTCCGTATGTGCATAGCTACCTGCCAACTGGAGACCCCAGTGCTGTCCTAAGCTTAGCTTGACCTTGAGATGAGGCTCGATGAGGAGGCCTGCTAGACGATCCGAGCTTGTCCGTCGGAGCTGGTAGATGACGGGGAGAGCTAGATCTATGGAATACTTCTGACGTAGATAGCTTAGGGTCTGCTCCACACCTACACGCAGGATACGATCATAGCTACTGCCCGTGCGCTCCAGTAGGCTACTCGATAGGCTCTGCCACTGGTACGAGGCGAAGACCTGAGGGCTATACGTCCAGTAGCGCACAAGGGGGAGGTTGAGGATCCTAAGGCGATTGTCCGTATAGAGACTTGTGAACCATCCCCGCTGCCCGATCATACTGTGTAGTGTGGGGAGCACCTGCTGCAGTTGCTGGTTATTGGCTGTCTCAAAGTCTTCGTCTGAGGTCGTAAGCCGCTGGGTGAGGATAAGCTCTATCGGGAGACGTGTACGGCCATTGATGAAGTGCATCTGATTGTTCAGGTGCAGGGCATCTAGCCCTTGACGCTGAGGGGTTGCTAGTCCATTGAGGGCGATTGTCCCCGAGGCCCTACTCTGCGAGGCGCTCGCACGAAGCTGATCCTTGAGGTAGTAGCCCTGCAAGTTCTTCTCATAGCTAAGGCTGGTCGAGGCGCTCCCCTGCCGTAGTAGATGCTCGATGCGCTCATCTAGGAGGAGCGGGGAGGAGAAGCGTCCATACCGAGCCTGCGAAGAGCCCTCGGAGCGAATCTTATCATACCGATAGCTCCCCTGCAGCTTGAGCTGGCTACTATCCGAGAGGACAAAGGCACTATTGCCACTGGCCATCAGCGACACATTGTCTGTATAGTATGATGGGGGGAGGTTGGGGGTAGCGGGCTTATCTATGCGGGCAAAGATGTGCTCCTCCCTCGAGCCACCCCTCTGCACGCCAAAGGAGCTCTCGTAGTACTGCCTGCCTGAGTTATCGACATACGCCACGCCGAGGAACTGCGCTCTCCGGGCAAGGTAGTTACTCCTGATCCGGCTATTGGTCTCAAGCCCATCACCATAGCCAAGACCCAAGTCAAGCGAAACACCCCAGATCCCACGCTTCTTGGGCGAGAGCTTGAGGTTGAGGATGACATCATCCGAGGAGCGTTTGCCTACCAGCGCCTTGATGCCCTGGTAGTTATCCAGCACCTGTATGGTGGAGATGTCGCTCGCGTCTATATTGCTCGTGATCAGCTCATAGCCCCCCTGGGTCAGATCGATCCCCTCGATATTGATTTGCTTTAGGGGCTTGCCTTGGTACTTGAGCAGGCCTCCCTCCATACGCATACCTGGGATACGGCGGATGACATCCCCGATACTGCGGTCAGTGGCCTTCGCTAGACGAGCGACATTATAGTTGATGGTATCTTGGTTTCCCCAGACCCGTGGAGCTTGCACGGAGACTTCCTTGAGGAGATAGGTATCCTCCTTGAGATCAATATCTAGCTCGTGCGTCGTGGGGAGTGTGAGACGCTGGGTATAGGTCTTGTAGCCGAGGCAGCGAGCCGACACAATAGCCTGAGTGAGCTGGCCACTTGCCGTGAGCTCAAACTGCCCTCCAGCATCCGTATGGGCGTAGCTAAGGATGGTACTATCTGTCACGGAGAGGAGGGTGATAGAGACTCTAGGGAGTGGCTCCTTGCCTGAGTGGACGACCCCTCGGATCTTGATGGAGCTCTGTGCCCCGAGGGTAAGGCTGAGGCCGATAAGGCCGAGTAACCCCACTCCCCCCTTCCAGAGGGAGACCAGTAGACTCAGTACATAGCATGAGCTACCAAGTGGGCTTGAGTAGGTGTTTCGGTATCGCATCGCTAACGTGGAATTAACAATACTATTACGGGGCGAATATATGAATAAAGGATATTGCAAGGGAGATCCTATGATACCACACTTTAAGGAATACACCCATATACACACTGATAAACAGCGCTTTGACATCAAATAAGCATCTATGATAGTTCAAGAGAAAGAGCCTCTCTCTCCGCAACGAAGTGAGTGTCGTAACTAATAAGGTTACGGCACTTTTCTTTTATGAAGCAGACTCGACTTGAGACACGAGCTCGCTTATCCCATACTCCTATATTCCCCGATCAGATGTAAGGCGCACACCGAGCCCGCCATGCCTTGGCTCTAGGTTAGCATGCGCTTTGATCTCCCTGCCCTATCTTTGTACCGCAAGATCAAGATCCCAAGGCAAATACAATGACGATTACAGAAGTGAGAGATACTCTCCAGAAAAAAGATCCCAATGAGCTATTTAAGCTACATCATGCTTGGGTAAGCACCCTAATCCCGTTTTGGAGGCAGGCGGTCATACGAATCGCAGAGCTGACCGGCACACCGACAGACCGCAGGGACAAACACTTGAGAGCTATAGAGCAAGCCATAACCCTACTACCCGGCTGGCGATCGAAGCAGATAACCTACGTCAAGGCTCGACGCAGAGAGATCGACAGCGCCATTAGTTTCATCCGGAATGCAGCCTTAACTACTCAGGTCTCGAAGTATGCCTTTGCACCCGTCTGCAGAAACCTAGCAGGCATCTTACGTGGAGCCTTATATATATCCACCTTCGGCTACAGCGACGAACAGCTACCAGACGTATTGGCTCACGACGTTTACGATCTAGCCACCTGCCATACGCTATTCCCCTTTGACACCAGTGACTTCGTATGCTTCCTCTCAGACGAGAGATCTACCCAGACTGACGGATCCACTGGAGTGAACTGGCATCTCATGATGGATCGTGCTGGCGAAGTACTCGGAATTCGTCCCCTCATTAAAGCCGTGGATCAGCAAGCAAGACTCATATGGGAGAGCTACAGCGCACCCTTCGCGTGGGTGTATGATGAAGCCATTTGGACTCGGGAGACCCCCAGCCTCTTCAAGGAGCTATACTACATTGCCCAAAGAGCCTTTCACCAACGATAAGGGCAAGATATCTGTATCAGATCAGTCAGACATCCACTGGGTCGGCATGCCCTCATGAGAGAGTAACTCAAGAGCCGGAAAGCCCTACCGTAACTATACCTTTGTCTCAGGGCTCTTTCCCAGCTCCCACTCCTCCCCTTTTCACTACCTTTGCAGAGGCGCCGATAAGCTGCGATTTGGCTGGCGGCGATAAAGTTAAACAGGAGCGATGAGCATCAATTATCAGGAATTAGTGCCCGAGAAGGCATTGGGCAAGGAGATCAGCCGACACATCTTCCAGACCTATCGGGTGAAGACCGGGCTGCCTCACGAGATCGAGCAGAACATCGAGCACATCAAGCGCTTGAACCCCGAATATGAATATCACCTCTTCGACGACGAAGACATCAAGGCCTTCATCCTCGAGCATTACGGCGAAGTCATCTGGGGCTATTACCAGCGCATCGCACCGATCTACGGTGCCGCCCGTGCCGACTTCTTCCGCTACCTCCTCGTCTACCAGCTGGGTGGCGTATACATTGACATCAAGTCTTCCTTAGATAAGCCTCTCAAGGATGTCCTTCGCCCAGAAGACCAATTCATCCTGACGCATTGGGACAACCGCCCTGGCGAGCAGTACGAAGGCATCGGTATCTACCCCGAGCTGGGCACCCTTTCTCGTGGCGAATATATCCAGTGGTGCATTGCCTCCGTAGCGGGTCACCCCTTCCTACGCGCCGTCATCCTGCAGATGCTTCGCAACATTGATGAATACACGCCCTTCCGCCACGGAGCGGGTCTGTGGGGCGTCCTGCGCACGACCGGCCCCGTCATGTACACCAAGGTCATCGAAGCCATGCGCCCCACGCTCGTCGAGGGGAAAGACTACCGCATGCTCGACAAGCCCCAAGAGATCGGCCTGCGCTACTCCATCTTTGATACAGCAGGTGTCTACGGCCACAAGAAGGCGCTCAAGGCCAACTACAATAAGGCCTACACCCCCATCATCGTGACGCCCGACCGACCGCTCTACGCTAAGTGCGCCAAGTACTATCTCTTCGCACGCTTAGCCATCCGCGTCCTCGGCGACAAGATCGCCGCCCGCTTCAAGTAGCCACAGCACCCACCCACAAAAAGCGAATCGCTGTAGGAGATGCTCCTACAGCGATTCGCTTTTTATTTGGTCAAGAGGCCCGAAGGCCTTATTACATCTGGGCTATTTGAGCAGCGCCTCCAAGGCTCTCGTGATGGCGGCCTCGACCTTGTCGACCTCCGTAACACCCAACCCCTCAGAGGTCACAGTCGCTACTAATTCGCCCGTCTCAGCCGACACCAACTGGATGGTCACTTCTTTCAACGTGACGCTACGCCCTCTACCGTGCCCATAGCCCACCATCAGGGTCTTGGCTCTAAAACGCTCATCCACGCTAGGCAGGATGATGAAGCCTTTCTTGGCAAAGGCTCCAGCTATCAGATCGCGGGGATTGACCGACTCGATCTTTTTCTCCGAAGTCTCCTGTACCGGTTGGGTCGCTGGGATGTAGACGTAGCTGTATGCCCGAAGGTCCTTATTCACCTGGACAGTCGGGACACGCATTGCACAGCCCGTGAGGAAGCCAACGACAACGAGGACGATTGCCCCGATAAAGAATCTATTGTATCTGCTCTCCATAAACGATAAGTTTTTCTCTGAATAAAGGTACAACAATTAAACAGAGAACATTTCTTCCTTTGGCATACACCATCCGCGTCCTCGGCGACAAGATCGCCGCCCTCTTCAAGTAGCCACGACGCCCACCCACAAAAAGCGAATCGCTGTAGGAGATGCTCCTACAGCGATTCGCTTTTTATTTGATCGAGAAGCCCGAAGGGCTTGTTACAACTGGACTATTTGAATAGCGCGTCCAAAGCTCTCGTAATGGCCTGCTCAATCTCTTCAGCCTCCGTACCATCACGCCCCTCAGCCGTTGCAGTAGCCACCAGCTCGCCCGTCTCAGCCGACACCAACTGGATAGTTATCTCTTTCACATAGGCAGCTAACAAAACACGGCGGCGTCCGCTTTTGCCGTAGCTTACCATAAGGGTCTTGGATTTCAATCGCTCATCCAATCGGGGTAAGACGATAAAACCGTTCTTAGCGAAGATCCCGACCAGCACATCGCGGGGATTGACTGACACAGAATAAGACGTGGGGCCATCACCTCTGTGGCTCACCGAGGTGCTATATATCGCCTGTGTCTCTGAGACATAGACATGGGTATATGCCCGAAGATCCTTATTCACATGGACAGTAGCAGGGCGTAGCGTTACGCATCCCGTGAGGAAGCCAACGCTAACGAGGGCGATTAGGCCGAAGATGAATGTAGTGTATCTGCGTTTCATAACTATGTGTTTTGCTCTGAGTAAAGGTACGATAATATATGTATACGAAGAGACATAGCCCCTCTGCATGAGGGAGAGATATGAACCTATATTGCTTGCTGAGTCAACCTATATTGGTTGTCATCATGACCAATATAGGTCACGACACGAAGCTATATAGGTCAGCCCGCCGACCAATATAGGTTCGTCCCCCCTCTCTATAGAGATGGATTTCAACCTAAGGGAAGTTGGCCACAAAGAAAGCCCCGAAGTAGTTTGATTACTCCAGGGCTTCTATGCTGTCACAGCAAGCAGACTTACTTACTTTCCCCAATAGGGACGACCATGCGTGTATCCTCCTTCATTGACCATTGAACTTGGTAAGTACTACCGCTAACCTTATCCAGCAAGATGAAGTTAAACATGTTCTGAGTGGGATACAGAGTGAAGCGCCCGGGCTTCCCTTTCTCTTTGATTAGAGATTTCGCATTCAACTCTACTTCTCCTTGATAAGACTCGGAGTCTAAAGCATAATGCACCTGGGTCATCTTCCCATTTCGAGTATCGAGTTTAATAAAGGTCCACACATTACGAGTCTCAAAAAGCTCATAGATCGAAGCCTCTTGCGTGACTTTTTCTTCAGCGACCTTGGACTTCTCTTGCTCCTGCGAACAACTGGAGCAAACAGCTAGCATTAACATCAGAAAGGAGTAGAATACGTTTCTCATAATCATGATTCTATTTAGGGGGTTGACTTATAGGTGCTTTACTTTGTCTCTTTCTCTCCGTATAACTTCTTATCCTTAAAAGAGAAATAAGCATAATGGATCGGGAGTTTGTAATTCCTTCTCAAACGCCCAAGATATTTGAGATCCAGGTCCGTTGGGGCCTCAGGCCCTACAATGAACAACTTGGAGGGCTTAGAATCTTTGGGGATTAGGGTATAGTGGGCATACTCAAGAATCTGCCCTAAAGCCTCTCGAATACTCAGCCTAGCGTCATACACTTTGATCTCAAAGTAGTGCCATGACTTAGAGGCCATATGATAGGCCCGCAGATCTATTCGCCCTCCTAGAGGAGTCACTGCTTCTAGATCTGTGTCGCTATAGCCGTTTTGACGCAGATATTCCTCGAGAGCTATCTGCATTTCTTTATGCCGTTGCTCCTTGATGTAGACAGGGCTACTGATCGAGCACGTGATGGCATCTGTTGATTGGCGAGTCTCTACTTGAGCGTCAGCCTCTGTACAGAGGTTTAGGCGCTCCTTACCCCCATCCATCAGGTTATAGCGCCATCCACTGAAATGATCTTTGTCAATAACATGATGCATAGGATATTCCAGCTCCGCCTGATCCATCTTGAAACGAACATTGGGACGCACCTTTTCATCCCAGTTTATAATACCGACAGCACGAAGATCCTCACTCATCAAGTTCTGCATGCCCCGCTTACGACATTCTTCCTTGGCCCAAGATCTCTGCTCGTCAGTAAGAACTTCCGCCTCCCTCAAGCACCCCACATAGAGCCTATCTCCAGTATCCGAATTGATTGTGAAGAGATGAATATCATAGACTTTCCCCTTGTGACACTTAGGTTCGAAAAGTGCTTGAAGGTAGCCATAGAGATAGCCATCCTTGAGGATCATACGTTCATCAAACAACCACTCTTCATGTCCGAAGCCCTGTTTCTTTTCATATGACTGTTTAGTCTTGGACTTCCCTTCAGAGCCAGAGGGGCGATGCCAGTTGTTGGTATTCCAGCAGATACGAGTAATTTTTTCGATAGCCATAAGCAACTAGTTGTATGCAAGATTTAGGTTAGACCAAAGGGGCTTTCCCCTATATGGTGTAAGCTTTTAAAGTCTCATCACAAATTAAGCTAAGGCAATGCAACGCCTTGTTATCTCCGACAAATATATAGAAGATCCACTATAGAGCCATATATCCTATTATATCAGAAGAATAAATGTGGGCACAGGAGGGAATAAGAGTAGTCGCCGTGAATAGCAGATCCTAATATCGGCAGGCTATCAAGGCTGCTGTATCCGTAAAGATGGTGGTGACGACAAGTCCCCATTTATCACCAGAAGAAGAGCACATGTTTTACGGGAGTTAACAGGACGCTATACCAGCGGATTGCTTCCTTAAAAAGCTAAAGAAATCGACTGTAGGAGCAAAGAAAAGTTGATTATATTTGTGACGTATTCATCACTTAGACCTCATGATAATGAACCGATTCCTCCAACGACTACCGCGCTTGAGCTACCGCGCCAAGGTGGCCATGCTGCTCGTGTGTGGCGTTGTGGTGGGTTTAGGTGGGCTCTTCCTCTATCTGCTTAGGTTCCACACCTACTTAGGAGATGACCCCTCGGCCTGTGTCAACTGCCACATCATGACTCCTTACTACGCCACGTGGATGCACGGCGCCCACGCCCGCAACACCACGTGCAACGACTGCCACGTACCGCACGACAACGTCTTCCGCAAATACTTCTTCAAGGGGAAGGACGGTATGAACCACGTCTACAAGTTCGTCACGCGCCAAGAGCGTCAGGCCATCCAAGCCATCGACGAGAGCGCTGAGGTAATCATGGAAAACTGCGTGCGCTGCCACGCCACCCTCAATACCGAGCTTGTCAACACGGGGCGCATCACCTATATGGACGCCAAGTGCGACGAAGGGAAAGCCTGCTGGGATTGCCACCGCGATGTGGCCCACGGCAGGATGAACTCCCTCTCCTCGACCCCAGGGGCCGAAGTACCCTTGCCCGACTCGCCAGTGCCCGACTGGCTGCAAAAGATGCTGAACTAAGCATCCTCACCACGCAAGCATAATATCAGAATAACAAATAAAAGAGACTAAAAATCATGGCACAACAATTGAAACGTTGGCAGGGATGGCTCCTATTCGGAGGCTCTATGGTCGTAGTCTTCGTCCTCGGACTCATCGTCTCCTCACTCCTGGAGCGCCGCGCCGAGGTGGTGAGCATCTACAACAACCGCAAGCATGTCTTCAAGGACGCTATCGTGGCACAGAACGAGCTGTTCGCCGAAGACTTCCCCCGTGAATATCAGACGTGGCTCAAGACCGCCGACACCACCTACCAGGGTGAGTTCAATAGCTCGCAGCGTGTCGACGTGCTCGCTGCCCGCCCCGAGATGGTCGTGCTATGGGCCGGCTACTCCTTCTCTATGGAGTACAACACGCCTCGTGGCCACAAGCACGCTATCGAAGATATGAACGAGATCCTTCGTACCGGCTCCCCTGGCGTGAACGGCAACAAGGATATCCAGCCTGGTACCTGCTGGACGTGTAAGAGCCCCGACGTACCCCGCATCATGAAGGAGAAGGGTATCGCCGAGTTCTACAAGGCTCCCTGGAGCCAGTGGGGCCCCGAGATCGTGAACACCATCGGCTGCTCCGACTGTCACGATGCCCGCACCATGAAGCTCAAGCCCGCACGCCCCGCCCTCTACGAAGCCTTTGAGCGTCGTGGCGAAGATGTCTCCAAGCAGTCCCACCAGCACATGCGCTCACTCGTCTGTGCCCAGTGCCACACCGAGTACTACTTCAAGGGCGATGGCAAGTACCTCACCTTCCCCCACGACAAGGGCTTCACGGTCGAGGACATAGAGGCTTACTACGACGAGATGAACTACTCCGACTATACGCACAAGATCTCTCGCGCTCCCATCCTCAAGGCTCAGCACCCCGACTACGAGCTGTGGCGTATGGGTATCCACGGCCAGCGCGGCGTATCGTGCGCAGACTGCCATATGCCCTACGTGAGCGAAGGCGGAGTGAAGTACTCTGACCACCAGATCACCAGCCCTCTGGCGAAGATCGACAAGACCTGTCAGACCTGCCACCGCGAGGATGCCGAGACGCTCCGTCAGAACGTCTACGAACGTCAGCGCATGGCCAACGACGTCCGCAACCGCGTAGAGAAGGAGCTCGCTAAGGCCCACATCGAAGCTAAGTACGCTTGGGATAGCGGTGCTACCGAAGCCGAGATGAAGGATGCTCTGCAGGCTATCCGCAAGAGCCAGTGGCGCTGGGACTTCGCTGTCGCCAGCCACGGTGCTTCCTTCCACGCTCCACAGGAAGTGACGCGTATCCTCGGTCAGAGCCTCGGCTATGCTCAGGAAGCTCGCCTTGCCATCGCCAAGGTGCTGGCACGCCACGGCTTCTCTGGTGACGTCCCCATGCCTGACATCTCCACGAAGGAAAAGGCTTGGGCTTACATCGGCGTCGACGGCAAGAAGCTCCAGGCTGATAAGGCAGAGTTCATAAAGACCGTTGTACCCAAGTGGGTACAGTCGGCTAAGGCACAAGGCAAGCTCATCGAGCTCTAAGCCAAACCTGTTGCCCTGACACACATCTAAGTATCCCTACTTCAGCGCGGCGACAGACCTCATCGTCTGCCGCCGCGCTTTCGATATAACCCCAATCGCTTCCCCGTCTATGTTCAACGCACTCTGGAAAATGAGAGAAGGCTTCGTCACTGGTGCAGGCCTGATCCTCGTTGGGCTCCTGCTGCAGTACACGGCAGGCCCGATCGACTGGTCAGCCTTCGCCTTCCCGCTGAATGCCATCGTCCTTGCTCTCTACCTCCTCCTGCTCGTCATCATCTACGCGCTACGTCATCGGGTCCGCCTCTTCTCCTACCTCTTCACTGTCGAGGCGGCTGTCCCCACACTCATCTACGCAGCTATACTCACCGTAGCCATGGGGCTCACCCGTCAGGTAGCCCCCCACGAGCGAGCCATCGACCCCATTGGGCTCACACGAATGCTGTCCTTCTGGCCCTTCGTGCTTATTTATGCCCGCCTTACCGGCATCGTGGGGCTCATTGCGATACGACAGATCTTACACTTCCGCCTGAGAGAGGTGCCTTCGTTGCTCTCCCACATCGGGCTCTTCATCGCCATCGTCGCTGCGACACTCGGCAGTGCCGATATGGAGCGTGTGAAGCTCAAGGCTACCACCGATATGCCCGAGTGGCGTGCCACCCATGATCAGGGCTTTATGGAGCTACCGTTGGCCATCCAGCTAGAGAAGTTCACCATCGACGAATATCCCCCCAAGCTCCTCCTCATCAATAGTAAGACTGGGAAGTCCATACCAGAGAAGAACCCACAGATCGTCCTTATCGATAAGCACTTCCAGGAAGGTATGCTCTCGCAGTGGCGCATCCGTGTACACAAGAACTATCCCCTCGCTGCCCCCGTCATCACGGACGACACGACGAAGTACGTGGAGTGGGGCTCATCGGGCGCTGTGACGGCACTCCTCGTCGAGGCCCAACCGATGAAGAATGGCAAGGAAGTGGGCAAGCCCATCACCGGATGGGTCACCTGTGGTAGCTACCTCTTCCCCTTCCAAGAGCTCAAGCTCACGAAGGACCTGAGCCTCGTGATGGCACGCCGCGAACCCGAGCGCTACGCCTCACGCATCCATATCTATACGCAGACGCAGAAGAACATCGTCGCCACCGTCGAGGTCAACAAGCCCGTGACGGTCGACGGATGGAAGATCTACCAGCTCAGCTATGATGAAGCGATGGGTCGCTGGAGCGAGACCAGCACCTTCGAGCTCGTCAAGGACCCTTGGCTCCCTGCCGTCTATGTGGGCATCTACCTACTCTTGGCTGGCGCTATCCTCACCTTCATCACAGCACAGAAGCGCCGCCGCTAAGCGAGGCAACCTTGAGTGTAGGGAAAGTCCTTATCCCAAGCGCGCATCGCTCCCATGGCTCACGGACAAGCTCCCCTCCCCTTTCTGCTTCTTCACCCCAACCCTATCAACTCTATCCTCATGACTTGGGATTCCTTCATATTCTTTGCTATCCCTGCCCTCCTTCTATGGGCGGGTGGTGCTTGGACGGCTTGGAAAAAGCGTCCGCTCCCTACCTATCTCCTCACCGCTGCAGGGCTGCTCGTTTACTTCGCCTTCATCCTCGGACTGTGGATGTCGCTGGAGCGCCCACCCCTTCGCACGATGGGTGAGACCCGCCTATGGTACGCCTTCTTCCTCCCCACGGCGGGGCTGATCGTCTATTCGCGCTGGCGCTACCCCTGGATCCTCGCTTTCAGCACCATCCTGGCAGGCGTCTTCACCACGATCAATATCGTCAACCCCGACATCCACAACAAGACGCTCATGCCGGCGCTGCAGAGCCCATGGTTCGCTCCGCACGTCATCGTCTATATGTTCGCCTACGCCGTGCTGGGTGCCGCCGCACTGATGTCGGCCTACCTACTGTGGTTCAAGAAGTCCCCCATCAATGAGCATGAGATGGACATCTGCGACAACCTCGTGCAGGTCGGCTGGGCGTTCATGACCGTCGGTATTCTCTTCGGGGCGCTCTGGGCAAAGGAAGCCTGGGGGCACTACTGGGCGTGGGACCCCAAGGAGACTTGGGCTGCTGCTACATGGTTCGCCTATCTGGCTTATATCCACGTGCGCATCCGTTCGGACCGCTACCGCCGTGCAGCGCTCTGGGGGCTCTTCATCTCGTTCATCCTCCTACAGATGTGCTGGTGGGGCATCAACTACCTACCCTCGGCTCAAGGCACCAGCGTCCACACCTACAGCTTGGGCTAAGGCTCTCCGCCCATAAGCCTCTATAAAAGTATCGTCCCCACCCGCAGCTGCGGGTGGGGACGATTGCTTTTAGAGCTTATTCGTACTTCAGGCGCTCCTGCTCCAGGTCGATCCTTTGAATAAAGCGATTCACGATATCCTCATTGATATTAGCATGCTCCTTATTCAAGTGATAGAGGTACAGGCGCTGCTGATCCAAGATATTCGAATAAAGCTCATTCGACGCGTCATAGAGCGGGGTCTGCCCCTCCTCCTCCAGCTGCGTCATCCAGTGGGAGACCATCGACTGCAAGTGCTGGCTATCGCTGATGAGCTCACACATCTCGTTCTCTCGGAGATAGCGCAAGCTGACATCGGCGAGGCCTTTGCGTATGATTGACTCGGTCTCTTGCTCGGGGAGGTAATCATTGAAGGCAGGGAGCTTCATCCGCTCGATCAAGATAGGCAGGGTGAGCCCTTGTAGAAGCAGGGTCACCAGGATCACTACGAAGGTGATATAGATGATCATCGAGCGCTCTGGGAAAGGCACCCCCGCCTCAGTCATCATCGGGATGGAGAGAGCGGCGGCCAAGGACACGACACCGCGCATGCCCGACCAGCCCAAGACGAAGGGAACGTGCAGGCCATAGTAGTTCGGGTCAGCCACCTTGATGAATCTCCGCATAAAGAGCGTGGTCATGACTGCCCCATAGCTGCATACCATACGGATGAAGATCAGCACCGCCGAGATCAAGAGACCATACCACGTCGCCGTGGACAAGCTCATCCCCCCTTCACGCATACCAGCGACCACCTCGGGTAGGTCCAGGCCGATAAGTAGGAAGACAAGACCATTCAGCAGGAAGACAAAGTTATGCCAGAAGTTCCATCCACTCAAGCGAGAACTACTATCCATGAAGAGGATATTCCGGCTGCTCAAGTACAAGCCTCCAGATACAACGGCTATTACTCCTGATGCCCCGACCTCTTCGGCAGCGAGATACATGATATAGGGAGATATCAGAGTGAAGACCACATCGATCTTCTCATCGGTAGGCAGGTAGTGATGTAGCTTGATCATCACCCAAGCCACCGCCAGTCCAACCAATAATCCGCCCACGATCATCCACACAAAGCTACCAGCTGCTTGATACCAGACAAACTGCCCCGTACCAACGGCAACGAGGGCCACGCGCATGATGATCAAGGAGCTGGCATCATTGAAGAGGCTCTCCCCCTCCAATATGGAGGAAAAACGCTTCGGCACCTTCACAAAGCGCATGATCGCCTGAGCGCTTACAGCATCAGGAGGCGAGACGATCCCCCCGAGCAAGAAGCCTAAAGCAATAGAAAAGCCGGGCAAGATAGCGTTCGCCACAAGGGCCACCACACAAGCCGTGATGAAGACGACAAGGAATGCAAAGCTCAAGATAATGCGTCGCCACTTCCATAGCTCCTTCCACGAAGCGCTATAGGCCGCTTCGAAGAGTAAGGGTGGAAGGAAGATAATAAAGATCCATTCGGGCTCCACCTTTATTTGTGGCATTCCAGGCACCAAGCTCAACGCCAAGCCGGCCAAAACGAGCAAGATAGGGTAAGCGATCTTGATCTTATTCGCCAGCATGGTCAGCAGGCAGATGATGACCACCAGCGTGATGAAAAATAGCGTTTCAAATATCATCTGTTCGAATTTTTATGAGGGTTAATCCAGTCGCGTGCATATACCACGAACCATCAGCGAAATAAACTCTATGGAAGTCCCTGTGAGCACGTCATTCTCATGCCCTTTCAGGGCGTGCAAAGATACGAAGAATAGGCCTCACCGATAAATACACGTCCCCACCCGTAGCCTCAGCTGCGGGTGGGGACGCGTATTTATCGTCTCGTGACTTTCTCTTACAGGCGATCGGCAATTATTGGGGAGAGCCGAGTCATCCAGCTGTTACTACGGGATGATCGGTACATAATACTCCGTTGAATTGCAGGCTGTCGTAAAGATGACGATACTGGGAGTACGCACACCTGGCATCGTCTCCCCTCCAATGAGCATACCATCCATCATAGAAGAACACCTATCCAGATAGACGGCATCTGCTCGGCCATCGAAGTGAAATTCGCTTTTCGCTTCCCCCCTCCCTCTTGACCTATCGAAGGAGTACCAGTCGCTACAGAAACCATACCATGCGGGATCATGGCTGAGATAAGCACGCTGCTCTGCCTGTAGCTTCTCCACCAGCTGATGATTACCCTTAGCTTTCGCTGCCTTCAGATCCTTCTCTCGCTGGAGTGCCGTCACAAAGAGGTCAGCCCGCACCCCACCAGAGAAGCTATTGCTGTACTCCGAGACATAGCCTCCCCCAAAACCATGGGCAGCGATGGGGTCATCGGGTGCGATCTTGTAAGTCTGCCACTGCTTCGTCTGAGGTGTATAAGCCATATAGGTGACATCGGCCTGGACTCGTTGATCGGGCTCATCTACACCTGTGAATGATCCCATAACACCTAAGTACGGGACGCCGGGAGAAGTGTCGCTTCCATCCAGATTCCTCATAGCTACGAGCTTGAGGAAAGGGCTATGCGGATAAGGCGTCTCCTCACGCCACTCCTTTTGCGGACGGCTGAGGTCGAGAGACAGGACGGTATTGGAGAGCTTCCCGTTCACACAGCCCCCAATGAGGTAGAGCACATCCTCTATGAGAACTGAAGCCATCCCACTACGAGGCTCTGGCAAGCTGGGTAGCGGAGTGATCTCCACGCTATGTCTATTTCTCAGCCGAATCATATAGGCATCACTTAAGTCTCCCTCAGCAGACTGCCCACCTGCGACGATGAGCTTATCATCATACCGCAGGAAGGCCGCATAAGCCGTCGGTTGGGGCAAATACCCTATGAGCCACCACCCCAAGTCCAGCTCCGAAGCCTTTGACTCACAAGCAGCATACATTGGGCTAAGATAGTCGGCAGCATAGATCTCAGAATAATAGCGCTTCGCTCCGCCCTCTCGTGCTGGGCGGTCGGGAAAGTTGCACCCTCCGGCCATCACAAGTCGTCCCGTACTTAGCTCTCCCGCTATATGTCCCGACACGCCCTTGGCATAGGCGGAGTCTAACTGAGGCGTCTTGGCCTCGAACATGCGATAATCATCTTGAGCCTGCGACGTGCCGTAGCTCCCACCCACCGCAAGCAGGAAGAGAGCCATCAGTCGCACTCTATATAGTATGCTATTCATCATTGTCTATTCACTCTTTATTAGCCGGCAGGGACCGATGTCCTCGGCGTGATTTGGTAGCGTAAAGATAAGAGTAATCGGCAGCATGACCATAGCCTCCTAACACCCCCTTCTCGGGAGGGGGGCTACCGACCTATATTGGTCAGCGGGTGAACCTATATAGGTGACGACGCGGAGCTATACTGGTCGTCACGTCAACCTATATTGGTCGGAGCAGCGACCTATATAGGTTCGCACACCCCACTCCCCAATATGCCCCTCCGAAGTAATACGCAAACCCTTCGCCTTATCGCGAGTATTCCTCTTATCCAGCGGAGGGAAAAGCATCGTTCTCGTGAAGAAAAAAGCGCCATCACGTAGTAGTTTTCCTCTGTCTATGTACGTAGTCTTAAAGACCAGGCGCGTAAATCCCAATATCCACGTACGTAGATGTTAGATCCACGTACGTAGCCCAAACTTATCTGCCACTCGTCCGCAACTTTTATCCCTACGTGGAGCAACAACCCCTATATATAATGTATAGGCGAGGGAGGCGAAAAAGGGGTGCATTGTAGCAGGTGAAAGTGAGATTTCGGAGGGAAGAAAAGGGGCAATTTCGTCCCTTCTCGGGGGTAGTCAAGAGGGAGAAAAGAGGAGGAAAAGGGGCGAAAAAAATGTATCTCGCTGAGGGATAAAGCGGTGCGATTTTGGGCTGAACTTTTAGGGGAAAGTGCGGTTTTGTTTTTGTAGCTTTGCACAACAATTGAGGGAAATCCCTCGGATGTTCCCTCGTAAATATTACATTTTCAACAACCATCATGACAGAGAGCAAACGCGCTTTATCTGAATACGTTTACCAAAGTAAGTATTCCCTGTTCCGCGAAGACTTGGGTCGTAAAGAGACCTGGGACGAGAGTGTCGAACGTATCCGCCAGATGCACCTGACGCACCTGGAGCGCTTCGCCCCCCAGGCGCTGCAAGACGAGTGGTTCATGACCCAGTTCAATGAGGCCATCGACTACTACAAGCTGAAGAAGTTCGTTGGGTCCCAGCGCAACCTCCAGTTCGGCGGTGAACCCGTCCTGAAGTCCTCAGCGAAATCTTATAACTGTAGCTACTCGCACTGTGACCGCCTTGAGGTCTTCCGTGAGATCGAGTGGCTCCTGCTCAGTGGCTGCGGCTGTGGTCTCTCCGTAGAGCAGGCTCACGTAGACAAGCTCCCCTCCCTTCTCCCTGCTAGTGAGCTGTCTCAGGAAAGCGAAGCCTATGTCATCGGTGACAGCATCGAGGGCTGGGCTGACTCCATCCACCGCCTTCTCGAATACTACTTCATCCCTGGCGTCAAGAAGCCCGTCTTCGACTACTCTGAGATTCGCCCCAAGGGTGCTAAGATCGCTAAGCGCTTCATCGCTCCTGGACCTGACGGTCTGCGTATGGCACTCGATAAGATCCGTGCCCTGATGAATGCTGCCGTCGCAGCTGGTCAGAAGCGCCTCTCTGCCCTGCAGTGCACCGACATCATCGCTCATCTGGCTGACTCCGTCCTCTCGGGTGGTGTCCGTCGCTCGGCGCTGATGATCCTCTTCTCTCCCGAAGACACGGAGATGGTGAACTGTAAGCACGGCGACTGGTTCACGACCAATCCCCAGCGCGCTCGCTTCAATATGTCGGCTGCTCTCAACCGCGGCGAAGTCGATCGCTCACTCTATGAGTCGCTCTTCCAGGCCATGCGCACGAGCGGTGACCCCGGTCTCTACTGGAGAGATAAGTTCGGCGTCGGCTGTAACCCCTGCTGCGAAATCGGCTTCTTCCCCACGGACAAGAATGGCGATACGGGCTGGCAGGTATGTAACCTTGCCTCCATCAATGGGATGGAATGTACGAGCGAAGAGGAGTTCTACAAGATCTGCCGCTGCGCGTCTACGCTCGCTACCGTGCAGGCTACCTATATGGACTTCCCCTACCTCGGACAGGCTACGACGAACATCATCCAGTCCGATCCCCTCATCGGTGTATCTATTGGTGGGATCATGAACAATCCTCAGATCCTCACGAACAAGGATATCCTCGCCGTCGGGGCTATGCAGGTGCGCCAGCAGAACTCTCAGTGCGCTCGTATCCTCGGCATCAACCCCGCCAGCCGCACGACCTGCGTCAAGCCTGACGGTACGGTAAGCCTCCTGCTCGGTATGACCTCGGGTATCCACGGCGCTTACGCTAAGCGCTACCTGCGTAGCGTCGAGGCGAACATCGAAGAGCCCAACCTCAAGGCTTACGAAGAGGCTAACCCCAAGGCTGTACAGCCCAACATCTTCAAGCCCGCTACGGACAAGAAGATCTTCTTCCCCATCGAAGAAAGCGAAGACACTCTTCTGCGCAGCGAACTCAGTGGCGTCAAGCTCCTTGAGTACGTCAAGCTCGTCCAGCAGAGCTGGGTCATCCCCGGCATGAGCGACATGGAGTCTCCCATCAAGAATAATGTATCGAACACCGTCGACGTGCCCAACGACCAGTGGGATGCCGTCTGCGACTGGGTCTGGGAGAACCAAGACTACATCGCTGGCGTGACCTTCCTCTCAACCTACGGCGATATGGACCTGCCTCAGGCTCCTATGTGCAAGGTCTCGACGGCTGAGGAGATCCTCCGCGAATACGGCGTCGGTAGTATGTTCGCTTCGGGTCTCGTCGTGGACACGATCGAGGTCTTCGGCGACCTGTGGAAGGCTTGCGAATCGGCTCAGGGCCGTGGCGAGCAGCTCTTCGTCTCGGACTACGCTATCGACGACTACATCCAGCGTCACAGCGTCGAGGGCGAAGCCCCCTGCCTGGACCGCGAGCACGTGCGTGGCATCCTCGCAGCACGCCTGCAGGACAAGGTCGAGAACCTCGCAGCTAAGCGCGATATCGTCCGCCGTATCGAGAAGTTCGCCCACAACTACTATCGTGGCGACATCTACAAGGCGGTGAACGTACTGAAGAGCGTGAATAACCTCCACCTCTTTGAGGTCCTGAAGAAGACGTACAAGCCAGTAGACTGGAAGAGCGTCGACTTCTCTGGCAAGCAGTTCACCAATGCCGATGAGCTTGGCGCAGCCTCCTGCGCTGGTGGTGCCTGCGAGATCAAGTAACGACTCCCCCGCCTCCCTCTGAGGCACAGAGATACAGCAAGCAGCCCCCGAGTAAGCGATATGCTTACTCGGGGGCTGCTTCATTTGCAAGGCCGTGGTGTAGTGCCTAAAAAAGCTTATAGCAGGGTGGAAGCATGCTCCCCGCCCTACCGTCAGCTAGATTTTTGAAGCTACGGCTTCCTTATTTCTTCTGCTTGACTAGCAGATTCATTAGGAATAGGATGACGATAGCGCCGATAGCGCCCGTCACGATAGACCCAATCCAGCCTTCGCCCAAGGAGGTGTTGAAGACCTTCTCCAAAAGCCACGAACCTACGCCACTCCCCAGAATACCGACGACGATATTCCCGAGAAGTCCAAGGCCACTACCTCGATAGATAATCCCGCCCAGCCATCCGGCCAGGGCTCCTGTAATCAGTGTTGCGATCATACTTACAAGCTTTACTATTAAATTCAGCTACGAAGGTAAGGTTTATTCGCTGGAAGGCAAGACGTCAAGGCTGGGCGCCTTCGCCCTTACGCTCAGGCCTCCTCGGGCTGCCCACAAAAAGAGAGCCTCCCCACCATCAGCGCGGAGCTAACGGTGGGGAGGCTTTGTATTGGACTTCGCCAGCCACCCGAAGGAGGCAAGGCGAGCGGTGTACTATCCGCCGAAGTCGTCGAAGAAGAGCTGGCTACGCGGTACACCGAGATCCTCGAGCATCTTCTTCACGGCGTTGGCCATAGGACCAGGGCCGCACATGTAGTACTCGATATCTTCGGGCGCATCGTGATCCTTCAGATAGTTGTCGTAGATGACCTGATGGATGAAGCCGACGTAGCCGGTCCAGTTGTCTTCGGGCTGGGGGTCAGAGAGCGCGATGTGGAAGCTGAAGTTGGGGAACTGCTTCTCGATCTCGCGGAAGTCCTCTTCGTAGAAGATCTCCTTCTTGCTTCGTGCACCGTACCAGTAAGAGACCTTACGGCCCGTGTGGAGCGTGCGGAAGAGGTGGAGGATCTGAGCACGCAGAGGAGCCATACCAGCACCACCACCGATGTAGAGCATCTCAGCATCCGTATCCTGGATATGGAAGTCCCCGTAAGGACCGCTCATGCGGACCTTGTCGCCAGGCTTCAGCGAGAAGATGTAGGACGAGGAGATACCAGGAGAGACGGGGAGCCACTTGTGCGTAGCGCGGTCCATAGGAGGCGTAGCGATACGGACGTTGAGCGTGATGATGTTCCCTTCGGCAGGGTAGTTAGCCATCGAGTAAGCACGGATGGTCTCCGTATCATTCTTACAGGTCAGGCTCCACATATCGAAGTGATCCCAGTCGCCACGGAACTTCTCATCGATGTCGTAGTCGGCATACTTGATATCGTAGGGAGGGATGGTGATCTGCGCGTAGCTACCGCTCTGGAAGTTCATCACTTCACCCTCGGGGAGCTTCACGACGAATTCCTTGATGAAGGTCGAGACGTTGCGGTTCGAGACGACTTCGCACTCCCATTCTTTGACGCCGAAGACGGACTCAGGTACGATGACCTGCATATCTTCCTTGACCTTGGTCTGGCAAGCCAGACGCCAGTGTTCCTTCTGCTCCTTGCGAGAGAAGAAGCCCGTCTCAGTAGGCAGGATTTCCCCACCACCTTCGACGACACGGCAGCGGCACTGACCGCACGAACCGCTACCACCGCAAGCGGAGGAGAGGTAGATATTCTCACCCTGCAGAGTGCTCAGCAGCGTACCGCCGATGGGTACTTCAGCTTCCTTCTCCCCATTGATGGTGAGCTTGACGTTGCCTGATGGGACGAGCTTGCTCTTAGCGACAAGCAGGACGATCACCAGGAGCAGTGTGACCACGAGGAAGATGCCCACACTGACGAGTATAATGGTTGTATTCATTTCGTTGAGTCTTCGCTTTCGTTACATCTTGACACCAGAGAAGCTGAGGAAGGCAATCCCCATGAGCGCCGTGACGATGAAGGTGATCCCGAGGCCACGCAGGGGCTTGGGCACATCAGAGTACTGGAGCTTCTCACGGATAGCAGCCATCCCGACGATAGCGAGCATCCAGCCGATACCGGAGCCGAAGCCGTAGATGGTAGCTTCACCGATGGTGGGGAATTCACGCTGCTGCATGAAGAGTGATCCACCGAGGATAGCACAGTTCACAGCGATCAGCGGGAGGAAGATCCCGAGCGAAGCGTAGAGCGAGGGGCTGAAGCGCTCGACGAGCATCTCCACAAGCTGCGTGAAAGCGGCGATGACGGCGATGAAGATGATGAAGGAGAGGAAGGAGAGATCTACACCTGCGGCATCAGCACCGATGAGCCAGTCAAGCGCCCCCTGCTTGAAGACCTTGGTCTCGAGAAGGTAGTTGATAGGCAGCGTGCAGGTCAGGATAAACGTGACAGCGATACCCAGGCCAAAGGAGGTCTTTACGTTCTTCGATACTGCCAGGAAGGAGCACATCCCCAGGTAGTAGGCGAAGATCATGTTATCGATGAAGATCGACCTAAAGAATAAGGCTAATGAATCCATTCTTTGTTAGTTCTTATTTGCGTGGGTAAAGGTTAGTTTTCCTGAAGCTCCTTGTTGTACGAGCGGTGGATCCAGATGAGCACAGCCACGGAGATAAGTGCCATAGGAGGCAGGATCATCAGACCGTTGTTGACATAGCCGTGGATACCATCGGTAGCGTAGAAGCTCTGAGGGATGATCTGGAAGCCGAGGAGCGTACCGGAGCCGAAAAGCTCGCGGAAGAAACCTACAGCGACGAGGACAGCACCATAGCCAAGACCGTTCCCGATACCATCAAGGAAGGATTCCCAAGGACCGTTACCCAGAGCGAAGGCTTCGAGGCGACCCATAAGGATACAGTTCGTGATGATCAGCCCGACGAAGACGGAGAGCTGCTTGCTGACGTCGTAAGCATAAGCCTTGAGGACTTCACTGACGATGGTCACCAGGGTAGCTGCCACGACGAGCTGCACGATGATGCGGATACGGTTAGGGATCGTCTTACGCAGGAGCGAGATGACGACGTTGGAGAAGGCGACGACGACCGTCACAGAGAGTGCCATGACGATAGCGGGCTCGAGCTTAGAGGTTACAGCCAGCGCGGAGCAGATACCGAGCATCTGCACCATGATGGGGTTGTTCTTGCTGAGTGGCCCGAGGAGCGTTTCTTTATTCTTTTTATTCCAGAGAGACATGGCTACTGAGCGTTATAGGTTTCAAGAAATTTTTGGAAGGGCTTGAGCGAGGCAGCGAGCATATCGTTCACACCATTGCTGGTGAGCGTACCGCCCGAGATACCATCGACGTAGTCCTTATCCTCGACCTTCTGGCCATTCTTGACGACAGCGATACCGGTGAAGGCGCCTTCGCGGAAGATGTGCTTACCCTTGAACTGGGCAGAGAAGCGTGGCGTGGAGATTTCAGCACCGAGACCTGGGGTTTCCCCAGCGTTGCCGAAGTCAGCCCCGTCGACCGTAGAGTGGTCAGCGGCATCGATAGCGATGTAGCCCCAGATCTTGTTCCACAGACCTGCACCATTGAGGGGGAGGACGTAGAGGGTCTTCCCGTTGACCTCAGCGACGTAGACGGGGAGGTCTTGCTTCTCACCCTTAGCGATGAGCTTATAGGAGAGCTCGGTGTTGGCATTGAAAGCGTCGCTCTTACCGACTTCTTCCCCTTCGAAGGTCTTGACGACCTGGCCCTCTTCGTTGACGAGGAGTTCCTTCTTGATGAGGTCCTTGTAGGTGGAGATGACGGCGGACTTATCAGGGCTCTGACCGAGTGCGCGGAGGATCTGCTGCATCTTGTCGATGTTCGCATTCTCCTGCTGTGCGGGACGCAGGACGATCGCTGCACCTGCCAGGAGGACTGCAGCGAGGATGACCATCACCGCAGCATAGATCAGTACATAAGAATTCTTATCTCTATTCATCGTTGTAGCGGTGTTGGATTAGTTCTGAGCCTTAGCGGAGAGACGCTTGAGACGCTTCTGCGTGTTGCGCTCTACCACGATGTAGTCGATGAGAGGTGCGAAGGTGTTCATCAGGAGGATAGCGAGCATCATACCTTCAGCGTACCCAGCATTGAGCACACGGATGAAGACGACCATTACCCCGATGAGGAAACCATAGACCCACTTCCCAGCTTCGGTGCGTGCAGCGGTCACGGGGTCCGTAGCCATGAAGACGATACCGAAGGCGAAGCCACCATAGATGAGGTGGTGGAGTGCAGAGACCTGCATAGCGGGCGTCGTACCGAAGGCGTTGAAGATGGCAGCCATAGCGAAGACACCGACGACACCAGATACCATGATCTTGTAGCTGGCGATACCCGTATAGATGAGGATGCAAGCCCCGATGAGGATAGCGAGCGTGGAGACTTCACCTACCGAGCCTGGGAGGAAGCCGAGGAAGGCATCCCAGTCGGTGAGAGGACCACCGAGCGTATTGTGGATGTCGGGGAGCATACCCTTAGCAGCAGCGATCTGCCCGAGGGGCGTAGCACCAGAGAAGCCGTCGACAGCCTTCTCAGCACCACCGAGCCCGAAGGTCGAGCCGAGGCGTACCCACACGCTGTCACCAGACATAGCGGCGGGGTAAGAGAAGAAGAGGAAGGCACGCGTGATCAGCGCTACGTTGAAGACGTTGTAGCCCGTACCACCGAAGACCTCCTTAGCGAAGACTACAGCGAAGGCAGTAGCTACAGCGATCATCCACAGTGGAGTCTCCACAGGGATAATCATCGGGATGAGAATCCCCGTGACGAGGAAGCCTTCCTGGATCTCCTCATGCTTCATCTGGGCGATGATGAATTCAATACCCAGACCTACAGCGTAGGAGACGATGATCTGAGGCAGCACGGAGAGGAAGCCATAGAAGAAGGTGCTCCAGAAGGAAGCCTCTACACCTACAGCGATATTGTGCTGCAGCCCGACGTTGTACATCCCGAAGAGCAGCGCAGGCAGGAGAGCGAAGATGACTACGCTCATCGTGCGCTTGCTATCGATGGCATCGTGGACGTGAGCGCCACGACGCTTCGAGGTCGTATTGGGTACGAAGAGGAACGTCTCAAAGCCGTCGAAGACTGACTCCAGGGCCGAGAAGCGCCCCCCCTTCGTGAAGGCGGGCTTAATCTTATCGATTTGTTTTCTTAATGCGTTCAAGGTCGTTGTCCTTTTAATGAGTGAAACCTTCTATTAGTTCATTTCCTTGTACAGCTCATCCAGGCCCTGACGTACGATCTGCTGGAGAGGTATCTTGGACGTGTCGACGAATTCGCAGACAGAGAAGTCTTCGGGAGCTACCTCATAGATACCGCGAGCCTCCATATCGTTGATGTTGAAGGCGATGATGCTCTTCAGGAGGAACTCAGGATAGATATCCATAGGGAAGACACGGTCGTACTCGCCACTCATGATCATAGCGCGGCGACCACCCTTGACACGGGCATCGAGCACATATTCCTTCTTAGGCATAAGCCAAGAGAAGTAAGAGCGGCTGTGGCTGTACTGGTTGAGACGAGGCATAGCCCAGCCAAAGACCTCGTGCACGTCGTCCCCCTCGGGGATGATCGTGATCTGGTCAATAGAGTAGCTCATGCGGTCGTGCTCTTCATCGACCTTGACACCAGAGAAGACATCCCCCTCGATGATGCGCTCATGCTCACCCTTCTTACCGAGACGGCCTGCGAGGGCTTCGGTGAATCGGGCACCAGGCAGGACGGTCAGATAGCCCGTCTCCTTGGCTTCGGAGCCCGTGAGAGCGATGGTGCGGGAGAAGTCGACCTTACCGGTCTTGAGGAAGCGGCCGATCACAAGAAGGTCGCTGGCCTTGAGCGTCCAGACGGTCTCTTCCTTGTTGATAGGCGCCGTGTGGTTGATCAGCGTACCGACCAGACCTGCGGGGTGTGGCCCGCGGACTTCGACGCGCTCGACACCCGTCACACCCGTCAGTTCGCCAGGAGCGACACCGAGGTAGACCTTACCCGTGGTAAGCTTGGTGAGAGCGGTGAGAGCCAGCTGCAGCTCGTCCTCGCGACCCTGAGCCAGATAGCTGAAGCGGGGAGCAAGGGGAGCGGTGAAGTTCGCCGTGACGAAGATGTCACGGGGCTCAGTCAGAGGATTAGCCAGGCGGTCGTAGGGACGCTGCTTGAAGAAGCTGAACATACCACTCTCCAGGAGGAGAGCAAGTACCTCAGAGCGCTGCATCTTTTCGACCCCAGCCGTGGCGAAGGACTTGTACTCCGTCGTCGCATCGGGGCGTACTTCGACACTCAGGACCTTGCGCTTGGCACCGCGATTGACAGCGATGACTTCGCCACTGACAGGCGAGGTCAAGCACAGCTCAGGCGCACCCTTGTGGCACAGCAGAGCATCGCCTGCCAGCACCTTGTCGCCTGGGTGAACGATCACTTTAGGGACGAAGCCGATGTAATCATCGGGGACGACGGCATAGCTCTCCGTGCGCTGGGCTGCTGCGAGTTGCGTCTCAGCGGCCTTTCCCTTCAGATTCAGCGTGAGGCCCTTCTTTATCGTGATAATGTTCGGCATAACACGTGATTTGATGATTTGTTTAGTTAAATTATTTGGGTACAAAAATACACATTCTTTGCCATACTCTACCTATAATAAGGGAGGGAGCGCCCTGCTACATCCCCACAACAAGCGAAGGACGGAGCATAAAGCCCGTTTACACACCTCATCTACTGCCCTCGCGCGCGTACACTATACATTGGGAGATATCCATCGACTATCTGCTCCACAAGCTCTCCCCAACACTGGATACTCCCCTCCTACAGCCCGCTACTCGCCCTCTTCCCCGAAGGGCATCGCAGACCTCGCCCGAGGTAGACGAATGAAGCAATACTGGTCGGCGGGCTGACCTATATGGGTGCGTGGGTCGAGCTATATAGGTCAGCCCGCCGACCAATAGAGGTTCGCACACCCTCCCTCAGAGCAAGTGCTTTTCAGCAGCTAAGAAGGCTCGGGCGAGGGCTGATGTACAGCGACTTCTATGCGGGTCGGGCGACCGAAGACTGCCGAGATTTCCGTATCTTTGTTAAGGCCGATAGCCCACAGCTCTACTCACTACCGTCCTCTCACGACTATATACGCCTATGGATCATGCTCCCGTAGCCTTCGAACCCTATATCCTCGTAGGATCCTTCCTGATGCTCGCCGGTATCATCGCCGGTAAGGTGGGCACGCGCTTTGGGGTGCCTGCCCTGCTTCTCTTCCTCATCACAGGGATGCTCTTCGGTAGTGCGGGCCTCGGGATCCAATACAACGACACGAACAAGACGCAGTTCGTCGGGATGATCGCCC
>ERZ772958.173-NODE-173-length-27637-cov-5.175332_pt1 | contig 27637 bp, 21 predicted proteins | sample MGYA00580681_ERZ772958 | MGnify/ENA primary metagenome ERZ772958 (study PRJEB29015, sample SAMEA2738089) | human oral metagenome | biome: human oral; feature: human-associated habitat; material: saliva | place: China | collected 2275 ...
GCGGGGGCGGCCTCAGCACCGGAGGTCACCAATGCCTCAGGTACCACCGCATCGGCGGCGTCGGTCACCTCGGCCTGGCCCGCAGCGTCCGCGGCATCAGCGGTTTCCGCGACGGACGGTACCGTCGCCTCGACGGATGCCGCGACCTCGGGGGCCTCCTTCTGCGTCTGCCGGGTTTCCTTGGAGAGGTCGAGGGCGGTCTCATCGCCCTCGTGGTCGATGGCGTCGGCCGGGGTCGGGGCGAGCTCGTCCTGGTCGGGGGCGACGGTCTCACCGGTGGGCGCGGCCACAGGCTCACCACCGGCATGCTCGACGGCGGGGATCGCCACCGGCTCATAGGCGGACTCGGCCGTGCCGGAGGACTGGGCCACCTCGGTCGGCAGAGCCAGCTCAGGCTCGGCGGGCACGGCCGCTTCAGCGCCGTCCTCGACGACGTGCTCCGAGGCGGCGTCGGCCGGGGTCTGAGCCGTGGCGGCGGCGTGCCGGGCCCGGCGCGCGTTGTCGGCGGGCTCCGTGACGGGAGCCGGGACGGCGAGCGCGTCGGCACTGGCCTCAGCGTCGACCTCCTGGCTGGCCTCTGAGGTGCTCAGCACGGGCTGCTGCTCCTCCTCGGGAGCGGTCAGGCTCTGCGGCATCTCAACCATCGCGGGCGGCGTCACGGCCGGGGCGCTCACCTCACCGTCCACGAGGCCCTGGTCCACGGGGAAGGGCTGGACAAGAAGGGTCTCCCCCGTCGGCGCGGCGACCGGTTCGGTCTCGGCCGGCGCGACCGGCTGCCCGAGGGCATCGGGGGCCTCAGGGGTCTCAGCGGCCTCGGCCGGTGTGTGAGCGGTCTCCGCCGCGTGCCGGGCCTGGTGAGCTGCGGCCGGATCCACCGCCTCCGGGGCAAGGGCCGGTGCGGGGATCTCGGAGTCCTCGGCCTCGGTGGAGCCGGACTCCTCGACCTGCGGGTCCTGCGCCTGGGCGGGAGCCTCCTCGATGAGGGGATCACCAGCGGGGGCCGATGGCTCCGGGATCTGGGCAGGGGCATCCGCCTGGGCGGGGGCGTCCTCAGGGGACTGGGAAGCGACGGGCTGCTCGACGTCGGCACCGGACTGGGCCGGGGCCGGCTCGGTCTCCTGCTGCGCGGGTGCAGCGAAGACGGAGGGGGCAACGGCGGGCTCGCCGAGCGCGTCGCCCTCCGGCACCTCCGGCGCCTCGGAGGGCTCGGTGTTCTCGGGAGCCGAAGACTCCTCGGGAACCTGGGGCTCCTCAACCGGCTCGGGCACCGTCAGGTCCTCGTCAGCGGCCTCGGCCGGGGACGGCTCCGCGACAGCCTCGGGCAGCGGGTCGGAGTTGAGGTACTGGCGCCGCTCCACGCCCACGCGGGTGAGCTGGCCGGCAAGGATCTCGGGGCGGCCGAGGTAGTCCCAAACCTCCCCGGGGCCCGAGCGCAGACTCAGGGAGGGAGCGTCGAGGATGGCGACCCCGCCGTCGGGCAGGAAGCACAGGAACAGCCCGGTCATCTCGCCGGTGGTGGCGTCCCACAGGCGCACGGTGCCGTCCTCGGAGCCGGTGAGGATCCGGGTGCCGTCGGGGCTCCACTGCGCGTCGGTGACGCCGAAGCGGTGGCCGGCCAGGGACAGGACGATCTTGCCGGAGACCTCGTCCCACACGCGCACGACGCCGTCGTCGAAGCCGGCCAGCACCTTGGTGCCGTCGGGGCTCCAGGCGTAGGAGCGGACCATGGCGGCGGCGTCGCGCAGCGTCACGAGCTCGCCGGAGGTGATGACGTCCCAGACGTGGGCGGCGCCGTCGGCGCTGCCGGTGACGACACGCGGGCCCCCTTGAGTCCACACGACGTCGCGCACCCAGTTGCCGGTGTAGGTGTGGATGACCTCGCCGGTGGCGGCGTCCCAGATGCGGGCTGTCCCATCCTGGGAGCCGGTCAGGGCGCGCTGGCCGTTGGGGCTCCAGGCGACCGAGGTAATCATGTCGCTGTGGCCCTCGAGGGTCAGGAGGCGCTCGCCGCGGGCGGCGTCCCAGATCGCGGCGCGGTCGTCCCCCAGTCCGGTGAGGATGCGCTCGCTGTCTGGGCTCCAGGCGATGTCGTTGACGTCGTCCTCCCCCGCGGTCAGGGCCTGGACGACGTCGCCGGTGGAGGCATCCAGGATGAGGACGCGGGGCGAGAGGTAGGAGGAGGTGGCCAGGCGGGTGCCGTCCGGGCTCCAGACGACCTCGCTCAGCTCCCGGGCACCGTTGTCGACGGTCAGGCGCGGCTGACCGGTGGCGGCGTCCCAGACGCGGTTGCCACCGATCTTGGCGCCGATGCTGAGCCTGGTGCCATCGGGGCTCCAGGAGACGGTCTCCACGGAGTTACCGGCCCCCAGGACGAGCTGGGTCTGGCCGGTGGCGGCGTCCCAGACGCGCACGGTGTCATCGTGCGAGCCGGTGGCCACGCGGCTCGAGTCCGGGCTCCAGGCCAGGGCGCAGGCCCACTGGTGGTGGCCGCGCAGGCTGAGCAGCTCCTCGCCGGTGGCGGCGTCCCAGATGTGGGCGGTGGTGCCGGAGATGTCGTCGGTGATGATGCGGCTGCCGTCGGGGCTCCAGGAGACGACGCTGACCCAGCGGCGCTCGCGGCCGTGGAGGCTGAGGACCTCCTCGCCGGTGGCGGCGTCCCAGACCCGGGGCTCGGCCGAGTCGAAGGCGGTGATGATGCGGCGCGAGTCCGGGCTCCATGACAGGCCGGTCATCGGCTCGATCGGGCCGACGTGGGTCGGCCTGCCGTCGGGGCCCATGGTGGCGCCGCGCCCCACGAAGGCCATGGGGCCCACGCGCAGCAGCTCGGTGCCGGTGGTGACGTCCCAGACGCGGGCGGTGCCGTCATCGGAGGCGGTGGCCACGCGGGTCCCGTCCGGGCTCCACGACACCGCAGTGAGGTGCTCGGTGTGCCCCGACAGGGTGCGCACCACCTGACCGCTGGAGGCGTCCCAGATGCGGGCCGAGGCGTCGTCGAAGCTGGTGAGGATGCGGGTGGAGTCGGGGCTCCAGGCCACCGCCCCGCCCACGCCGGAGCCGCCGACCCCCAGGGTCAGTAGGTCGGCGCCGGTGGTCGCGTCCCAGACGCGCACGCTGTGGTCCTCCGCCGCAGTGAGGAGCCGCGTGCCATCGGGGCTCCAGGCCACCGCGCTGATGGACAGGCTGGGGCCGGCCAGCGCGAACAGCTCGGTGCCGCGGTTCGCGTCCCAGACGCGGGCCGTGCCGTCGTGCGACCCGGACAGGAGCCGCGTGCCATCCGGGCTCCAGGCCACACCCCACAGCGCGTCGAAGTGGCCGGCATACAGTGACACCTCACGAGGGTCGATCGTCGTCGAGGTCTCTGAAGGCACAGTCATGGTTGAAGTCTAGAGATCTCTGCGAGGTATCTGCGGCATCTTGAGCCGATTGCGAGCAGTTACCTGAGTGATATCTGGCAAATCCGGGGCTGAGAGGGCGCCACGCCGGGTGCGCGACACGCTGAGAGGCCGCCTTCCGCACCACCGCGCCCCGTTCGGGCGGGCACGAGAGGGCGTTGCACTACCTGCCTCGGCCGACTCGCCCGCCGCTTCGATATCTTCCTGAGACTCCCGGGGAATTAGCGGGAATTGTCGCCGGGGCGGCTTCGATGTCAATTCAGGCGCCGCGCGAGCCCAACATCGCCGCCTCACCGCAGCGTCGTCATCTGCCCACCACCTTCTGCCCTGCCACCAACACTGACGGGGACATTCCACGTGGTCGGGTGCGCGTCCTTCCGGGCGGGGGCATCCTGCGCGTCCGGGGACAGGATTCCCGTCCCCGACGGCGTCGAATGTCCCCCGCCGCACAAGAATGTCCCCGACGGCGGGCTCACGCGGCGGAGGGGAGGCGCACAGTCGGTACTCAGTCACCGACACCGTGGAAGACGGCCTCGAGGTTGTTGCCATCGGGGTCGAGGACGAAGGCCCCGTAGTAGCCGGGGTGGTAGTGCGGGCGCTCGCCGGGACCGCCGTTGTCGGTGCCGCCCGCCGCCAGGGCCGCCTCATGGAAGGCGTCCACCTGCGCCATCGACGCCGCCGCCAGCGCGATATGGCAGGGCGTCGGGTTCTCCGCCGGGGCCAGCCACAGGTCCGCGTGGACCGGGGCGTCCTCCGGCGCGCCGGGCGTCGGCCCACCCAGTCCGGTGACGGGCCCGAACTCCATGACGACGCGGTAGCCCAGCGGCGCGAGGGCCGCCTCGTAGAAGGCCTTCGAGGCCGCCGGATCACTGACACTCACAGAGGCATGATCGATCATGCCTCCAGGCTACCCACTGGTTGATACACGGCGGGCGCATTGACAGGCTCCAGCCATGACATCTTCCGCGGCCCTCTCCTCACGCCCCACACGATCAGCCGACATCGAGTCCATCATCACTATCATCGCTTGGGGCGCCCAGGTACTGGGCGTCATTGTGTTGAACCACGTCCTCGACGCCTCCACGCTCGTGCCGCCGAGCTTCTCGGACAGCTCATCACCCGGCGTTGGCCTCCATCTCGTGAGTCTCGTGCGGACGATGAACAGCGTCATCCTGATTCTGGCCGTCATCGGCTTCATCACCGCGTTCTATGTCGTCGCGGCCGACAACAAGATGGGCGGGGCAGTCCTCAGCGTGGCACTGGCCGGCATCTCCCTGTCCGTCTCACTGACCATCGGTTGCCTCGTCACGGCAGAGGCGCCCAGCCCGAGCGCCTGGATCTACCTCGTGAACGTCCTGCCGGCCGTGGTGCTGCTTGTTTCCACAGCGATAATCCACCGTCACACGTCGATACCTGAGGTGGCGCAGTAAGGCAGTCAGGAGGCACGTCGCCGGCGCGACGGGACGGACCGACGGGGACATTCCACACGGCCGGGTGCGTGTCGCCCCAGCCGGGGCCATCCTGCGCGTCCGGGGGCAGGATTCCCGTCCCCGACGGCGTCGAACGTCCCCGGCTGCACCAGAATGCCCCCGGCCGCGAGGAGAAGTCCCCGTCGGCGAACGGGTCTCAGAACAGCGCCGGCAGGACACCCTCGACGTCGGCCCCGAGCTCGGCCAGGTCTAGGACGAGGGGACGCCCGGCACCGCCGTCGGAGAGCAGGTCACTGCCGGCCACGACGAGCAGGTCGCCACCGGTGGTGCCCAGGCGCGCCACGGCGACGTCCTCGGCCTCGGCGGCCGCGGTGACGGCGGGTACGAGCTCCTCGCGCACGGCGACGATCGCGCGGGCCCCGGACTCGGAGAACAGGGCGGTGAAGTCGTCCACGCCCTCCTCCTGGATGGCGGTCAGGTCCACGCTGGCGCCGACGCCGCAGCGCAGGCAGGAGTCCACGAGGGTCTGGATGAGGCCGCCGGTCGAGCAGTCGTGGGCGGCGCGCACCAGCGGCTCGCCGCCGGGGCCCTCCGCCTCGCTCAGGGCCAGCAGCACCCGACCGAGCGCCATCTCCGCCTCGAGGTCGACGCGCGGGGGCAGCCCGCCGAGGTGGTCGTGGACCACACGGGACCAGGCCGAGCCGTCGAGCTCGTCGGCGGTGGTGCCCAGGGCCATGATGGCCAGGCCCTCCTCGTGCCAGCCCGAGGGGTTGGCACGGCGCACGTCGTCCATGACGCCCAGGACGCCGACGACGGGCGTGGGGTTGATCGAGGAGTCGATCTGCCCCTTGACCTTGCCGTGGGAGTTGTAGAGCGAGACGTTGCCGCCGGTGACCGGCACGCCCATGACGGCGCAGGCGTCGGCCAAGCCGGTGATGGCCTCGACGAGCTGCCACATGGCGTCGGGGTCCTCCGGCGAGCCGAAGTTGAGGCAGTCGGTGACGGCCAGGGGCCGGGCGCCCACGGTGCACACGTTGCGGTAGGACTCGGCCAGGGCCTGGGCGGCGCCGGTGGCGGGGTCGAGCTTGGTGAAGCGGCCGTTGGCGTCGGTGGAGATGGCCACGCCGCGGCCAGTGGCCTCATCGACGCGGATGACGCCGGCGTCATCAGGCTGGCACAGGGCGGTGTCGCCACGCACGAAGCGGTCGTACTGGTCGGTCACCCAGGCAGTGGAGGCCTGGTTGGGACTGGTGACGACGGCGCGCACCTGCTCGGCCAGCTCGGTGGCGGACTCGGGGCGGGCCAGGCGCTCGGTGGTGTCGGCGTTGAGCGCGTCCTGCCAGGCGGGGCGGGCGTAGGGGCGCTCGTAGGTGGGGCCCTCGTGGGCCACGGTGCGCGGGTCGACGTCGACGATCCGCTCCCCGAAGTGGTCGATGGTCAGCCGGCCCGAGCCGTTGACCTCCCCGATGACGGCGGCCTCGACGTCCCACTTGTCGATGACGGCCATGAACTCCTCGAGCTTGTCGGGCGCGACGACGGCCATCATGCGCTCCTGGGACTCGCTCATGAGGATCTCCCCGGCGGTCAGGGTGGGGTCGCGCAGGAGCACCTTCTCCAGGTCGACGTGCATGCCGCCGTCGCCGTTGGAGGCCAGCTCGGAGGTGGCGCAGGAGATGCCGGCGGCGCCCAGGTCCTGGATGCCGAGCACGAGCCCGGCGCCGAACAGGTCCAGGCAGCACTCGATGAGGACCTTCTCCATGAAGGGGTCGCCCACCTGGACGCTGGGGCGCTTGGCGGGCATGCCGTCCTCGAAGGACTCCGAAGCCAGGATGGAGGCCCCGCCGATGCCATCCCCGCCGGTGCGGGCACCGAAGAGCACCACCTTGTTGCCGGCGCCGGTGGCGTTGGCCAGATGGATGTCCTCGTGGCGCAGCACGCCCACGCACAGGGCGTTGACCAGCGGGTTCTCCTGGTAGGAGGAGTCGAACTCGGTCTCGCCGCCGATGTTGGGCAGGCCCAGAGAGTTGCCGTAGGTGCCCACGCCGGCCACGACGCCGTGGACGACGCGCGCGGTGTCGGGGTGGTCGACGGCGCCGAAGCGCAGCTGGTCCATGACGGCCACGGGCCGCGCCCCCATGGAGATGATGTCGCGCACGATGCCGCCCACGCCGGTGGCGGCCCCCTGGTAGGGCTCGACGTAGCTGGGGTGGTTGTGGGACTCGACCTTGTAGGTCACGGCCCAGCCGTCACCGATGTCGACGACGCCGGCGTTCTCCCCCATGCCGACCAGGAGGTGCTCGCGCATCTCGGGGGTGGTCTTGGCGCCGAACTGGCGCAGGTGGATCTTGGAGGACTTGTAGGAGCAGTGCTCGGACCACATGACCGAGTACATGGCCAGCTCGGCGTTGGTGGGGCGGCGCCCCAGCAGCTCGCGGATGGACTCGTACTCGTCGGCCTTGAGGCCCAGCTCCTTCCAGGGCATCTCCCTCTCGGGCGTCGCGGCGGCGTCGGCGACGGTGTCGGGGTGGGCGGCGGGGATCATGGGCTCGGACGCCATGGGGGCTCCTGGTTGAAGAGGGAGTGCGGCCGGGCCAAGCCTACCCACGCCCGCGGAACCTCACACCACCACCCACGCGGGACCGCGCCCCGCACACCCCGAGCACTCCACGCGAACCCGATCGGCGCTCTGCGGAATCCAGCCAGAAGAATGCCGAAACAGCAACAAGACGCCACGCCCAAGCCCAAAGTGCTGCGCCTCACAAGAATTCGGGGGAAGATCATGGCATGAGAGACATCGACGTCGCCCCGCTGCCCCTGTCGCACTTGGAGAGCCACCTGGACGAGGTGGCCATCAAACGACTGCACACCAGCCTGACGGGGGCCGAGGCCCTGCTGGAGGGGCGCACCGTGTGGACGGTCACGCCGTCGGCAGCCGCCGGCTCGGGGCCTGCGGAGACGGTCGCCCCCCTCGTGGGCTACTCCCTGGGCGCCGGCCTCAACGTGCGCTGGCTGACCCTGGACGCCCCCGAGGAGTTCACTCGGATCGCGGCCCGCCTGCACGCCGGCATCCACGGGGACCACGGCGACGGCGGCAAGCTCGGGGACAAGCAGCGCGACATCTACGAGCACGTCCTGGCCTCCAACGCGGAGAACATCGTCGAGGAGGTCCGCCCCGACGACGTCGTCATCCTGCACGACCCGCCCACGGCGGGCCTGGCCAAGGCCCTCAAGGCGGCGGGCGCAACGGTCATCTGGCGCTGCCACGCCGGGGCCGAGGGCGCAGGCGAGGCCGCCGACTACGCCTGGGCCTTCCTGGACCGCTACCTGGAGGACGTGGACCTCGTCATCGTCTCCCGCCCCGAGTACCGCCCGCCCTATATCGAGGCCGAGCGCTGCGCGGTCCTGGCTCCCTCCATCGACGCCGACTCCCCCAAGAACCGGGTCCTGGATCTGGACGAGGCCTGGTCGGTGGCGCGTCTGTCCGGGATCTTCGCCGGCGAGCCGCCCTTCGAGGCGGTGCTCTTCATGCGTCACGACGGGCGCGCCGACGCCTTCCGCGGCCTGGCCGATGACCCGGTCCTGGCCGGCGGCCCGGTGCCGCTGGGCGCCCGGGTCGTCACCCAGGTCAACCGCTGGGACCGCCTCAAGGGCGGCCTGGAGCTGGTGGAGGCCTTCGCCGAGAACATCGCCGTGCTGCCCGAGGACGCCCACCTGCTGCTGGTCGGCCCGACCCCGGACGGTCCCGAGTCGCAGGCCACCCTCGCCCAGATCGTGGAGCGCTGCTCGGTGCTGCCGGAATCAGTTGCCTCGCGGATCCACGTGGCCGCGGTGAGCATGGAGGACCGGGAGGTCAACGCCACCGTCGTCAACGCCGTCCAGCGAGTCAGCTCGGTCGTCACCCAGCGCTCCCTCATCGAGGCCTTCGGACTGACCGTGGCCGAGGCGATGTGGAAGAAGGCCCCGGTGGTCGCCTCCGCGGTGGGCGGCATCCGCGACCAGATCGACGACGGCGTCGACGGTGTCCTCGTCGATCCGACCGACGGCCTCGCTTGGGCCGAGGCCGTGCGCGACCTGCTGCTCTTCCCCGAGCGGGCCCAGGAGATGGGGCTGGCCGCCCACGAGTCCGTGCGCCGGGAGTTCCTGTCCAACCGGCACCTGCAGGACCTCCTGCAGATCGTGGCCGACCTGGTGGGTTGACGAGCCGAGGACAAAGACCCCCGACAGGGGCGTCAGTGTCCATGGCGCTGACATTAACTCCGCACAGATGCCACGCGCCGCAGAACAACCGCAGAATTCCAACGATCTCTACCGGTCACTTCGACGGCGAGCTCGTTAATGTCAGCGCTGTGGACACCAAACCGCGGGCCTGAACGACTCCGCGGGGCGCGGGCGAGACAGTCAGGCGCCCTCACCCCGGCACTGGCAGCGACTTCCCCTGCCTGAACCCTTCCAGCTCCCGCACAGAGCCCGAAGGTCATGCTTCGACGCCACCTCCAACATACAAGCACCCATGAGTACAAACATTCATTTGTGTTAGCGTGGGGACGTCACCCGAGGAGGAGCGCGTGGGAGTACCAGAGGCGATCGACGTCGATATGACGCTGCGGGCGTTGGCTGACGGGAACCGTCGGGCGATCCTGCGCGTCATCCGTTCAGAACCGCAGCCCGTCGGCGCCGTCGCACAGGCAGTTGGACTGTCACAGCAGACTGCCTCGCATCATCTCCGGACTCTTCAGAAGGCGGGGCTGGCGACCGTCACCACCGATCACACGCGCCGCCTGTACGCACTCAACACGGACGGGCTCGCGGCGGTGCGCTCCTACCTCGACGACTTCTGGCCCGAGAGGCTGGCGGCCCTCAAGTCCGCCGTCGAGCAGCGAGAGGAGAAACAGCATGGCTGAGTTTCAGGACTCCATCGAGATCGAGGCACCCCCGCAGGCGGTCTTCGAGTACCTCACCACCAACAAGGGCATGACGGCGTGGATGGGGCAGTACGCCGATCTCGATCCGACGCCGGGCGGCCGGTTCGCGGTCGACATTGCCGGCTACCCCGTGCGGGGTGAGTACCTCGTGGTTGAGCCCTTCCAGCGTGTGGTGGTCTCGTGGGGATTCGCCGGCAGCGACGAGCTGCCCACCGGCGCTTCCAAGGTCGAGTTCATCCTGACGCCGATCACTGGCGGCACACGTGTGGACCTGCGCCACCTCGACCTGCCGGAGTCCGAGGTCCGCGGGCACGCGCACGGCTGGGCCCACTTCATGCCCCGCCTCAAGGTCGCCGGTGCGGGAGGGGACGCCGGGCCGGACAACTGGCAGCCCTTGACCGACTGACCGCCAACGGGAGACGAAGCGATGGCATCCATGACACCCGAGCAGCACCACCTCGTTCAGCGCGTCCGCGCGCTGGTCGATGACGAACCGGATGTGCGCGAGGTCTCCATGTTCGGAGGGCGCGCGATCATGGTCAACGACAAGATGATCGTCAGCGCCGGGAAGACCGGGGACCTCCTGGTGCGCGTCGCCGCGGACCGCCACGAAACGCTCCTGGGCGAACCGGGCGCCGAGCAGGCCCACATGGGCGCCGGGCGAGAGATGGGAGCCGGATGGATCACCGTCGCACCCGAGGCCATCGCCGACGACGGCCGCCTCACCTTCTGGGTTGACGTCGCGATGCACCACAACCGTGCCGTCACTGGCGGGCAATCGGGAAGCGACGAATCATGAGCACCTTCCAAGGACTACCGACAGCCCTTTTCAAGTTCTTCGCCGACCTAGCGCAGGACAACTCGAAGGACTTCTGGAACGCCAACAAGCAGCGTTGGCAGCGGGACGTGAAAGCCCCTATGAGTGCATTGGTTGACGAGCTTTCCGGAGAGTTCGGTCCTTTGCGCATGTTCCGCCCCAGCCGTGACCTGCGTTTCGCCCGCGACAAGGCCCCTTACAAGCTCTGGACAGGCGCTACCAGCACCCCTCAGGCCACTGGCGGAATCGGCTACTACCTCAGTGTGTCGACCACCGGTATCACCACCGGCTACGGAGCCATGCGGATGACCGCCGACCAACTTCGCCGCTTCAGGGGCGCCATCGATGCCGACATCAGCGGAATCCGCTTCGAGGAGCTCACCCAAGAGCTCGCCGCACAGGGGCTGCCCGTCTCACCCGGCGCCGACCAGCCATTGAAAAACGCACCGCGAGGCTGGTCGACCGACCACCCCCGCATCGACTTCCTCAGATGGAAAGGGGCCGCAGTCGTTCAGGACTGGCCCACCGACACTTGGATGCACACTCCCCAGGTGCACGAGAGGATTCGAGACACCTGGGCCGCCGTCGAGCCTCTCAGGGCATGGCTCGACGAGCACGTCACACAGCGACACCATGAACCACCTCATTGAGGAGCAGCACATGAGCACTGACAACAAGACCACATCCGACCATGCCTTACGTGTCGCCACCGCCTATCACGAGGCATGGACCAGCGGCGACCTCGACAAGGCGATGAGCTTCATGACCGACGACGTCGTCGTGCATGCACCAGGGAAAGAGATCAACGGCAAGGAGGAGTACCGGGCGTACCTCGGCGGGTTCATGGAGGTCATGGAAGGGTGCACGCCGCGCGCCGCCTTCGGTGACGACAGCACTGCTGTGCTCTACTACTTCCCCCACACCCCCTCAACCCGCTCCGCCCCAGTTGGAGAGTGCTTTCTCGTTGAGTCAGGGTTGATAAAGGAGAGCCATGTCGTTTTCGATCGACTGTCTTACGCCCCACCCACCGAATCCCAGTAAACGTCTCATACACAGCAGGCGATTCGCACTCAGCGAGCGGGGCTCACGCTTGCCGCACGCGCCTGCTCCTCGGGGCCGCCGACAGCCGCGCGTCGGCAAGCCGGCACAGGGGACTTCATCACATCGCGGGCCGAGTTATCCACAGGTCGTGTCCACAGGCTTGTGCATGGCTGTGGGGGTTTGTGGGATGTCGCCATTCCACCTGTGCACAACGCCCCCTCAGTACCACCGTTCCCGGGCGAGCACCCCTGCCGGAGGCTCCCGGCCCAGGCCGCCACGCACCTTGACGCGACATCCCTGGACACCGAGTTTTGGCTGAAAATCCGGGATAATCATCCAATCAGTCGCGCTCGCCCTCTCGATCATCCCGAGGCAGAGCCCCCGACAGCTGCCACAGCACATTCCTCATCGCCATGCAACTTGAGCACGGTCACGACCAGGTCCGCCGAGCGAGGGGCGGCCCGGTTCTCTCCACAGTTCTGCACAGGCTCGAAGCGGATCTGTGGATAACGTGACGGGGAATGACTCAGCACCCACCCCTGACGGCTGTCAGGAGTGGGTGCCGGATACGGGGTCGTCAGACGGCCAGCAGCGAGTCGATGGCGGAGCGGAAGACTCCCAGGCCGTCGGTCCCGGTGCGCGGGCCGGCCTGCGAGCCGGGACCGAAACCGGGCTCGACGGCGTGCTCGGGGTGGGGCATGAGGCCGACGACGTTACCGCGCTCGTTGCGCACGCCGGCAATGTCACGGGCCGAGCCGTTGGGGTTGCCCACGTAGCGGAAGACGACGAGTCCCTCCCCCTCGAGGCGGTCGAGCTCCTCGGGGGAGGCGATGAAGTTGCCCTCGCCGTTCTTCATGGGAACGACGATCTCCTCCCCCTCCGCGTACCGGTTGGTCCAGGCGGTCTGGGTGTTCTCCACGCGCAGCCGCTGCTCGACGCAGATGAAGCGCTGGTTCGCGTTGCGCAGGAGGGCGCCGGGCAGGAGGTGGGCCTCGGCGAGGATCTGGAAGCCGTTGCAGATGCCGAGGACCGGCATGCCGCGCTCGGCGGCGGCCACGACCTCCTCCATGACGGGGGCGAAGCGGGCGATGGCGCCGCAGCGCAGGTAGTCGCCGTAGGAGAAACCACCGGGCACGACGACGGCGTCGACCCCGCGCAGGTCGGCGTCCTTGTGCCACAGGCTCACTGGTTCGGCCCCGGCCAGGCGCACGGCGCGGGCGGCATCGACGTCGTCGAGCGTCCCGGGGAAGGTGATGACGCCGATACGGGCGGCGGGGGAGCTGCTGAGCGACTCACTCACGACTCAGGCCTCCTCGTCGGCGGCGACGGAGACGACGTCCTCAATGATCGGGTTGGACAGGAGGGTGTCGGCGGCCTCGCGGGCGGCGGCCAGGTGCTCCTCGGTGACGGGGCCGTCCACGGTCAGCTCGAAGCGACGGCCCTGCCGCACCCCGGTGAACTGCTCGAAGCCGAGGCGGGGAAGGCTTCCGACGACCGCCTTGCCCTGGGGGTCAAGAATCTCGGGCTTGGGCATGACCTCGACGACGATGCGTCCCATGGGTGCTCCTCGGATCAGGCGGGATGAGTGCGCAGCCCAAGACTACCCGTATGCAGCCCGGGACACTGCCTGCCGTCTCGACGTGGCTCAGACTTGGCCGAGCCACTCGCCGGCCAGCCGAATCGCCATGACTCCGCCCAGGGCGAGGGCGGCCGTGGCGATGAGCCAGCTGGAGCCCAGGATGAGGGCGACGACGGCGCAGACCACGGCGCTGGCGAGCATGAACCCGCCCACGGCGCCGGCAACACCGGCGGGGGCGTGGAGGGACTGGTCGACGGTGGAGGTGCCCATGACCGGCGTGGGGCCGGAGTCCACAGTGGGGGCCGTCTCGTCGCCGCGCTCGGAGGTGCCCGGAAGGAGCGGTCCGCGAGCGCGGGCCACCAACCGGGCGGGGTCGTGGACCTTGACGGACCCGGTGGTCAGGCCGGCGGCGGCATCGAGCACACCGGGCTTCCAGCGCTCGGCCTCACGGCGCACAGGCGTGCCTCCGGCCCATGCCAGGTACCCGGCAGCGGCCACCAGCCCGGCACCGCCGAGGACCGCGACGAGCCACGGCGGGATCCACGGGTGGCCGGCCTCGGCGTTGCGGGCCAGGTTCATGGCCGAGGCGGTGGCCAGGACCAGGCCGAGCAGGGCGAAGGCCACGCCGGCCAGGCGCTGGCGGCGCACGGCCGCCGGCCATGGGGAGCGGGTTCGGGCAGCGGCGCTCTTGGCGCTTCCGCGCCCCACGCCCCAGTCGGTGCCCGAGGAGGGACGGCGGGGACCGCGTCCCTTGGCGGGGCCACGCCCCACCCCCCAGTCAGTGCCTCCCTGGGCTTTGATCTCCTCGGCATCCAGGGCGTTGGTGGCCGCCTCCCAGGCGCTGGACTCGGCCAGGATGCCGGCGTCCTCCTCGGCCTCGGGCTGAGCCGCCGGGCTCGTGGGCGCGGCGGGGGCGGTAGTGGCGTTGGTGGCGACACTGGGGCGCGTCTGGTAGCCGCGGCCGCGGGCGGAGGGGGCTGCGGCACTGGGGGCCGAGGCGGCCGGTGCAGGTGCCGGTGCGGCCGGTGCCGCGGTCGCCGACGGCGCAGCCGCCACAGAGGCCGCGGATGCAGCGGATGCCGTGGACGCACCGCTGGGCACGGCCTCGGGCCTGCCCTGGGAGATGGTGAAGACGCGGGTGGTGGTGGCTCCCGTCTGGGGTGCACTGCCGGGCCCGTCGACGGCGGTGGGTCGCACGACGGGTCGCGGTGAGCGGCCGTCGGCGCCGGTGACGGCCGCAGTCCGCTGCTGAGGGGCAGGGGAGCCGGGGGCGCTGGCGGCACTGCCGGCGCTGGCAGGGAGCGGGTCCGGGGCGGCCGTCGGGGCGGTCTCGCGATGGTCCCCGGGGGTGTTGGAGGGCCCGCCGACGACGTGCGGGGTGGCGGGCGAGCCGGCGGACAGGGCAGAGCCGGCCCAGCCGGTGGGCTCGTCGGGCACGTCGGCCAGGTCGATGGCGATGGCGGCGTCGACGGCGTCAGCGGTTCCTGAGGCGATGGCCTGGGCCGCGGCTGAGCGCAGGTCCTCCTCCGTCATGACTGCCGCGCCGCCCGCATCGTGGGCACCGGCGGAGCCGTCGGCCGAGCCGGCGGCGGAGGCCGCGGAGACTCCCGAGGCGGATGAGGCAGCCGAGGCGGACGAGCCGGTGGGGGCCGGGTTGTTGCCGGAGCGGACGACCTCAAGCAGCCCGTTGCCGCCGGGCCGGGCGGAGGCGCTCTTCGGTCGTGGGGTCCGCTTGGGCATGATGCCCCAGTTGACGGGCCCCTGCTCGTTGTCGGGACGTCGGTCGCGGGGGGTCATGAGATCACCTGTCCCAGGATGGAGGCGAGCCCCAGGGCCACGAGCACGAAGCCGGTGGCGCCGAGCAGGAGCTGGCCGACACGGATGAGGGTCTCGCCGGTGGAGGTCCCGGCCAGGCGCTCGTCGGCCGCGCGCCCGAGCGACGTCGCGGCCAGTGCGGTGGTGACGGGGCCGGAGACCACGTCGAGGGTGGTCAACTCACGCCGACCTGTCGACTCAGGCACGAGCACTTTGGTTCCCGGCACGGTGAGCGTTGCCAGATCGGTGCCGGGCAGGGTTGCACCGTCGGTTCCCGAGCCCCGCTGGGAGGATTGGGAGCCCTTGGCACCCTTGCCGCGGGCGCCCTTGGCGCTGCCTCCCTTCTTGGAGGACTCGCCGCCCTGCCGGGCCCGGGCCGCGCGGACCCGGTTGCGCTCCAGACGCAGGCGGGGGGCATTGACCACCAGGGAGCGGGCGGAGAGCCTCAAGGAGGCGAGCATGCCCAGCCCCACGAGGACCAGGGCGATACCACCCAGGACGCGGGAGGTCTCGGTGGCCCCGAGGGCGGAGGTGATGGCGGCCGACAGCGCCAGCACGATCGTCAGGACGATGAGGCCGACCAGGACGTAGAAGCCCGGCCCCGGTTTGAAGGCGCGGGTGGCGCTCCCGGTATCGGGGAGGTCCGAGGTGGATGAGGTCGTGGTCATGACAGCTCCAGGGGGTAGCCGGTCAGCCGCTCGTAAGCCTCGAGGTAGCGGGCGCGGGTCCGTTCGACGACGTCGTCGGGCAGGGCCGGAGGCTCCTGGTCGCCGTCCCGGTCCCAGCCGGAGGCCGGGGAGGTGAGCCAGTCGCGCACGTACTGCTTGTCGAAGGAGGGGGTGACCCGGCCGGGCTCCCAGGCGTCGGCGGGCCAGAAGCGGGAGGAGTCGGGGGTGAGGACCTCGTCGCCCAGAACCAGGTCGCCGTCGGCGTCTGTGCCGAGCTCGAACTTGGTGTCGGCCAAGATGATGCCGCGGTCCCGGGCGATCTGGGCGGCCCGGGAGTAGAGGGACAGAGTGGTCTCGCGCAGGGCGGTGGCGGCGCCGTCCCCCACCATCTGGACGACGCGCTCGAAGGTGACGTTCTCGTCGTGCTCCCCGAGCTCGGCCTTGGCGGCGGGGGTGAAGATCGGCTCGGGCAGGCGGGAGGCCTCGGTCAGGCCCTCGGGCAGGGCGACGCCGCAGACGGAACGGCCCTGTCGGTACTCGACCAGGCCGGAGCCGGTGAGGTAGCCGCGGGCCACGCACTCGACCGGGTACATCTCCAGCCGCCGGCAGATCATGGCGCGGCCGGCGACCTGGGCGGGAACGTCGAGGGAGACGAGGTGGTTCGGGACGACGTCGGCGAGCTGCTCGAACCACCAGGCGCTCAGGGCGGTGAGGACCTTGCCCTTGTCCGGGATCGGGGTGGCCAGGATGTGGTCGTAGGCGCTGATGCGGTCCGAGGCGACCACAAGGAGCACGTCCTGCCCACCCCACGGGCCATCGGAGGTGGGGGCGTAGACGTCCCGGACCTTGCCGCTGGAGCGGTGCTCCCACCCGGGGACGGTGGGAGGCAGGGAGCCGGCTGCTGAGGCACTGGGACCGACTGAGGCGGAACTCGCGGACTGAGTCATGCCCCCATCCTGCCATCGGCGGGCACCCTGTGTCCGGTTCCGGTCCGCGGCGTCCCCCGCAGGGTTCACCCTTGGAGGATCATCCAAATACCGCGCCATTGCACGCATTCATCCGGGTTGGGTCGTCGGCGGGAGTCGGGGGGGCGACCGGAGTAAATCCCACCGACGGGATGGGAGCGGCTCTCACCTCCCACCAGTTCCAGCCGGCCGGACAAGGGGCTGACGTGGGCCAACACCGGCGCCGGAACCCGCACCTCCCATCCGACGAGGGGCGCGGGCCTCCCTCAGGAAAGAGCGACGCAGTGTGCGTTTGGTCTCGGAAGAAGTGCGTGCGTCACGCGCACCGCCTCCAGCGGCCGGGTCTGTTGGCGCGGTCTTCCTGGGTTCAGCGCAGGGCGAGCCGCGCGCCGTGGTTGCGACGGCGAAGAGCTCTACTCGGCCCCGTCGGCGCTGGCAGCGCTACCGACACTGCCGACACTGCCTTCACTGGCCGCCTGGGCGATGTCGGTGCGGTACTGGGCGCCCTCAAGGTTGATGCGCTCGACGGCCTCGTAGGCGCGTTCCCGCGCCGCCTCGAGAGTTGCTCCCAGGGCGACGACGGACAGGACCCGCCCACCGACGGCGATCAGTTCCCCGCGCTCGGTGGTGCCGGTGCCGGCGTGCAGCACGTGGACGTCGTCGAGCTCCTCGGCGGTCTCGATCCCGGTGATGGTGCCGCCGGTGGTGACAGTCCCGGGGTAGCCGGGGGCGGCGATGACGACGTCGACGGCGCTCTGCTCGGACCAGGTGGGCTCGGGGGCCTCGGCGAGGCGACCGGTAGCGGCGGCGTGGAGCAGCTCGGGCAGGGAGGAGGTCAGGCGGGCCAGGACGGCCTGGGTCTCGGGGTCGCCGAAGCGCACGTTGAACTCGACGACGCGCAGGCCGCGACTGGTGAGGGCCAGGCCGCAGTAGAGCAGGCCGATGAAGCTGGTGCCGCGGCGGGCCATCTCGTCGACGACGGGCTGGGCGACCTCGCGCACCACCTGCTCGGTGAGGTCCGCCGGGGCCCAGGACAGGGGCGAGTAGGCGCCCATGCCGCCGGTGTTGGGGCCGGCGTCGTCGTTGAGGAGGCGCTTGAAGTCCTGGGCGGGGGCCAGGGGGCGGACGGTGGCGCCGTCGCACACGCAGAACACGGAGGCCTCGGGGCCGTCGAGGTAGTCCTCGACGACGACGCGGCCGCTGCCGCGGGTCAGGCAGGCGTGGCCGTGGGCCAGGGCGACGGGGCGCTCGTCGGTGACGACGACGCCCTTGCCGGCGGCCAGGCCGTCCTCCTTGACGACGTAGGGGGCCCCGAAGCGGTCCAGGGCGGCGCACAGCTCGGCCTCGGTGGTGCACACGGCGGCCTCGGCGGTGGGGACGCCCGCGGCGGTCATGATCTCCTTGGCGAAGGCCTTCGAGCCCTCCAGGCGGGCGGCCTCGGCGCCGGGGCCGAAGCAGGGGATCCCGGCGTCGCGCACGGCGTCGGCGACACCGGCGACCAGGGGCGCCTCGGGGCCGACGACGACGAGGTCCGCCTTCATCTGCGTGGCCAGGGCCACGACCTCCTCAGGGACACTGGGGTCGATGTTGAGGTTCGTGGCGATGGCTGAGGTGCCGGGGTTTCCCGGAGCGACGATGAGCTCGGAGGTCTGCGGATCACGGGCGAGGGCACGGGCCAGGGCGTGCTCGCGCGCGCCGGAGCCGAGGAGCAGGATCTTCACGGCGACAGCCTAGATGATGGAGGCCGCCTAAGGCCCGGAATCGCGGGCTCCGCGCGCCCCCACCCGGAGGATATCTCCGATCGGCGGACGACCACGGTCCGGTCTCTCCGGGATGACGCCTCCCACCGTGAAGAGCACACACAAGAAATCATCAGCGCGACAAAATATGCTGAGGAGTACGCATTCAGCACACAGAGGCTGACGACGTTGAACGGAGAGATCTTGTGAGCAGCGTGGCGATCAGCACTGTGAACGGTGCAGTGAACCCTGAGGTGGAGATGTCCAATCGCGTGGCTGCACTCATGGGAACCACCTTGACCGAGGCCGACGTGCACCGGTTCCTGCTCGAGGCCGCCGATCTCCTAGGAACCGAGTCCTTGTCCATGTATGGGCCCAATGTGTTCTTCCGCTGGCAGCTCGGGGAACGAGTCATCGAGATCGAACCGGACTATCACCCGTGGGGCGAGAAATACTCCTTGAGCGTGGACTCCTACAACCGCGGGTTCCCCATCGACACTCAGGAGCGCCTGACCTACAAGTACGGCGATGCCGAGCTGTACCCCTATCTGTGGAGGGTGGACCTCGGTGGCGAGGTGAACGACTGGTGGGGGCCCGGAGAGGCCTACATCGTCAACTGGGACCTGTTCGAGGAGACCACGGCGAAGACCCTCGGTGGCCTGCCCAATGACATGGCCCTCATGCCGCCGCAGTGGCGCCGCCCTTTCACCTTCCGTTGGGACATGGGGGAATCCGGGCTCGGCCTGGTCTCCTTCACCGGCACGATCGATGGTCTGAAGGTCACCGCCGAGTCCACCGGGGAGGAGATCCTCATACCCCGCAATCTCCTCGGCAGCGAACGAAGCCAGATCAGTATGCGCGACGTCGTCGCCGGCCTGGCCGGAGGGCGTGCTCTCATCGATATTCGCTTCGCCGGCTCCGAGGGCTTCGGCGACTACGGAGTCTTTGCCGCCAGCCCCAGCGGGGACGAGGATGAGTTGGCGAAGGGCGATATCAAGTTCCTTCTGGAGGATCGGGGGAAGGACTCGCCCGGACCGGCGATGACGATGGACGAGCTTCGTAGGCTGGCCGCCTCGACACCCACACCCACCGGTCCCGGCCGGCCACCGGTGAACTGGCAAGTCATCCCGATACGGATCGGGCTGTCCATTCCCCAGATCCTCTCCGTCGTCGAGCAGGTCCTCAGCGGAGCAGCCGTCGAGAGCGTGCTCAAGAGGTTCGGCGGACGCCCCGATATCAGGTGGGACGAACCCATCCTGCGCGGAGACGGCTGGGTCGCAGAGCGGTCGCGATACTCCGGCACCTGGAGCATCGAGGTAGTCACTCACTCCGAACGGGAAGCGGAGGAGCGGCTGTGCTTCGACAAGCGCCACGTCGCCGACTACGCCTGGCGCATCGCCCAGGCACTGGAGCAGCGCTACGGCTTCCCCTACGGGATACGCACCACGAACGATGGGTTCTTCATGCGTCTGTTCCAGATCGGGGACCATGGTGTCAAGGTCACCGGCGGCTTCAGCTCGGTGGAGGTGGAGATCGACTCCCTCAAGACGCTCCTGGAGCACTCCTACGGACGTTTCTGAAGCAGCCAGCCGCTCCCGGCTCCCCCGCCTCCGCTAGGCTCAAGCCGGTTCCGGGGAACGGAGTCCCCGGACAGCGAGGTGTCAGGAGGCCCCGTGGGAGTCAATCAGTCCTCTGCGACGACGGCGACCGACACAGGAGCCGGCACAGCGGTCGCCACCGTCTCCGGTGCTGAGGCAACCGCGGAGCTCAACGCGGTGACGATCCGCCGGCTCGGGGCCGCCTATATCCCGTCGGCCACCGGTGGGCCGGCGCCGTCGTGCTTCGCCTCACCGCAGGAGGCGCAGCCCACGCCGCAGCGGGGCGCCGACGCGGGTGTCGATACGGCCCTGACCACGCTGCGCGCCCTGGGCTACCGGCTCTCCACCCCGGCCCGGGAGGTCCTCATCCACCCCGAGCAGGCCTGGGCGCTGGTCAATGCCGCCGCCCGCCTTACCTCCGGCTCACCGGCCGATGAGTACCGCCCCTTCTACCCTGACTTCCCCGTCCAGGTCCGTACCGCCTCCGAGGCCACGCTGCTGGTCAATGCCGCCCTGCACTACCTGGGCGACGTCGTCGGGGTCCGGATCCTGCCGGACTACCGGCCCAGCCCCCGCGAGCCCCTGCCGGGAGATGACAGTTCGCTCACCGAGCTGGGCCTGGCCACGGCGCAGGACCTGGAGCGGATCGTGGCCGACCTCATCGCCCAGGCGACCCCCTTCAGCGTCCAGGACCGCGCGGACCTGATGGCCCTCCGCGATTTCGGCCCCGAGCGGGCGCCGCACGTGGCGGTCAAGGAGAACCTCGCCGTCCTCTCCGTCACCTTCCCCGACCTGGACTTCTCCGCCTCGTACCGCACCGTCACCGACGTGCTGCGTCTGGCGGTCGCCATGGCGGGCGGCGATGTCTCCCTGGCCGAACCGTGCCGGTTCCCCTCCTTCTCTCGTGCACAGCGGCGCCGGCTGCTGGGTCTGCTGGACGCCGTCGGGCAGGTCCAGGACGGCCGGGACTCCGCCGAGGAGATGGCCCGGCGCTGTGAGCGGTGGAAGCGGCTGGCCCGCCACCTGCGGCCCGGCGACTACTCGCGTCGCTTCCCGCGCGCCGTCGCGCTGCTTCACCAGGTCGCCTCCGGGGGTGCCGAAGAGGGTTTCACCTCCCGCCTGGAGGAGGCCCTGGCGCACCGCGACGTCGAAAGTGCTCTTCGCCTGTTGTCCACCCGCCCAGGGGTCTTCGCCCGCCGACTCAACCACCTGCTGCGGCTGTGCGTCGATGAGGCCGCCCGCGAGCGCGTGGTCGCCGAGTTCGCCCGGGTCGCGCCCGAGGTCTCCCTGCCGGTCCTGGTGCGCCTGTGGGAGTACTTCTCCTCCCCCGGGCCAGATGCCCTGCCGTGGCGGGTCGTCGCCATCAAGGCGGCCACGGGCACCAAGACGACGCTCATCCCCTCCACCCGCCGACCAGGCCCGGCCGACGCGGCGGTGGTTCGCGCCGTCGAGGAAGCCCTACGGCAGCGGAAGCGGCTGGGGCGGATCGCCGTCGACCAGGGGATGTACGAGGGCTACACGACTCCGGTGGGACTGCGCTCGGCCTCACCGGGTATGCGCACGGCCGGGCGCGGCACCCGTCTGCCCCTGCCCGAGGGCGAGACGATCCGCTTCTTCTTGCACTGGCGCGACCTGCCGGAGGCCCCTCCCAAGGCCCCGGGGCCTGCCGGACCTGCTGCAGCCGAGGACAGGGACACCCGCGTGGATCTGGACCTGTCGGCCTTCTTCGTCTCCGAGGACTTCACGCGCACCGAGCAGATCGCCTACTACAACCTGCGCTCGACGGCGGCCGTGCACTCCGGCGACCTCACCTCGGCGCCCGACGGGGCGGCCGAGTTCATCGATGTCACCCTGGCCGAGGCGCTGCGGCAGGAATGGCGCTATGTCGTCATGACGGTCCACTCCTTCTCCCACCACCGGCTCAGCGAGGTGCCCGAGTGCTGGGCGGGGGCGATGGCCCGCGGTGCGGACCCGCAGAGCGGGGAGGTCTTCGAGGCCTCCACCGTCATGCAGCGCCTCGACCTGGTCTCTCCCACGCTCAACGCGACGCCCTTCGTCATCGACCTCGCTGAGCGCCGCCTCATCTGGTGGGACCTGCCCGTGGGGGTGGGCGAGCACCAGGTGGCGAACCTGGATCGCAGCAGCAACCGGGTCCTGGCCCACCTGCTCGACCTGCTGGAGGGGCGGCGCATGCCGCTGGCGCACCTGCTGGGGCTCCTGGCCGACGACGTCGTCGAGGACCCCGATGAGGCCGAGCTGGTCTTCGGCGAGGGCGGGATCCTGCCGTGGCAGACCGAGCGGATCCTGGCGCTGCTGGGCCCCGCGGAGGTCGCGGTGGAGAGGCACTCCGACGTGGATAGGGGCGAAGCGGGCCGGCAGGCGGAGTAACGTGGGCCGGGTCCGGCCATGAGGGTGCTTCCTTCTGCCTTCACATTTCTCTCAGCGCCGTCGCTTCCCGGACACAGTCGGGCGGGACCACCAGTGGCCCCGCCCGACTCAGCATCTTCCTCTTGCTCACCACGCCATCACTTGGAAACAAAGGGCAACAGGACCGACTCTTTAACAGATTTAGCGAGACCTTTTTTCCTTTTCTTCGCCAACTTCACAAAGGATCTCTCAACCGCTTTTCGCTCACTGGGAGAGCATTTATTCCCGTACCGACGCTGAAACCTTAGCTCATTAACCCAAACAGACACCAGAGTTGATTTAAAACAGTCAAACCTTCCCCACACCAACTGAGTACCCGACGCAACCACCGACAGCAACACAAGAAAGACTAATGTCACTGTCACAGCAGAACCGAATCCTATATTTCTCCACAAAGAAGAACTTGTCGCAACCGCAATGGATTCAACCTCCACCAAAAGCCCTTGAGCAAGCACAAGAGGGACCGACAACCAGAATAAAAGGACAGAAAAAGTAATACCACCCCTCCAACGCCAGTACCCAGCCGCAATTGACGCCAGCATCGCAAGCACTGCCACACATCCCGCAATGCAGTGTCTACGCAACCCCGAATGGGCACCAGAACAGTACTTTTCCACAAAAGCCACCATAAATAAAATCGACCCTAAGAGCAGTAATGCAACAACAATCCTCCACCGCCTCAACCTACAAATTAAAGAAGGTCGTCCAACTTCAAGCTCACTCCTAGCTTCCCTCAGACCTTCTGGCCAGCATTCGGCGATACAAAACAACCTAGCGAGCGACATCCAATAATCACCAACCGCAGCCACCCCAGTCGTAGGCACTAGAATCAACACCACAGACGACACGGCATGCACTCCCCAGGCGATCACTAAAAGCAACACACCTCCAGCGTTCGCATCACGGAGCACACAAATTGCAACGCCAAGGACGATGGTACCCGAAATTCCAACCAGACCTCACCAATTCATCACAACTAACTCCATCGGAGGCAGAGGATTGCTCCTCATCTGACTCCTCCTGTGTGAGACCTGATTCTCAGTCAGAGGCTGATGCCGGAACTGAGACCCGCCTCATTTCACCCACCCATCGCTTGCCCAATTTCTTCGGAGTTGCACGCCAACACCTAGGCTGAAACTGCGCCATAGCAACAACTAGCGCCGACACTCCTAACTGATAGCCAGATAATATGGGCAGTAATTCAGACCTGGATCCGGAAATTTGCTCAGTAAGAGTAAGCAAACGACCCCAGGGGCCACCCGACAGCACCAGAGCAAGCACTGTAGCTACCGCAAGGGTCACAGGAAGAGAGGCACAGAGCGCCCACGCACCAATCCCGGGAAGCCTGCTACCTTTCAAGTCATCATTCCTCCAGTATTTCATGAGATGATTTTTGCACTCGCTACACCGAGAGTCAAGAGGTCACCCCAGGCGCCCACCCCACATTATCAATAACGCCAGAATGCCGCTTCGGCCTTAACGACGCCAAGATTAGCTACACCCTCCCGAAAGTATCTCCTTAGACCATTCCGGACTAACCGCCCTTCCATATAACCAAAGGAAGCAGTCGCACCTTTCATCCTTGCACAACCAAGCCCCAAACCTTTTCATTAAGCCCTGACAGCCTACCCTCACAACAAAAAGGCAAAATTTGACCCGCACGCTTCTATATCCAAGAAGTCGTTGTTTCCTGCTCTGGCCCCGCAGAGCATCTTCAACTCGGGCATGATAGTGCTTGCTCAACGTTGACTCAACGTGCGCCACCCTTCCTGGAGTGGCTTATTCCACGAGGCTGGGACTGTACTGACAGCGGGTTGTGTCTACTGCACGCCCCCACCTCCCATGGAGTACGCCCGCTCTCCTTCCAGTAGCACCCCACTGTCGTGCATCGCGTCCTGATGACACTGGAAGCCACCAAGACACCACCGCCCCTGCTGAGAGGGCGAGCAACGGCTCACGCCCGCTCACCTCCCCCAGCCGCCACCTTGCGTTGCCGCGACACCCAGAACTCTCAGAAGTCATGCGACAACACAACGAGGATCAGAAAGTCGTGAGCAGGAAGCGCGCACCGTGCGGGTCCGCCACCTCCACCATGCGCCCGAAGGTGAAGTCGATGGGGTCGACGATGACAGCGCCTCCGAGCTCGCGCACACGCTGGGCGGCGGCGTCGGCGTCCTCAACCCCGAAGTAGATGCGCCAGCGCGAGGGGGCCTCCTCACCGAAGTAGCCGGCCCGACCGACGCCGCTCACGGCTCTACCCCCAACGACGCTCGTGTAGAAGTCCTGCTCCTGGTCGGCGATGGTCAGCCGGTGGGTGGGCCACCCGGCGACCTCCCGGTAGAAGCTCTCGGCCGGCTCCAGGTCACTGGCCAGGACGTCGAACCACACCGGCATCCCGGCCTGGTAGGGGTAGGGCCCCTCGCAGTCCTCATCCTCCAGGAGCCCGACGACGTTGCCGTCGGGGTCTGCGGCGAGGGCGTAGGCCATGGCCTCCGTGACGGCGGTGGGCTCCACAACGACGCTCCCGCCGGCCCCCTCAGCGGCGCCGGCTGCAGCATGGACGTCGTCGACCAGGAAGCTCACCTGCCAGCCGGGGTCCCCGGGCGCCGCTTCAGCGGGCTCGAAGGAGCCGATGAGCCGACCGTCGTGATGTACCTCAGTGGTCAGTGGCTCACCCGGTTCGGCGCGGGTGATCTCCCAGCCGAGAAGGTCCCGGTAGAAGGCCGCCGAGGCGTCGATGTCCGGTGTGTACAGCTCGATCCAGCAGGGGAAGCCGGCGAGGCGCTCGGTGGGCAGGGAGTTGGCGTCGGTCATCGGTGGCTCCTTTGGGTATCCAGCTGCATGTCGAGGGGCGTCTTGATGTTCCATGACAGTAGACCGACGGGCGTACGGCGGACGACTCCGATCCTGCTGTCCTGCCCCGCAGGGCATCGGACGGCCATCAGACGACCATCGCTGCCAGGGCCACGAGGACCGCCGGATCCCAGGGGAGAGCGGCGCGCACCGGCAGGGTGACGGGGCCGGGGACGGGCTCCTCAGGGACACGCAGGCGCGCGACGAGGGGTCTTGTGGGGGCGAGCTGCTCGTGGACGTCCGCGCCGTCGGGAAAGATGGTGGCGAGGATCCAGGGGGAGCCTGGGACCATGGGCAGCTCAACCTCGTCGATGTGTCGGCGCAGTGTGCCGCTGGTCGGCAGCCCACTGGGGACGGGACGGGGAAAGGTACCGACCCACTGATAGGGGGCCGGCCCGAGCGCGCGACGCATCTCCTCGGGGATATCAAGGCGGATGCGGATCCTTCCCGCCGCCGGGACCAGGAGGCTCACGGCCGGTTGGGTGCGCTCGGCCACCCGGTCGGCGATGCGACGCAGAGAACCGGGCGGGGTTCCGACGTCGCGCAGGAAGCGGCGGCTGAAGGTGCCCACCGAGGTGTAGCCGACCTCGTGGCAGGTCTCGGCCACGCCCAGTCGGTGGTTGATGAGGAGGTGCTTGGCCTCGTGCAGTCGCCACGCGGCCAGGTAGTCCATGGGCGAGGTGCCGACGACGGACGTGAAGACCCGGGTGAGGTGGGAGGGACTGTAGGCAAGGTGCGCGGAGAGGTCTCCGATGGTGACACATTCACGGAAACGGGTGCGCAGGTACCGGGTGGCACGTAACGCCAGGTCAGCGGCAGTCTCGTCAAGCAGCTGCCCCGTCTGTACGTCGTCGACGGCCGGAACCGAGCGGGCCGAGCCCGGCGGGAAGAGCCCGTCAGATGGGTACTGGCACATGACAGCACGTTACACAGCGGTGATCTCCGAAGCGACAACGAGCCTCACGGGGAACGCAACGTGCGCACAACCCGCTCACGGAGATGAACGCGAGGTCACCATCGACGAGGATCCCGACGGCTGAGGCCCTGAAACGGGCCGGATCACCGAATACCTGACTTGCTACGCTACAACGGCAGTCGAAGCACCCCCGGAGAACGGACCGATGTCAGCTCCCCAGAATCAGCCCCCATACCAGCCGCCGTACCAGCCCTCGTATCAGGCCGTGCCTCCCTATGGGCAGCAGCGCCCCCGCCAGACGCACGTCGGAAAGCTGGTCGTGGCGATCATCCTGTTCGTCATCGGCCCATTGATGGGACTGGCCATCTGGGGCATCGGGTCGGTCATCGCCGTCGCCAGCATCGCCACCAGTGGTGACGTCGTCACCAACGGGCAGCAGGTCAGCCTAAGCAGCAATGACGAACGTGCTCTGTACGTATCGAGAACCGCCGCCGTCAACAGCTGCACCGTCGTCGCCCCAGACGGCAATGAGGTCCCCACCTCCCCCAACGGCGGGATGAACATCTCCAACAACGACGGCGAGTTCAGCTCGGTTCTCACATTCAAAGCCGACAAGTCGGGAGACTACCGGGTCTCATGCGAGGGGCTGGATGACACCGACGCGATCCTCGTAGGCCCCACCCTCACGTTCAGCAAGTTCGCGGTACCCTTCATCGTCGGTCTGGTCGTCGGAGCGATCTGCTGGATCCTTGCCATCATCCTGCTGATCTGGCGCCACCGGGCCCTGGCCGCAACTCGATAGATACTTAGCCAGGCAGCCCCTCCTCTCAGATAACATTAATCACGAACACCCGATTTCTCACTAACGTGATTCAAGCGCAAACTCCACTAACAACGTCCATCAAATCTGCAAAAAACTTCGATAATGCCAGAAATCAACCGCCCGCTTTCCTGCGCAAGACAATTTTAAGTCAGCAGCAGCATCACAATTTACGGCGCCCACATCAACTTTAAACGCGTCTTCTACAAAAGCACGCAAATTAACAGACGGAATATCCGGATCAATCTCAGAAAGCGAAGCCAGGCCCACTCTCCCACGCCAAGCACGCCAACCAACGCGCAATCCATCAAATCGAGAGTCGTTGCCACAGGGATATAGATACCAGTCCGCAGGAACGATCTCTGCAAGCACGTCGCGCCTAGCCTCGTTTGAGATAGCAGACATCGCGTCGTTAAAGTAAACATACCTCCTTACTACACCATCACGAAATTCCTGAAGGAACAGCAACCCTATATCATCTAGACCCCAGACCTTAAGGCCCACCCCAAAATAGAGCACTGAGTAAGTCATCCACCATATGCTGAGAACAAAGACAATCACATCCACCCACCAATCGCCACCACTGCCGGTGCCACGGTCGGCCCCGCCCGTTCGATAGGTCAGCAACACGAAGGCCCCCAGAACCCCCGAAGAA
>ERZ772958.181-NODE-181-length-27319-cov-7.144880_pt1 | contig 27319 bp, 19 predicted proteins | sample MGYA00580681_ERZ772958 | MGnify/ENA primary metagenome ERZ772958 (study PRJEB29015, sample SAMEA2738089) | human oral metagenome | biome: human oral; feature: human-associated habitat; material: saliva | place: China | collected 2275 ...
CACACTGTCAGCCTGAGCCGAGAGCTGATCGGAGTCTGTCGCAAACGTGACATCCCCAGCCACCGTCACCGTCGTCGACTTCTCATCCTGCTTCGTATCCGACGACCCATCCATCGACACGGTCGCCCGCTCGAGCTTGAAAGGACCAGGGTCGGGACCCTGAAGGTTGGCCTTAGCGATCACGTCATCGACATTGAAATCCACCTCCGACTCCTTCACCACAGGAACACCGACAACAACACCCATGTTGGGAAGCAGCATCTCCACAGAATGCACTCCATCATTCAGAGCGCCGAAAACAGGGAAAGCATCCTTCGGGGCACCTTTTGTGACCGCACCGGAGAGGTCTTCAGTGTTCCCTCCAAGCTCGACGTAGACCAGACTCTGCTCCAGTGACATCATCCGGACATCAGCAGTCGTACCGACGTTTTCCAGTTGGGCGAATGCCTGGGAAAGGTACACATCTTCTTTTGAGTCGGTAGAGATGTGAAACCTCGCCACCGTGTACTTTCCCTTCACCGCGACCGGCCCGACCTCCACCGTCATCGGAGCACCTTGATACTCCGTACTGAGCACCACCCCGCCATGGGGACCAGTCGCAGTCGCGACCGCACGTGGGGACGCGGCACCCGAGCTCTTCCCAGAGGAGGCGGTATCGCCCTTCTTGAGCAACCCGCACCCCGACAGGACGGCCCCCGCACCGGCCAGGGCGGGCAGGGCCAGGACACCACGTCGGGTCAGTCGGGCACAGGCATCAGGGGGCAGCGGCGTCAAGGACGACATGTCGAGGACCTTTCAACGCATTGGGAACACGTACCTGACACCCTATACGCCGCGATCCATCTCACACGCTGGGAAACGACCCGTATCTTCTCGACTCGCCACGGGACGTCATGGGGAGTTGGGAGGCTTCATCAGCTCCCAGGTCGGATGCTCAGGCGGCCCGGTCCACGAGGATGCGGGCGAAGTCCTCCATGGCCGCACGCACCTGCCTCACCCGCTCACCGGCATCAGTCATAGCCGCCGCGGCAGCCTCGCCCTCGATGCCAGCCTGGGCCAGGCGCTGCCGGGTTCCGTCAAGGACGGCCTCCTCCAGTCCCTCCAGGCCCTCCACTGCCTGAGCAGCCCAGTCCATGGCCATCTCGCGGGTACGGGCCAGGACGGGGTGCTCACGCAGGCGAGCGACGACGTCGGACAGGAAGGCGTCATCGGACAGGTCGCCGCTGGACAGGCGCGAGAGGATGGCCTGGCCGGCGGCGTCGAGCTCGCCGGCCGCCAGGGCCTTGCGCAGGAGGAGGACCGGCATGGTGTCCACTCCCTCGCGCAGGTCGGTGCCGGGGGTCTTGCCGGTGGTGGCCGAGTCGCTCATGAGGTCGATGACGTCGTCTGCCAGCTGGAAGGCCACACCGATCCGCTCGCCGAACTCCTCCACGATCTGCTCGGTGTGCGTCCCGGCACCGGTGAGCATCGCCCCGTAGCGCGCGGACACTGCGATGAGGGAGCCGGTCTTGTCCGCCAGAACCTGGATGTAGTGGTCGACCGGATCGGTACCTGCCGGGCGTGGCAGGGTCTCGTGGAGCTGACCCATGCACAGGCGCTCGAAGGTCTTGGCGTGGGCCATGACGGCCTCCGGGCCGAGGGCCGCCATCAACTGGGAGGCCCGGGCCACGAGGACGTCGCCGGTGAGGATGGCGGCGGAGTTGCCCCACACGGTCTGGGCGCTCGGGGCGCCGCGGCGCAGCGGGGCCTCGTCCATGACGTCGTCGTGATAGAGGGTGGCGATGTGGGTCAGCTCCACGGCCACCCCGGCGTCGCGGATCTCCTCACCGGTGGCCAGGGCCGGGTCGCCGAGCTGGGCGGTCAGCAGGGCCAGGACCGGACGCAGGCGCTTGCCCCCGGCCTCGGCCAGGTGCGAGGTCGGCGGATTGATGGTCTCGTCGGCGCTGGTGACCACCTCCATGAGGCGGTCCTCAATGGTCTGGAGGGCGGGGATGATGCGCGACTCCAGCTCGGGGGCGCTCAGGGGCAGTGATCCGATCACGGAAGGAGCATAGCCGTCTGGTCGAACAGGTCGAAGGCGGTCTGCGGCAAAATGCCCAACCCGATTGTGGCCATCACCGCAACGCTGACCGCCAGGATGATCGGGCCGCGGCTGCCCACGACCACGGAGCGCTCGCCGTCGGGCTCATGGAAGAACATGAGCACGATGAGCCTCATGTAGAAGAAGGCGGTCACGGCCGAGCAGACGACGGCGAGGATGACGAAGGGCGTCCCGTTGCCGCTCAGGCCGGTGGCGAAGAGCCGGAACTTGGCCATGAAGCCGGCCGTCAGGGGCACTCCGGCGAAGGACAGCAGGAAGACGGTCATGGCACCGGCCGCCCAGGGGCTGCGGCGTCCCAGGCCCTTGAAGGCATCCAGGTCGCCGTCCTCTCCGCCCACCGAGCCGTCGCGGTGGGAGCGCACCAGGGTGACGATGCCGAAGGCCCCCACGGTGGCGATCCCGTAGGTCAGGGCGTAGAAGCTGAGCGCGGAGATCGCTGCCTTGGAGTAGGCCCCGATCCCGATGAGCATGAAGCCGGCGTGGGCGATGGCCGAGTAGGCGAGCATGCGCTTGACGTCGCGCTGAACCACCCCGACGACGGTGCCCAGGAGCATGGTCAGTGCCGCCACGGCCCACAGGGCGGGGGCCAGGTCCCAGCCCATGGCGCCGGCGATCAGGTAGTAGAAGCGCACCAGGGCCAGGAAGGCGGCGGCCTTGACGCCGGCGGCCATGAACCCGGTGACCGGGGTGGGGGCACCCTGGTAGACGTCCGGGCTCCAGGCGTGGAAGGGCACGGCCGCCACCTTGAACAGCAGGCCGACGATCACCAGCATGAGGCCGGCCAGGATGAGCCAGTCCTGCCCCGCCGCGCTGCTCACGGCCTCGCCCAGGGTCTTGTAGTCGACGGCGCCGGCCACCCCGTAGAGCAGGGCCGAGCCCATGAGGAGGAAGGCGGAGGCGAAGGCCCCCAGCACGAAGTACTTCAGCGCCGCCTCCTGGCTGAGGAGCCGGCGGTGGCGGGCGGTGGCCGCCAGGATGTACAGCGGCAGGGAGATCATCTCCAGGATGACGAACAGCGTGATGAGGTCACTGCTGGCCCCGAAAAGCATCATGCCGCCCAGTGAGAACAGGGTCAGGGGGAAGATCTCGGTCGTGGTCCAGCCGGCCAGGATGGACTCGCTCTCCTCCGCACTGCCGGGCCGGTCGGCGGCCTGGGCCGCGAAGGCCCCATCACCGACCGAGGTGCGGTCGGCCATCACCAGGACGGCCAGCAGCCCGATGACCAGGAGGATGCCCTGGGCGGCGATGGAGAAGGGGTCCTCGGTCAGACCCGCGGACATGCGGGCGCCCGGCAGGAAACCCTTGGGGAGCTGGAACTGGGGCACGGCCGCGGCGGCGGCCCCGGCGGCCTTGACCTCGCCCCAGCGCAGGAACAGGGAGACCCCGGAGGCCAGGATGGCCAGGAAGCTCAGCGTGGACTGGATGGCCAGACGGGCAGGACGAGCGATGAAGGCCTCCACGAGGACACCCAGGACACCGGCGCCCAGGATGATGAGGACCGGCGTCAGGGCGTCCCAGTTGACGATCGGGGCAGTGGCTGAGGGGCTCACTTGGTGTTCCCTTCCGTAGCGGTGGAGGCGGCGGGAGCGTCAGTCGCACCGCCGGCATCGGGGCTGTCACCGGCGCCGCGGGCTGAGGCCTCAGCCTGGGAGGAGCTGGTGACCGTGAGCGCGACCTGCCGGGCGACGTCGTCGAAGGCGGACGTCAAGACGCCCGGGGCCAGTCCGAGCGCGAGCATCGCGGCGATGATGGGGACGACGACGAGGCGCTCGCGCCCGTCGAGGTCGGGGCTGCCCACGCGCTCGGGGGCGGGCGCCCCGGTGAAGACCCGCTGGTAGGGCAGCAGCATGTAGACGGCGGCGATGACGACGCCGACGACGGCCGCACCGCCCAGGGCCAGCGAGACCGAGAAGGTGCCGGTGAGCACCATCCACTCGGGCACGAATCCGCTCAGGCCCGGCAGGGCGATGGAGGCCAGCCCGCTGACCAGGAAGGTGCCGGCCACCAGCGGCATAACTCGGGCGATGCCGCCGAGCTCGCTGATGGCGACCGTCCCGGTGCGCCGGGCCATGAAGCCGGTGACCAGGTAGAGGCCGGCAATGGACAGCCCGTGGGCCACCATGTAGACCATGGCGCCGTTGGCGGCCACCTGGTTGCCGATGAAGATCCCCAGGACCATGAAGCCGAAGTGGCTCACGGAGGTGTAGGAGATGAGGCGGTAGAGGTTGTCCTGGGCGATGGCGGCCAGGCCCCCGTAGATGATGGAGACGACCGCCAGGACCAGGATCACCGGGGCGGCCCAGCGGGAGGCCTCCGGGAAGATCGGCAGGACCAGGGTAATCATCCCGAAGGTGCCGATCTTGTCCAGGATGCCGATGAGCAGCACCGAGGTGCCCGGGGTGGCCTGCTCGGCGGTGTCGGGCAGCCAGGTGTGGACCGGGACCAGCGGCGCCTTGATGGCGAAGGCGATGAAGAAGGTCAGGAAGATCCAGTGACCGGCGGAGGTGGACACGTGCAGGTTGGCCGCCACCGAGTCGATGAGGAAGCTGGGGACGCCGTTCTTGGCGGAGTGCAGGGAGACGGCGATGACGCCGATGAGCATGATGAGCCCGCCGGCCAGGGAGTACAGGAGGAACTTCAGGGCGGCGCGCTGGCGATTCTGCCCGCCGAAGCAGCCGATGAGGAAGTACACCGGGATGAGCATCGCCTCGAAGCACAGGTAGAACAGGAGCAGGTCCCGGGCCGAGAAGATGACGACGACGAAGAACTCCAGCGTCAGGACGAGCCCGGTGAACAGGCCCTGCCGGTCGGCGGGGACCTCACCCCAGGAGGCGAGCAGCACCAGGGGCGTGACGAAGGCGCCCAGCAGCACCATGGACAGGCCCAGGCCGTTGACGCCCAGGGCCCAGGAGGCGCCGATGGCGGGGATCCAGGAGTGAGTGTCGGTCAGCTGGACGGTGCTGGCTTGAGCCAGGTCGAAGGCGCTCAGCGCCCACAGCCCCAGGGCGAGGACCGCCAGGGAGAACACGAGGCCCACGGCGCGGGCGTGGAGCCGGCGCAGCGGCGGGACCAGCCACAGCAGGAGCGCCCCGGCCAGCGGCGTGACCGCCATGACGGTCAGGACGGGCAGCGATGCGGGAAGAGTCGGCATGTGTCGTGTCCTCTCAGAACCTGGCGGCCAGGACGGCGATGAGTACGAGGACCGTTCCGGCCAGCATGTAGCCGGCGTAGGAGCGCACGTACCCGGACTCGGTACGGCGGGTCAGGCGCCCCAGGGCGCCGGTGCCCGCGGCGGCACCCTCGATGGCGCCGTCGACGACGTAGCGCTCGACGGCGTCGGTGGCCAGGACCAGTCCCTGGCCGGTGCGCATGGCCAGGGCCTCGTTGACGGCGTCCTGGTACATGTCCTTGCGGGCGGCCTCCACCAGGGGGTTGGCCGGCTGCAGGACGACGGGCACCGGGCGGCGCACGTACATCCACCAGGCCACGAGAACCCCGACGACGACCAGGGCGAGGGTGGCGCCCATGATGACGGTGGCCGGCAGGACCGGCTCGCCGTGCTCGGCGTGACCGGTGACCGGCTCCAACCAGGTGACGAACATGTTGTTGTAGGTCAGCAGCCCGCCCAGGCCCGCGGAGAACACGGACAGGACGATCAGGGGCAGCGTCATGAGCCAGCCGGACTCGTGGGGGTGGACCTCGCCCTCCAGGTCCTTCTTGGTGGTCCAGCGCTGCTTGCCGTGGAAGATCATGAAGAACAGGCGGGACATGTAGAAGGCGGTCAGGCCCGCGCCCAGCAGGGCGATGGTTCCCAGGATCCAGGGCTTGGCGCCCTCGCCGACGAAGGCGGCCTCGATGAGGCGGTCCTTGGACCAGAAGCCGGAGAAGGGCGGCACCCCCAGGATGGCGAGCCAGCCGATGCCCATGGTGATCCAGGTGATCGTCATGGCTCCGCGCAGGCCGCCGAAGCGGCGCATGTTGACCTGGTCGCCCATGGCGTGCATGACCGAGCCGGCCCCCAGGAAGAGCTGGGCCTTGAAGAAGCCGTGGGTGAGCAGGTGGAAGATGGCGAAGGCGTAGCCGACCGGGCCCAGGCCCGCTCCCAGCATCATGTAGCCGATCTGGCTCATGGTGGAGGCGGCCAGGACCTTCTTCATGTCGTCCTTGGCGCTTCCGATGACGGCCCCCAGCAGCAGGGTGATGGCGCCGATGACGGCCACGGCCGTCTGGGCGCTGGGGGCGCCCTCGAAGACGGCGGCGGAGCGGACCATGAGGTAGACGCCCGCGGTGACCATGGTGGCGGCGTGGATGAGGGCCGAGACCGGCGTGGGGCCGGCCATGGCGTCACCCAGCCAGGCCTGGAGGGGGAACTGTGCGGACTTACCGCAAGCCGCCAGGAGCAGGAAGAAGCCGATGGCGGTGAGCCAGCCGGTGCTCACCGAGCCGTCGAGGGAGGCGGCGGAGACGGCGTCGAAGGAGACCGAGCCGATCTGGCCGACCATCGTCATCATGGCCAGCAGGAGGCCAACGTCGCCCACACGGTTCATGATGAAGGCCTTCTTGGCGGCGGCAGCGTTCTCGCGGCTGGTGGCCTGCTCGCCCTGGGGGGCGTCGGCGTCGGCGGTGTTCCAGAAGCCGATGAGCAGGTAGGAGGCCAGGCCCACGCCCTCCCAGCCGACGAAGAGCACGATGTAGGAGTCACCCAGGACCAGGGTGAGCATCGCGGCGATGAAGAGGTTGAGGTAGGCGAAGAAGCGGCGCCGGTCGCGGTCGTGGGCCATGTAGGCCACCGAGTACAGGTGGATGAGGAAGCCGACGCAGGTGACCAGCGTGACGAAGGTCAGCGACAGCGGGTCCAGGCGCAGGCCGACGTCGACACTCAGGTTCCCGGCGGAGAACCAGTGGTAGAGGGGCAGGCCGATGACGCGTTCCTCAGCGGGCAGGCCCAGGACCTGCACGAGGATGCCCACGCCCAGGCAGGCGGCGGCGAAGGAGGCCGCCAGGCCCAGCCAGTGGCCCCAGGCGTTGGAGCGGCGGCCGGCCAGCAGCAGGAAGGCGGCGGAGGCCGCGGGGACGGCGATGAGCAGCCAGGCCCAGGAGGCCAGGCCGGTGGCCTCGGTCAGGGGCGTCACGACGGCGGTGACAGGAGCGGGAAGCATGTCGGTGGTCTCTCCCCTCAGTTCTTGAGCAGGTTCTCGTCGTCGACCGACGTGGACCTGCGGGTGCGGAAGATGGATACGACGATGCTCAGACCCACCACGACCTCGGCGGCGGCCACCACCATGACGAAGAAGGCGAAGACCTGGCCGGTGAGGTTGCCGTGGATCCGGGAGAAGGTGACCAGGACGAGGTTGACGGAGTTGAGCATGAGCTCAACCCCCATGAGCTCGATGATGGCGTTGCGGCGCAGCAGCACCGTGAGTGCCCCCAGGGTGAACAGCACCCCGGCCAGGATGAGGTAGACGGTGATGGGGAGACTCACTTCTCCTCCTTCTGCTCCGGGGCGGCCGAGTCGGCTGCCCCGTCATCGCTGAGGACGGGCTGCTTGACGGTGGGGGCGGCGGCGCCCGGCATGGAAGGCATCCCGGAGCGGCGGGCGTCCCGGGGGCCGCCGGCCTGGCCGGTCTGGCTGGCCCCGGCCAGGCGGGAGACGATTGTGCCCGAGCGCTGGGCCAGTCCCATCTCCGGGGAGACGTCGGACAGCTCCAGGCCCTGGCCGCGGGCCCGCAGGACCCGGGGCACGGACTCCTCGACGGCCTCGCCCTGGGCGTCCAGGGCCGGGGCGGCGGCGGAGTTGGTGGAGGCGTAGACGCCGGGCATGGGCTTCTGGCCCGGGTGGGCGCCCTTGGCGGCGTAGTCCTGCATCTTGCCCGCGGCCACCGCCCGCTGACTGAGCCGGGCCCGGATGCGCTGGCGGTGGGTGAGGGTCAGGGCGCCGACGGCGGCGACGATGAGCAGGATGGCGGTCAGCTCCATGGTGACGACGTGGTCGTGGTAGAGCGTGACGGCCAGCAGGTCGGGGGCGGCCTTGGCACCGTCCTTGAGGCCGGCCGGCGTCGGCAGGGTGGAGCGCCACACGACGGCGGTCAGGGCGCCGGCCAGCCCCAGTCCCAGGAGGATAAGGACCGGGCGCCTCATGACGGTGCCGGCGGCTCCCACCGGCTCGTCGCCGCCGACGCCCACGAGCATGATGACGAACAGGACGAGGGTCATGACGGCGCCTGTGTAGACCACGACCTGGGTGATGCCCATGAAGGGCGACTCGTTGACGATGTAGAGGACGGCCAGCGAGATCATGATGCCGATCATGTTGATGGCGGCGTTCACGGCGCGCTTGGCGGTCAGGACGCCGATGCCGCAGGCCACGGTGACCAGGGCGACGACGCCGAAGACGATGGCCTCGCCCAGCCCCAGGTGACCGTCCTGAGTCAGGGCGGTCGGGGCGACGGCGGGGGCTCCGGTCATCAGCAGGGTGCTCATCGCAGGGCTCCCTTCACGGTGTGGCGGCTGTCCCGGCCAGAGGCGGGGGCGGCCTTGGCGCGGGCGGACTCCAGGCTGGGGTCCTCGGGTCGGTGGCTCCGCACCCAATCGATCTGGGCCTGGGTGGAGCCGACGACCTTCCCGCGGTAGTAGTCGCCGTCCTCGGTGCCCTCGACCATCGGGTGGGGCGCGGACACGGCACCCTCGGGCACGGGGGCCAGCAGGTCCTCCTTCTCATAGATGAGGCCCTCGCGGCCGGGGCCGACGAGCTCATCGAAGTCGGTGGACATGGTCAGGGCCCGGGTGGGGCAGGCCTCGATGCACATGCCGCAGAAGATGCAGCGCAGGTAGTTGATCTGGTAGACGCGGCCGTAGCGCTCGCCCGCGGAGTACTGCTCGTCGGGCGTGTTGGACGCGGCTTCGACGAAGATCGCGTCGGCGGGGCAGGCCCAGGCGCACAGCTCGCAGCCGATGCACTTCTCCAGTCCGTCGTCGTAGCGATTGAGCTGGTGGCGCCCGTGGTAGCGGGGCATCACCTGTGGGGGCTCGAAGGGGTACTGCTCGGTGACCACCGGGCGGAACATCGAGGAGATGGTGACCCCGTAGCCGGCCACGGGCGCGAAGGCCCGGGCCAGGGCGGAGGGAGCGTCGCGCAGCCACTTGTCGTGCTGCGAGCCCCGGGAACGGTGGGGGCGATCAGTCATCTTTTCCCTCCTGGGGTGCCTCAGCGGCCGTGTCTGTGTTCTTGTCGCCGGCCGGGTCGGCCTTGAGGTCAAGAGTGAAGGTGGGCAGGGCGGTGGCTGCGTCCGTACCAGCCGGAGCTGCCGTGCCGGCCACATCTGCTGAGTCGGGGGACTCGGCAGAGGCGGCGGAGTCCGCGGAACCGGCTGCGTCGTCGTCATCGACATCGGTGTCCTCCAGGAGGCCGACGGCGGTGGCCGCCCCGGTCTCGGAGTCACCGGCCGCGCCGGTCGCCTGCGCCGCCAGGGCGGCGCGGCGGGCGCGCGGTGATGGCGGCAGGGAGCTGCCCGGAGGCGGCGGGACCGGGAAGCCCTCGAGGAAGGCGACGTGGTCATCCTCGGCGTCCAGGATCTCGACGTCCTCGTCGTCCGCATCCTCGTCGTCGTAGTCCTCATAGTCCTCGTAGAGCTCCTCCTCTTCCTCCTTGTCGGGGATGAGGAAGAGGATGAACATGATGACGCAGAACACGACGGCCATCGGCAGCAGCAGGGCCTGCACGGAGGCGCCCGAGAAGGTGCGGAAGGCGCGCACCACGGCCACCAGCACGAACCAGACCAGGGAGATCGGGATGAGGACCTTCCAGCCCAGCTTCATGAAGTGGTCGTAGCGGATGCGCACGAGGGTTCCGCGGGTCCAGATCATGAAGAACATGACGGCCCAGACCTTGGCGACGAACCACAGCATCGGCCACCAGCCGGAGTTGGCGCCCTCCCAGAACAGGCTGAGGATCGCCGAGCGCCAGCCGCCCAGGAACAGGGTGACGCACACGGCCGAGACGTTGAACATGTTGATGTACTCGGCCAGGAAGTACCAGGCGAACTTCATCGAGGAGTACTCGACCATGTGGCCGGCGACGAGCTCGCCCTCGGCCTCGGGCAGGTCGAAGGGGAGGCGGTTGACCTCACCGACCATGGAGATGACGTAGATGATGAAGCTGGGCACCATCGCCACGGCCCACCAGATGCGCTGCTGGGCGGTCACGATCCCGGAGGTGGACATGGTCCCCGAGGCCAGGAAGACCGTGAGGATGGACAGGCTCATGCTCAGCTCGTAGGAGATGACCTGAGCGGCGCTGCGCACGGCACCGAAGAGCGGGTAGGTGGAGTGCGTGGACCAGCCGCCCAGGATGATCCCGTAGACGCCGAAGGCGGTGATGGCCAGGATGTAGAGGACCGCCACCGGGAAGTCGGTCAGCTGCAGGGGCGTGGAGTGGCCGAAGATGCTCACCTGCGGCCCGAAGGGGATGACCGCGTAGACCATGAAGGCGCTGAAGGCGGCGATGAGCGGCGCCAGGAGGTAGATGACCTTCTCGGCCCCCTTGAGCCAGAAGTCCTCCTTCATGATGAGCTTGCCGGCGTCGGCGACCGCCTGGAGCAGGCCGAGGGGGCCGTTGACGTTGGGGCCCAGGCGGGTCTGCATGCGGGCCAGGCCGCGCCGCTCCACCCACAGCGCCATCATGACGCTGACGATGAGGAAGGCGACGATGAAGCCGGCCTTGATGAGGGTCAGCCACCAGGTCTCGGCGGAGAAGTCGGCGGTCACGCCCCCGTTGGGCAGGGCGTCGTCGGCAGCGGCCTGAGCCGCGTAGATCGGGTTCACCTCAGTACCTCCGCTGCATGGGTCACGGTGACCTGGGAGCCGTGCCCGGCGCCCAGGGTCTGGTGGACGGTGGAGCCCGCCGAGCACTCGGGCAGCCACACGGTGCCGTCGCTGACGCCGCCGACGACGGCCGGCAGGGTGATGGATCCGGCGGCGGTCGCCACGGTCACCTCCTGGCCGGCTGCCAGCGACAGGCGCTGGGCGAGGTCGGCGCCCACCCGGGCGACGGGGCGCAGGGCGGTGGCGGCCAGGAAGGGCTCACCGTCCTGGAGGCGCCCGGCGTCGAGCATGGGCTTGTGAGTGGTCAGTCGGGCCTCGACGCCGTCGTCGGCGGGGGCGGGGGCGCCGGCGCAGACCGCCGGGGCGGGCCCGAAGGCGACCGACGGGCGCTGCCCGCGCCACAGGCCCAGGTCGGCGAGCTGCTCGTGCAGGACGACCAGGTCGTCGACCTGCAGGTCGACTCCCATCTCGTCGGCGAGCATGCCCAGGACCTGGCGGTCGGTGCGCGAGCGCGAGACGTGGGCCTGGCCGAAGGGGCGCACGCGCCCCTCCCAGTTGACGAAGGTGCCGTTCTTCTCCACGGCCGGGGCCACGGGCAGGACGACGTCGGCGTGCTCACTGACCTCGCTGCGGCGCACCTCGAGCTGGACGGTGAAGCCGCTGGCGGCCAGGGCCGCGCGGGCCAGGCCCGGGTCGGGGAAGTCGCGCAGGTCGATGCCGCCGACAACCGCGCCGCCCAGGCTGCCCTCCAGGAGCGCCGAGAGGATGGCGGTGGCGTCGCGGCCCGGTGTCGCGGGCAGGAGGTGCTCGGGGCCCAGGTTCCAGGCCTGCTCGACCTGGGCGCGGGCCTCGGGGTCGGCCACGGGGCGACCGCCGGGCAGGAGGCCGGGCAGCAGGCCCGCCTCGATGCCGCCGCGCTCGCCGCTGCGGCGCGGCACCCAGGCCAGGTGGGCGCCGGTGGCGGTGGCCAGGGCGTCGGCGACGCTCAGCAGGCCGGGGACGCGGACGGCGCGCTCACCGATGAGGATGGTGGCGCCGTCGGCCCGCAGGGCCTCGACGAGGTCGGGGTGGGTCTGGCTGAGGTGGGCGACGACGCGGGCCTCCTCACCGGGCGGGGTGAGGATGGCCTGGGCGGAGAGCTTGCGGCTGCCGGCGCTCAGGCAGGTGGTCACGGTGGCCACCTTGACGCCGCCGGCGCGCACGCCCTTGCGCAGGCGCAGGAACAGGGAGCCGCACTCGTCCTCGGGCTCCAGGCCCAGGAGCAGGACCTGTCCGGCCCGCTCCAGGTGGCGGTAGGTGACGGCGCCCAGTCCGGTGCCGGCCACGCGGGCGGCCAGGAAGGAGTCCTCCTCCTGGCTGTGGCTGCGCACGCGCTGGTCGATGTCGTTGGTGCCCAGGGCGGTGCGGGCGAAGCGGGACCAGGCCCAGGCGTCCTCCAGGGTGAGGCGGCCACCGGGCAGGAGCCCCACTCCCCCGTCTGCTGCGGCGCGGGCCAGCCCCTGGGCGGCCACGTCCAGGGCGTCGGACCAGGAGGTGGTCACGAGCTCGCCGGTCTCCTCGTCGCGCACGAGCGGGACGGTGAGGCGGTCGGGCTGGGAGGACCAGGTGAAGGCGAAGCGGTCCTTGTCGGTGATCCACTCCTCGTTGACCTCGGGGTCGTTGCCGGCGAGGTGACGCAGGACGACGCCGCGGCGCATGTCGACGCGGATGGCGGAGCCGGAGGCGTCGTGCTCGGTGACGGAGTCGGTGGAGACCAGGTCCATGGGGCGGGCCCGGAAGCGGTACTTCGCGGAGGTCAGGGCGCCCACGGGGCAGATCTGGATGATGTTGCCCGAGAAGTAGGAGGCGAAGGGGCGCCCGGAGGCGTCCAGGTCCTCGCGGCCGGCGCCCAGGTCGGGGCCGTAGTCGGTGCCGTCGGAGGCGCCGGGCTCGCCGCCTGGGCCGGTCAGGTCTCCCAGGGCGCTCAGGGAGGGCACGCCACGGATCGTCTGGAGGTCGGCGTCGAGCCCCTCCTGGGGCGCCTCGGTGTGGAAGTCCAGGACGCGGGCGTCGAAGCGCCCGATCTGCTCGGAGTACAGGCCCCCGGTGTGCTCGGGCTCGCCGTCCATGTCGAAGGAGGGGTGCCCGCCGCCGCGGCCCTGGAGGGCGATGAAGGGGTCACCGGGGATCTGGTCGGCGAAGCGCACGCAGCGCTGGCACAGGATGCACCGGTCGCGGTCCAGGAGGATGTTGCTGGTCAGGCGCAGCGGCTTGGGGAAGGTGCGCTTGACGTCGGTGAAGCGGGTGGCGGACTGGGCTCCGGAGGCCATGAGCTCCAGGGCCTGGTTCTGCAGGGGGCACTCGCCGCCCTTGTCGCACACCGGGCAGTCCAGCGGGTGGTTGATGAGGAGGAACTCCATGGTGCCGGCCTGGGCCTTGGCGGCGACCTCGCTGGTGGCCTGGGTGGAGATCTCCATGCCCTCCATGGCGGTCATGGCGCAGGAGGGCTGGGGCTTGGGCATGGGCCGCACGACGCCGTCGCGCCCCGGCATGGCCACCTCCACCAGGCACTGGCGGCAGTTGGCAGACGGCGCGAGCAGCGGGTGGTCGCAGAAGCGCGGGATGCGCACGCCGACCTGCTCGGCGGCGCGGATGAGAAGGGTCCCCTTCTCGACCTCGACGGGCAGCCCGTCAATGGTCATGTGGACCATCTCGGGGGCCGGGGGCGCCGCGGGTGCGGAGCTCTTGGTGGTCGTCTCAGCAGTCATGGCTCACCGTGCGCTTTCGAAGACGGAGGAGGCGGCGTAGGGGAAGAGCTCGCCGGCGGCGGCGGTGTAGCCGGCCTCGAACTCCTCGCGGAACCGCTTGATGCCGGTCAGGACCGGGGTGGCGGAGGCGTCGCCCAGGGCGCAGAAGGAGCGTCCGGCGATGTTGGAGGCGATGGACTCGAGCTTCTCGACGTCGCCGGGCAGTCCGCGCCCGGCCTCCAGGCGCAGCATGATCTGGCGCATCCAGTAGGTGCCCTCGCGGCAGGGGGTGCACTTGCCGCAGGACTCGTGCTGGTAGAACTCGGTCCAGCGGGTGACCACGCGCACCACGGAGACGGTCTCGTCGAAGACCTGCAGGGCGCGGGTACCCAGCATGGAGCCGGCCTCGGCCACGGACTCGTAGTCCAGGGGGACGTCGAGCTCGTCGGGGCCGAAGATCGGCGTCGAGGAGCCTCCCGGCACCCAGAACTTCAGCTCGTGGCCGGGACGGATGCCGCCGGAGAGCTCGATGAGCTCGCGCATGGTGATGCCGAAGGGGGCCTCGTACTGGCCCGGATGGGCCACGTGGCCGGAGACGGAGAAGATGCCGTGGCCCTTGGACTTCTCGGTGCCCATGGTGGAGTACCACTGGGCGCCGCGGGCCAGGATCGCCGGGACCGAGGCGATGGTCTCGACGTTGTTGACCACCGTGGGCCGGGCGTAGAGGCCGGCGACGGCGGGGAAGGGCGGCTTGAGGCGGGGGTGGCCGCGGCGGCCCTCCAGGGAGTCCAGCAGGGCGGTCTCCTCACCGCAGATGTAGGCGCCGGCACCGGCGTGGGCGGTGATGCGAAGCCGCTGCTGGCCGTCGAGGCCGAAGCCGGTGTCCAGCAGGCCGGACTCGGTGGCCTCGCGCACGGCGCTGAGCAGGCGGCGGTAGACGTGGGGGACCTCGCCGCGCAGGTAGACGAAGGCGTGGTCGCCGCCGATGGCTCGCGAGGTGATGGCGATGCCCTCGATGAGCGCCTGCGGGTTGGACATGATGGTGGGGATGTCCTTGCAGGTGCCCGGCTCGGACTCGTCGGCGTTGACCACGAGGTAGCGCGGGCCGCCGTCGACCGGGGGCAGGAAGGACCACTTCAGGCCGGTGGGGAAGCCGGCGCCGCCGCGTCCGCGCAGGCCGGAGTCCTTGATGAGGCCGATGAGTTCCTCGCAGCTGAGGGTCTTGGCCTTCTTGAGGCCCTCGTAGCCGCCGTGGTCGAGGTAGGTCTGCAGGGTCCAGGAGCGCTCCTGGTCCCACAGGTCGCTCAGGACCGGGGTGAGGGTCCCCGGCGCGGTGTAGGTGGCGGTGTCACTCACTTGGTCTCCTCCTTCGGCGCGGTCCAGCCCTGCTCGCGGGCGATGCGCAGGCCGCGCAGGGTCGGCTCGCCGGGGCCGCGCCCCTCGTCGGTGCGGCCGTCCTCGAAGCCGGCCAGCAGGCGCTCGTTCTCGCGGAAGGTGGGGACGGTCTCGGGACCGCGGGTGGGGGCGACGTCCTCGCCGCGCTCGAGGGCCTTGATCATGGCGACGGCGGAGTCGGGGGTCTGGTTGTCGAAGAACTCCCAGTTGACCATGACGACGGGGGCGTAGTCGCAGGCGGCGTTGCACTCGACGCGCTCGAGGCTGATGGTGCCGTCCTCGCTGGTCTCCTCGGCGCCCAGGCCGGTGTGCTCGGTGACCGCCTTCCAGATCTCGTCCCCGCCCATGACGGCGCACAGGGCGTTGGTGCACACGCCCACGTGGTAGGTGCCCACCGGGTGGCGGCGGAACTGGCTGTAGAAGGTGGCCACGGCGCTGACCTCGGCCCGCTCCAGGCCGAGTCGGGCGGCGCACAGGGCGATGCCGGCCGGGGAGACGTAGCCGTCCACGGACTGGATGAGGTGGAGCATCGGGATGAGGGCGCTGCGCTCCTTGCCCGCCGGGTAACGGGCGATGATCCGCTCGATGTCGACCTGCAGGCTCTGGGCGACCTCTGAGCTGTAGCCGGCGGCCACGGCGGCTTGCGCGACGGTGCCCACCGGGCCGACCGCGCTGACGGTGGCGATGGTCTCGACGGCCGGGTTGACTGCGTTCTCGGTGGTGCTCATCAGCGGTCCACGCCTCCCAGGACGGGGTCGATGGAGGCCAGGGTGGGCACGAGGTCGGCGATCATGCCGCCCTCCCCCATCATGGCCAGCGACTGCAGGTTGGAGAAGGAGGGGTCGCGGAAGTGGACCCGGTAGGGGCGGGTGCCGCCGTCGGAGACGGCGTGGACGCCCAGGATCCCCTTGGCGTGCTCAACGGTCTGGTAGACCTGCCCGGCCGGGACCCGGAAGCCCTGGGTCACCAGCTTGAAGTGGTGGATGAGGGACTCCATGGAGCTGCCCATGATCTCGCGCACGTGCTCCAGGGACTGGCCCTGGCCGTCGGTGGCGATGGACATGCGGGCGGGCCAGGCGATGGTCGGGTCGGCCACCATCGTGGTGTTGGAGGGGTCGTCGCCGCGGGCGGCGATCTCCTCGAGGCGGTCCAGGCACTGGGAGACGATCTTGAGGGACTCGTAGGCCTCGTCCAGGCGGATGCGCAGGCGGTTGTAGCAGTCGGAGACCCGGTAGGTGGGGACCCGGAAGTCGTAGGTCTCGTAGCCGCAGTAGGGGTTGGTACGCCGCAGGTCCAGCGGGTAGCCGGCCGCGCGCAGGCAGGGCCCGGTCAGGCCCAGGGCGAGCCCTCCGGCCAGGCTGATCTCCCCCACGCCGATGAAGCGGGACTTGAGGATCGGGTTCTCCAGGAGCAGCAGCTCGAGCTCGTGGATGTCCTTCTTGATGTCCGGCATGACCGAGCGCACGAACTCGGTGAAGCCCTCGGGGATGTCCTGGGCCAGGCCCCCGGGGCGGATGTAGGCGTGGTTCATGCGCAGCCCGGAGACCATCTCGAAGGCCTTGAGGATGTTCTCGCGGCAGCGGAAGGCGATGGTCATGAGCGTGGTGCCGCCCATCTCGTTGCCCCCGGTGCCCACGGCCACGACGTGGGAGGCGATGCGGTTGAGCTCCATGAGCAGCACGCGGGTGACGGTGGCCTTCTCCGGGATGTCGTCGGTGATGCCCAGGAGCTTCTCGACGGCGAGCGCGTAGGCGACCTCCTGGAAGAAGGGGGCCACGTAGTCCATGCGGGTCACGAAGGTCTCGCCCTGCACCCAGGTGCGGTACTCCATGTTCTTCTCGATACCGGTGTGCAGGTAGCCGGTTCCGACGCGGACCTCGGTGACGACCTCGCCGTCGGCCTCCAGGACCAGGCGCAGCACGCCGTGGGTGGAGGGGTGGACCGGGCCCATGTTGAGGACGATCCGGTCGTTGCGCAGGCGGTCGGCCTCGTCGCGCTCGGCGATCTGGGCGACGACGTCGTCCCAGTCCCCGCCGCTGACGGTGAACTGCTCGGCGCCGGCGGACAGCTCGTCCGTGGCGGGGCCGGAGGCGCGGAAGGTGCGTGCGGTGCTCATCAGCGGTAGGACCTCCGGGTGTCGGCGGGCGGGGTCTGGGCGCCCTTGTACTCGACGGGGATGCCGCCCAGCGGGTAGTCCTTGCGCTGGGGGTGGCCCACCCAGTCGTCGGGCATGGCGGTGCGGGTCAGGTGGGGGTGGCCGTCGAAGACGATGCCCATGAGGTCCCAGGTCTCACGCTCGTGCCAGTCGTTGCCGGGGTAGAGCGAGACGAGGGAGGGCATGTGCGGGTCGGTCTCAGGGCAGGCGACCTGCAGGCGCAGCTGGCGTCCGCCGTGGGTCAGGCTCATGAGCTGGATGCAGGCGTGCAGCTCGCGCCCGGCCAGCTCGGGGTAGTGGACGCCGCTGACGCCCAGGCACAGCTCGAAGCGCAGGTCCTGGTCGTCGCGCAGGGGGCGGGCGACGTCGAGTAGGTGCTCGCGGGCGATGAACAGGGTGAGCTCGTCGTGCTCGATGACGACCTTCTCGATGGCGGCGGCCGGGTCGATGCCGGCCTCCTGGAGGTCCTCGACGAGGGCGTCGACGACGTCGTCGAACCATCCGCCGTAGGGGCGCGCGGCGGCGGGGGCGAGGGTGACGACGCTGCGGTGCTCGCCGTAGCCGGTGGTGTCGCCGGCGTCGGAGGCGCCGAACTGGCCGGTGGGGGCGGCGATGACCTCCAGGCGCAGCTCGGGGCGCACGGGGGTGCCGGCGACCTCGGGGACGGCGGGAACCGCCGAGGACTCCGGGGTCTCCAGGGCCTCGGAGCCCGAGTCGTGTGTCGGGGCGTTCTTCTCACTCATGCCAGCAGGCCCTTCATCTCATGGGTGGGGGTGGCCGACAGCGCGGCGGCCTCGACGGCGCGGGCGATCTCCTCGCGGTGCTTGAACAGCGGCTTCTTCTCGATCTGGCGGGTGAGCTCGAGCATGGCGTTGAGGAGCATCTCGGGGCGCGGCGGGCAGCCCGGCAGGTAGATGTCCACCGGGACGATGTGGTCGCAGCCCTGGACGACGGCGTAGTTGTTGAAGATGCCTCCCGAGGAGGCGCAGGCCCCCATGGAGATGACCCACTTGGGCTCGGGCATGGAGTCGTAGACGTTGCGCACGATGGGGGCCATCTTGTGGGAGACGCGGCCCGAGACGATCATGACGTCGGCGTGGCGCGGGGAGGCCCGGAAGACCTCCCAGCCGAAGCGGGCCATGTCGAAGCGGGGGGTGCCGGCGGCCATCATCTCGATGGCGCAGCAGGCCAGGCCCATGGTGACGGGCCACATGGAGCGGGCCTGGGCCAGGCCCGCGAGCTTCTCGACGGTGGTCAGCAGGAAGCCCGGGCTGTCCACCTCGGCGGCAGCGGCGGCGTAGGGGTCATTGCGCTTGGACGGGATGGACGCCATGTAGGCGTTGTGCTTCTTCATGCTCTTCACTGCTGTGTTCTCCTTGGGATCGTCGGGCTGGGTCCTGGCCGGTCAGAGCGGCTTCAGTCCCAGTCCAGTCCGCCGCGACGCCACTCGAGGATGTAGGGCACGGTGATGAGGCCGATGAACAGGACGGCCGCCCCCAGCCCGAAGAAGCCCAGGCGCCCGAAGGCCGTGGCCCAGGGGTAGAGGAAGACCACCTCGACGTCGAAGATGATGAAGGTCATGCCCACCAGGTAGAAGGAGACGGGGAAGCGCCCGTGCTCGGTGTTGGCGGGGGTGGGGTCGATGCCGCACTCGTAGTTGGCGACCTTGACCCGGTTGCGCCGGGCGGGGCTGATGATGGCGCTCATGGCCAGACCGCCAACGGCCACCAGGAGGGCCAGCGCGGCCATGATGAGCAGGGAGGCGTAGGGGTTCATGCTTCCGGCACCATCCTTGTCAGGAGCTGGATGAAGTGGTCGATTCCGTCGCCGCCGCGGCGCTCCCACCCGTCGGACAGGAGCTTGGTGACGAGCTTCATGAGGCGCTTGCGCGGCAGCCCGTAGCGGGTGCACAGGCGCATGACCTCGGGGTGCTCGATGAGGGCGACGAAGACACGGCCGAGCGTGTAGTAGCCGCCCATCTCGGAGCTGAGGGCCTTGGGGTACTGGGCCAGGACCTGCTCCCGGCCGGAGGTGGTCGTGCGGGCGGATGCCTGGGCGGCGGCCTGGGCGGCCAGGCGGCCGGACATGAGGGCCTGGGCGATGCCCTCGCCGTTGAAGGGCGAGACCATGCCGCCTGCGTCGCCCAGCAGCATGAGGCCGTCGGCGTAGTGCGGCTTGCGGTTGAAGGCCATGGGCAGGGCGGCGCTGACCAGGCCGCCGACCTGGTTCTCCTTGGTGAAGCCCCAGGAGGCCGGGACGTTGTCCATCCAGCGGTTGAACACGGCGCGGTAGTCGATGGCGGTGGCCTGGGCGCGCGAGGAGACCGAGCCGAGTCCGACGTTGACCAGCCCCTCCCCCACGGACCAGATCCAGCCGTAGCCGGGCAGGAGGTCGGACTTGCCGGGAGTGCCGTCCCACAGCTCGAGGCGGGACTCCATCCAGGCGTCCTTGGCGCGCGGGGAGCGGAAGTAGGCGCGAACGGCCACGCCCATGGGGCGGCGCTCGTTCTTGGTGCGCCCGACGGCGGTAGCCAGGCGGGCCGAGACGCCTCCGGCGTCGACGACCAGCGGGGCGGTGAAGGTGGTGGGCCCCTCGATGCCGGGGTAGGCGACCCGGTTGGTGGGGCGGGCCTCAACACCGGTGACGCGCCCGGTGGGAGAGGTGACGGGGGCGGTGACCGTGACGCCGGTGAGCAGGCGGGCTCCGGCTGCGGCGGCGTGCTCGGCCAGGTCGCGGTCGAGCAGGGCGCGGGGGCGGGCCATCCCGTAGGAGGGGAAGGAGGCCTGCTCCGGCCAGGGGAAGTGGAGGAGGTGCCCGCCGCCGATGACGCGCAGGCCGCGGTTGCGCTGCCAGCCGGTGGTGTCCATCCCCATGGAGACCAGCTCGCGCACGGCCGAGGGGGTCAGGCCGTCCCCACAGACCTTGTCCCGGCCGAGCTCCTGCTTCTCCAGCAGGATGACGTCGAGGCCAAGAGTGGCCATGTGGTAGGCCGCTGAGGATCCGGCCGGGCCGGCCCCGACGACGATGACGTCGGCAGAGGCGGAGGCGCTGGACTGGGCGGCTGCCTGGGTCACTCGGGCTTCCCTCCTCGGCACATCTGGTACAGCGGGCGTTGTCATAGGCATCACAGTTGGCACCGTAATGCAGGCTCCGCACTGGGCGGAGCCTGTGCCGACTGTACCCAGGCGGCCGACGCCTCCATGACGGGAGCGGCGAGACAGGAGACGAACCGCAGTTTTCGTTGCCGTGACGGCAATCCTCAGAGAAGTCCCCACCTCAACGACAGATGACGGCGCCCCAGAATTACGCTGCGAGTGAGTGACGAATTTCAACACTGTCGGACGGGACCTGCGTCCTAGAGCGGCACCGGCGCGGTCGGAGGCCGGCTGGGAGCGGTCTGCGGCATGCCTTGGCGGCGAGACCGCGGCCGGGATTTGCGATGATGACCCCCATGAGCCGATCCCCCCTTCGAGCCAGCCTCGCCAAGGACCCGCGCGAGGTCGCCGGGATGTTCGACGCCGTCGCGCGCCGCTACGACCTGTCCAATGACGTGATGAGCCTGTTCCAGGTGCACATGTGGCGCCGGGTGACGCGCGCGGCCGTCGCCGCGAGGCCGGGGACGCGAGTCCTGGACCTGGCCGCGGGGACCGGCACCTCCTCGGTGGAGTACGCCGCCGACGGCGCCGAGGTCGTGGCCTGCGACTTCTCCACCGGCATGGTGGCCGAGGGCAAGCGCCGCCACCCCGAGATCGCCTTCGTGGCCGGGGACGCCACGGCGCTGCCCTTCGCCGATGAGAGCTTCGACGTCGTCACCATCTCCTACGGGCTGCGCAACGTGCAGGACACGGCGCGGGCACTGTCGGAGATGCGCCGGGTGACGGTGCCGGGCGGGCGGATCGTCATCGCGGAATTCTCCACCCCGACCTGGCCGGCCTTCCGCCACCTGTACCGCTTCTACCTGGGCAGCGCCCTGCCGGCCGCCGCCCGCCTGGTCTCGTCGAACACCGAGGCCTACGACTACCTGGGCGAGTCGATCCTGGCCTGGCCGGACCAGCGGGAGCTGGCCGGCCTCATGCAGCAGGCCGGCTGGCGGGGCGTGGGCTACAAGAACCTCTCCGGCGGGATCGTCGCGGTTCACCGGGCCACGCGGCCCGTGCCCGCCCAGGGCGAGCAGTGAGAACCGACCTGAGCAGCGCCCCGGGGCCGACGTCGTGAGGGCAGAGCACTGCCTGGCCGCCCCGCCGCGGCTGTCCTTCCGCACCCATGAGCTGCCTGAGGGTGCACTGGAGGGGCTGGCTCTCATCGACCTGCTGGCGACCCGCGAGGATGTCAGCTCCTGGGTTCACGAGGGGCGCGGACTCATCGGCCTGGGCCGCGTCCTGGTGATCGAGGCCGGCGGGGCGAATCGCATTGAGGCGCTGCGGGCCGCGTGGCGGGCCGTGGTCGGTGCGGCCTGGTGGCGTGATGCGCTGGTCCGCCCCGGGACTGGGCCGGTGGCACTGGGCGCGATCACCTTCTCCCCCAGCTCCGAGCAGTCCTCGGTCCTGGTGGTTCCCGAGGTCCTCATTGGGCTGGATGACTTCGGTGCTTGGCTGACGACCGTGGTGTCCGGGGCTGACGACGGGACTGAGCCGGAGCACCCGGATCCCGGCTCGCTCCTGACGGCGCTGGTGGCCGATGCTCGTGCAGCGGTCGACCGGGAGCAGGCCGGCACCGACAGGGACTCCGGCGGCACCACCGCCGTTGAGGCCGGGGCGCTCAGCGAGGAGCAGTGGTGCCGGGCGGTCTGTGCCACGCAGGAGCGGATGCGTGCGGGGCAGGCCCGCAAGGTGGTCCTGGCCCGCGACGTGCTGGCCTACCCGGGCGGGCCGCTGGCCACCGGTACGGTCCTGCGGCGCCTGGCCAGCGACTACCCCTCCACCTGGGTCTTCGCCGTCGACCAGATGGTGGGCGCCAGTCCTGAGCTGCTGCTGCGCCTGCGGGATCGACGCCTCATGAGCAGGGTGCTGGCCGGTACGGCCCGCCGGCACGCCGGCGAGGACGCTCTGGCGACGGCGCGCCTGGCGTCCTGGCTGGAGGGCTCGGAGAAGAACAACCGGGAGCATGAGCTGGCCCGGGACTCGGCGATCACGGCGCTGGAGCCGCTGTGCTCGGTGGTGGAGGCCCCCGCCCGCTTTGTCCTGACGCTGCCGAACGTCCTGCACCTGGCCAGTGACGTCACCGGGGTTGTTGCCGGCGACACCGGGGCCCTGGCCCTGGTGGACGCGCTGCACCCGACGGCGGCCGTGTGCGGGACGCCAACCCAGGCGGCGGCGCGCCTCATTGAGGAGGCCGAATCGATGGATCGGGGACGTTACGCCGGGCCCGTGGGCTGGGTGGACTGGCACGGCGAGGGCGAGTGGTGCATCGCGCTGCGCAGCGCCCAGCTGCCCACAGGAGGTCCCGGACCGCAGTCGCCCGCGAGAGTGTTCGGGGGCGGCGGCATCATGCCGGACTCCGAGCCGGTCGACGAGCTGGCGGAGACGACCGCCAAGATGCGCCCCATGCTGGGGGCACTCGGCGTGCGTCTCTGAGACGACTCTGGGCGGCTATCGCGTCAGGAGTCCTTGCGCTCAGCCAGAGTCACGTCGATGTCCTGCTTCTTGGAGTCGCGGATGACCGTGAGCTTGACCTTGTCGTTGGCGGAGTACTGGCGCACGTAGCCGGTGAGAGCCGACCCCTGGGCGGTGGTCTTCCCATCGATGGCGATGACGACGTCATCCTTCTTCAGTCCGGCCTTGTCGGCCGGTGATCCACCTTCGACCGAGGTGATCTTGGCGCCGGCGCGCTTCTCGCCGTCGGCCGTGGCACCAGCGGTGTCAAGGCTGACTCCCAGGTAGGCGTGCGTGGCCGTCCCGGACTTGATGAGCTGCTTGGCGACCTTGTCGGCCAGCTTGACGGGGATGGCGAAACCGATGCCGATGCTTCCCGAGCCTCCCTCGCCGCCGCCGGAGCGGCTCATCGTGGCGATGGAGCTGGTGATCCCGATGACCCGCCCCTTCTCATCGAAAAGGGGCCCTCCGGAATTGCCGGGGTTGATGGCTGCGTCGATCTGGATGGCGTTGGTGTAGACCGCCGAACCGCCCGATCCGTCCTCATTCTGGGAGTTGACGACGGGCCGGTCGAGGGCGGAGATGATTCCGGTGGTGACGGTCGAGGACAGGCCCAGCGGGTTACCGATCGCCATGACGTCCTGACCGGTGGCCAGCTTGTCGGAGTCTCCGAGCTGGGCGACCGTGAGGTTGTCGGGGGCGTCCTTGAGCTGGATGACCGCCAGGTCGGTGGCGGGGTCGGTACCGGTGGTCTCAGCGTCGTAGACGCGGCCGTCGGCCAGCGTCACCTGGATCTTGGAGGCCCCCGCCACCACGTGGTTGTTCGTGATGATGTGCCCCTCCTTGTCGAAGATGACTCCGGAGCCCAGGGCCTCGCCCCTGTCCGTGGCGACGGCGATGGAGACGACGGCGTTGGACACGGCGGCCGAGACGGCCTCCCAGTCGGGGGCCTGGCCGGCGCTGTTAACGGTCTTGGTCGTGCTCCCGGTGGCGATGGCGGTGGGGGCGGCTGTGGAGCGCTGTGACGCGCCGCCGTCCCGGGCGTCGAGAGCCTTGATCGCTCCTACGGCACCGCCGGCCCCCAGCAGGGAGGCGACCAGCACGGAAGCGACCAGGGCGAACCAGCCCGGCCCCCGCCGGCGCCTCTTGGTGCCGCTGTCAGCGCCTGTGGCCTTCGAGGCCGCATAGAAGGACTCCCCGGTGGGGGCGCCGGCCGGCGCGTAGCCACCGGGCGTCGTCGGGACGCTCATATAGGGCGAGCCGAGGTGCGTCTGCTGCCCCTGGTAGGGCTGCTGGGCGGATGAGTAACTGGACGGCGCCGCCTGCTGCACCTGAGGGGCGGGGAACTGCCCCTGAGGCTGCTGCTGCGGCTGGTAGGACGGCTGCTGGGGCTGGTACTGCCCCTGGGCGGGCTGCGCGTAGAGCGACGCGGACTGCTCCGCGGGAAGCTGCGAGGTCGGCGGCTCGGCAGGCAGCTGAGAGGTGGGCGGCTCGGGCTGGGAAGCGTCGGCGGTGTAGGCCTGGGAGAGATCCGCGTAGCCGCCGTGGTCCTCGGTCACGCTCGCGCCCTCGCTGACGGAAGACGCCGTTGCCGGGCTGGCCTGGCTGCTGGCGGACCAGGAGTCGACACCGGAGTGAGCGCCGTCCGCCGCCGCCTCGGGCTCAGTGGGCCGGTATGCCTCCGGGTTCGTCTCGTCGTATCCGCTCATCTGTGCTCCTCCTCGGGCGTGTCGCCCTCTCAGATCCACGAGTAGACAACACCAGGGCTCTGTGCCGTTTCCGATGATTCCCTGAGGCTGTGCTGTGGATCGTGTAACTGTTGTATCGCAGCGGGCTGAGAGCCCGGCGGTGGGTTCGGGCTGAGCCGGGGTCACCGCCGCAGGTCCTATCCCGCTGGTTGCCGTCCATCTCTATCGTCGTTCATGTTGTCACGGTGTGAGGACCGTGCCTCGTGGTCTCCCAGACGACGACGCTCACGCCGTCGACCGGTTCAGCCAGGAGTCCGCGGAGGGCCTCGACATCATGGGGGACCTGGACGCGGGCCCCCAGGGCTGCCGCCAGCGCAGCGATATCCGCCCGCTGAGGGGCGGTGAAGAGCCGTTCGAACCGGCCCGCTGGCGTGGTGCGGGCGTACTCGAGGTGGGAGAAGATCGCGCCCCCGCCGTCGTCGACGACGATCACCTGCAGGTCGGCCTCCTCCTCTCGCACGCCCCGGTTCAAGGACATGGCGTCGTGGAGGAAGGCGAGGTCTCCCATGACGGCGCGAACCGGTTCCCCTGAGGCCATCCACAGTCCGATCCCGGTGGCGATGGTGCCGTCGATGCCCGCCAGGCCGCGGTTCGCGACCGCCTTCGGGGCAGCGGCGCCGGGCTGGGCGAGTCGGTCCAGGCGCCGCACCGTCATGGACGAGCCCAGCAGAAGGGTGGGGGCACCGGGGGCCTGACTGGCCTCCCACACGGCCCGGGCCAGGGCGTCGGCGCTGCTGGAGTGGTCCGGTTCGGGAAGAGCCACCACGGCCTGGCGCCAGGAGTCGGTCCAGGCCGTGTCGGCGCTCTCCAGGCCGAGGGAGGCGACTAGACGGGCCGAACGGAGGGCGGCGGCGTCGGCAGGCTCATGATCGGGACCGTCCATGGGGACGACCCGTCGAGCCCGCCCGGAGACGTCGGTCCACCGGGCGCGCTCGGTCAGGACGGTGATGTCGAGATCCTCGCGCCCCAGGAGCGCGGTGATGGAGCGACTGAGGCTGGGGTGCCCCAGAACGAGGAGGTGCTCGGCCTGCTGGGCGAGCGCGCGACCCGCAGGGGTGCCCAGCAGCTCGGCGTAACGGCTCAGGGCCTGCGGGCCGCTGCGGGCCTGGGAGGTGGGTTCGGCCAGGAGTGGCCAGTTGAGGTGCTCGGCCAGAGACCTGGCCAGGGTGCCAACGCCCGGGTGGGCGGTGTCACCGGCGACGACGATCCCTCTCCCCTGCGCTAAGGAGCCAGAGCCGGCCGGCTGGCCGGCACCGGCCTCCGGGGTTCCAGCCAGCACGGCTGCCCGGACAGCCGTCGCAGCTGACAGGAAGGGCGGCGCCGGAGCGGCCGGCACCGCATCCTCCACGGTGTCCCCCACTGAGCTCTCCGCTGAGTTCTCCACCGTCAGGGGCGGACGGAAGCGGGCGTTGATCTGGACCGGCCCGGGATCCTGACTGAGGGTCCCGGTGGCGGCGGAGACGGCGCGGCGCACCTGCCCGGCGATGGCGGCGTCGGCCGCATGGCCCCCGAGGTCGGCTGCCAGGTCGGCGGGCAGATCCACCCCCAGGCGCAGGGCCGGTGCGAAGAGCCCCGTCTGCTCGGTGGTCTGGCTGGCACCGGTGCCGACCAGCTCGTGGGGCCGGTCAGCGCTGATGACGAGCAGGGGGATGCCGGCGGCGTCGGCCTCACTGACGGCCGGGTGAAGGTTGGAGACGGCCGTGCCCGAGGTGGTCACGACGGCGGCGCAGCGACCGCGCCCGTTCAGGACGTGGGCGCGGGCGGCCCCCAGGGCGATGAAGCCGGCACTGCGCTCATCCAGCACGACGCGCAGCCGTAGGCGCCCGGCGTCGGCGGCGTCGGCCAGGGCCTCCGCCAGTGGGGCGCTGCGCGATCCCAGGCACAGGACGACCTCGCGCACGCCCTCGGCCAGGAGGGCCGCCACGAGGCTGCGCGCGTCGGCCATGGCGGGCGGGAGCTGCGGGCGCTCCGGGGAGTCGGTCACAGGGGCGAGGATACGAGAGCGCACCGCCTGCACTGCGCTGCGATTGGTCACAGTCCGGTGAGCCATGCGCACGGCTGGGGTGGGTCTACAGCGGCAGCCCCGCCACGGCCCGGCTGGGGTCACGGGCCTCGCGCTGGCGGCGGGCGTGCAGGGCGCCGGCCAGGTGCAGCAGACGCGTCTGCCAGTGCTTGGTGAGGTAGGGCCCCGCCTTGACCTCGTTCAGAAGGCGTTCGGAGACGGGGGCGGCGGCGTCCAGACGCAGGGTCCCGTTGCTGGGGCGAACGCTGGGCTCGGCGACGTCCTGAGTCAGCAGGCGCGTGGTCCCCAGGCCGCAGGCGTGACTGAGGGAGGGCAGGCTGAAGGCGAGCGTCGCGCCGGCCATGATGCCCACGGAGGTGTCCAGGGCGGAGGAGACGACAGCGGGCAGTCCAAGGCGCTCTGCCATGTCCAGGGCCCGGTGCACCCCGCCCAGCGGGGCCACCTTGAGGATGGCGACGTCGGCAGCGCGCCGGTGGACGATCTCCAGGGGGTTGGCAGACAGCCGGATCGACTCGTCAGCGGCGATGGGCACGTCGACGGCGCGGCGCAGGTCGGCCAGGTCGTAGACGGTGGCGCAGGGCTGTTCGGCGTACTCCAGCCCTCCGGCAGCCCGGTCCATGAGGGGCAGGTTCTCGCGGGCGGTGTCCAGGTCCCAGGCGCCGTTGACGTCGATACGCACCTTGCCGGAACGCCCCAGGGCCGAGCGGACCGCCTCGAGGCGCTCCAGGTCCGCCGAGCGCTTGTCGCTGCTGCCGCTGAC
>ERZ772958.182-NODE-182-length-27181-cov-6.754885_pt1 | contig 27181 bp, 24 predicted proteins | sample MGYA00580681_ERZ772958 | MGnify/ENA primary metagenome ERZ772958 (study PRJEB29015, sample SAMEA2738089) | human oral metagenome | biome: human oral; feature: human-associated habitat; material: saliva | place: China | collected 2275 ...
TATTAACTTCGTTTTGAACCTCTAAATATCCTCTTTTTTGTTCGCTTTTAGAAAATCAGATTTTTCCTTAGCTATCCGCTCTGCCTCTTGTTTAGCAAATAATAGCTTAATTGCCTTATCCCTACGAGCCGCTAAAGTACCAACATCGTGCCGTGTTTTACGCATAATTCCTTCATCAAGAATGAGAATTTCATTATCGTAATCCTTAATTTTTCGATAAGCTTTAGCATAAGAATCATATAGCGCAGGAGCATCATAGCCGTTATATCGAGCTTTATCAAAAAGTGCAATAGCTTCATCTACTTTGCCATTTTTCCTGCCAGATTCCTCTCTATATCCTACGTGCATAATTACACCTCCATCAGGTGTTTATGTTATACAATAAAGGCATTGTTTTTTCAAGTATTAAAAATCCCGATTTGATAAATATTTAGAATAGTAAGCAGTTCAATGTTACGAAGAAACTTTGCCAATCATCTTATCAACTCACCATTATTTAGTCAACCATCTTATCAACTCACCAAATCAATAACCGTATCGGCTGATTACTTTTCAAATTCCCCAATTTCGGATATCTTCCCTCAAAACAAAAAACCGTGATTATCCTTCCGGCTTAAAACCAGACCTCAAATCACGGAAAGCCTTTATTTACTTATCTTATTACACTCTTATTTATCAACCCTTGACATTAATACTACCGCCTCAACATGAGCAGTCATTGGGAACATATCCACGGGTTGCACGTACTGTGCCTCGTAGCCACGTTCCTTGAAGTGAACAAGGTCACGAGCGAGGGTTGCTGGGTTACAGCTCACATACACGATACGCTCAGGCCCTGTTGCACAGGCCGCTTCGATAAAGGCAAGGTCGAGCCCTTTACGAGGTGGATCCACCACAATCACATCTGGCTGGATGCCTTCTTCCTTCCAGCGTGGCATGATTTTCTCAGCCGCACCCGTTTCAAAGTGCACATTCGTCACGCCGTTTGCCTTCGCATTTTCCTTGGCCATCACAATCGCATCATCCACGATTTCCATGGCATAGACTTTCTTGGCATCGCGGGCAAAGGCCAAGCTCATCGTCCCAATTCCGCAATACGCATCCACGACCGTCTCGCCACCCTTCAAGTCTGCAGCGTCAATCGCTTGTTGATAAAGTACTTCGGTTTGCACGGTATTCACTTGGAAGAACGAGCGCGCGCTAATCTTGAACGTGAATTCGAACAGCTTCTCTTCGTACACATCTTCCCCGAATAGCACCTTCGTCTCACGTCCCATGATGACGTTCGTTGGTTTCGGTTGGATATTTTGCACGATAGACACCACTTCCGGATGCGCTGCTGTAATGTCTCTAATAATCGCATCCGCTTGTGGCAACACCTTTGTTCTCGTCACAAAAATAATCATCACTTGCTTCGTACGCAGACCTCGTCGCACGATAATATGCTTCAAGTCACCCGTATGATTCGCCTCATCATACGCTACCACCGGATACTTTCTTAAAATATCACGCACGGCCACAATCAAGCGATCGATTTCAGGGTCTTGAATATGGAAGTCTTCCATCGGAATTAAGTCATGCGAATTCTTCTTGAAGAAGCCCGTTGTTAACTGACCGTCTACCATACGCACTGGAATTTGCGCCTTATTTCGGTAGCCCAGTGCATTCTCCATTCCAAGAGTAGGACGTACTTCTAATTCTGGCATCTTCGCGATTTTTGTCATCACATTTTTCACTTGTTGCTGCTTGAAGGCCAGCTGACTCTCGTAGGTCATATGTTGCAGTGGCATTGTTCCCACACGTGTCCCGAGGGCGTCTTTTACGTCCACACGATTCGGGCTCACTTCCAGCCACTCCTCCACACGCGCGTAGCCATAACTTTTTCCAATCTTCATCGTCTTCACACGAACGACTTCTCCGGGAATACTATTTTCGATAAATAGCGGGAATCCATCCACCTTCCCGACCCCAAGACCTTCATGTGTTAAATCCTCAATGGTTACTGTATAAAATTCGTTTTTCTTCATTTCTGTTCCTCCAGAGTTCATCATGTCTATTATACCGTCTTTTAGTGGAAATAAAAAGGCTACTCCAACAAGTGTCAGAGTAGCTAATTCAATTTTGTTAATATCCAAACGGCTTGAGCTGAATATCCACCTCATATCCGTTTTTGTGTGCCAGTTCGATGAGTGTAGATAGACTTGGATTTTTCTTTCCACTCTCTAACCTTGACAAATTCGTTCTTTCAAAACCAACTTTCTTTGCGTATTCCTCTCTGGATAAATTGCTTTCCATTCTGAGACGAATAATACGAAGTGCAGCCCTATGTCTCGCCAACTCTTTCGCTACATCCTCTTTAAAGTTCGGATAGCGGGATGCAATAATCGCGAATTTCTCTGCTCTTAAGGAACTCACTGCCATTCACCCCTTTCGTAATATCCTCTACTTCAAAGGTCAAATACATAATTCCTTCTTCTTCGTCATAATCTCCCCATTTTTCAATCATCTCCGGAGTAATCCCTTCTTCTTCAATCAGTTGCAGAATCGCAGCGGCCTTTACCATCCTCCCATACGGCATTTCCATTAACTCTTCAAAGTCTTCCTCCGTAAATTCACGTTTACACCACATAAACACACCTCCATTTTTCTTAATTGTATCATTTTTGATACGTATCAAAAATGATACATCTTGCTTTTTTCTTATACTATTTTGCTCAAAAAATCCTCCAAAAAGCTACACTCTTTGGAGGAAACCCGATTAAATCAATATTTTTACTGTTTTTAACCTCGAAACCCTAGTGATCAATGGAGCCTTAACTCTTAAAGTGCCATCGCTAGAAGCTTTCACATAATTTGTAGTTGAACTCGTCATCGCAGAAATGGCGTGCGTTTCCCGAAACATCCGCACGACTCGTCTCGAGTCCTTTGCGTTGTTCCGGTCCAACGTTCCATTTCTGAGCGCGATGTCTCGTATCCTTAAAATTACGAAGAATCTTACGGATTTTATAATAGCTGTAACGGGAATAAGCATTAAAAGTGAATTAGCAGGAGTAGTCCACTTGTGGACGTACTCCTGCTTTGAATCTTTAAAGGTGAGAGACTTTAGGCTCGAACCGGTGCCCCGTTATAGCTTTTATAAAAGAATCCGTAAGGATTCGCAGTAATCCAGTAGCACTCATTATTTTAATTTTTTGCTTTAGGTTTTAAGAAGAAGAAGTTTAAGACTAGTAGCACCACAATCCATACGCCAGGGACGATGAAGCTTTGGGCAGTTAAGGCGAAATCATTTTTGGTAAAGAAGTCCACAAAATTCCCCATAAATGTATAGTGTGTCACTTTTGATACCGCCTCGCTCAACATTGAGAACATCGGTAAGAACGCAATCCCCATCATCGGAATCACACCATTTACTTGCGCTTTTGCTTGCGTATCTGTCAAAGCACCCACTAATAAGTTGAGTAAAATCACACAGATGGCCACACTCGCAACGATTGCGCCATATTCCATCCAACGACCTGAAAGATCCGCTTTAACAATCATTGGGAAGCTTACAATCGTAATGACTGCTAACACGACTGGGTAGAATAAGATTGAGAGTAAGTATTCTACTGAGTGAATGCCGCTTAAGAAGAGTGTTTTCAAGTTTTTCTTTTCTTTTTCTTCTGCAAGCATAATCGTAATCATCGATCCGACAGATAAGCTTAAGGCTAGCGGAATCATCATGAATAGAATTTGCACGGCTGTTTGTGGGTTGCCGTCTTTGTTCATGAAATGGTCGTATGCCACAAGCATTCCGTATGGGAATACGATTTGGAATAACATTGCTCCATTACTTAAAATCATTTGTGTACGTAGCCAAATTAAGGCGCTAATTCTTTTAATCATTTAATTTCTCTCCTGTCAATTGAATAAAGATGTCTTCTAACGTTGGTTCCATTGAGTGAATGAGTTCCACTTTTGTCATGTCTTGGTCTTTTAAATCTTCAAAAGCCATCACTTGTACGCTGTGGTCAACGAAGGTCACTTTCACTCGTTTTTCTTTGTTATATTTTTGAATAATATCTCGTGGTGTTCCGATTTCCACTAGGTCCCCTTGGTTTAGTAGGGAAATGCGATCACACATTTCTGTGGCTTCGACCATATCGTGTGTCGTTAGGAAAATCGTTGTGCCCGCTGCTTTTAGTTCTTCCAACAAACGGTGAATCTTCTTAGAGGTCATTGGGTCTAGCCCACTCGTTGGTTCGTCTAGGAAGAGTACCCCTGGTCTGTTTAAGAGTGCTCTTGCAAGAAACATCCGTTGACGCATCCCCGTTGAAAGTTTTTCCGCAATGGTCTTCTTACTTTCTAGTAGTCCGACTTGTTCAAGCACTTCATCGACGCGGCTATTTGGTAATCCGTAAATTTTCGCGTAGACGATTAAGTTTTTCTCGAGACTTAATTTTTCGTAGTAGCCACTTGAATCTCCAACGAGTCCGATATGCGCTAAGTCTTCAGGGGTAAGGTCCTTTGTATCTTTGCCGAGGAGCTGTGTCGTTCCTTCGTCGGCTTTGAGTTGGCCGGTTAGGATATTGATGAGGGTTGTTTTCCCTGCTCCACTCGGTCCTAAGAACCCGAAGATTTCTCCTTTTTCTACGTTAAATTGAATTTGATTTAATGCTGTCTTGTTTCCAAAACGCTTTGTAATTTTTTCTACTGTAATCATGTTTGCCTCCATGTGTTGTTCTTGATGATTCTACTTTAACAAAAACAAAGGTCACTCAGTAGGCCCGTCCGTCACGACTCACCATGACAAAAGTCACGATAAAAAATGACGGTCGAATTTGACAGCTTCTATCATAGAATTAGGAAAAATTCTTATGTTTTCAGACTATTTCGGAACCCTTTTCATTATTGTTGTAAACGTAATTCTTCCTCTTTACTTTCCTGATTTTTACTACTATAATGCAGGTAGAGAAAGGGGGTAGCGATTATGAACGTACCTACACTAGCATCACAACGTATCTCTCTAAGGCCCTTTCACGAAACTGACATGGAGATTATAGCAGCTTTGCTAACGGACCCTCTAGCAACGTCTAATCTTCCATGGGTATCTGCAACGTCTCATTTAAATGCAGAGAACTTTTATACACACCTAATGGACAACGACCCGTACTTTTTTATCATTGAAATGAAGAATTACGACCTGCCAATTGGCTTTATGAAAGTCTCCACAGACCAAAGTCATCTATTGGATTTCGCGCTGCTCGAAGAATATTGGCATCGTGACATTTTAATTGAAGCCTTTCAATTATTACATCCGTACCTTATTGAGCAGGGAATTTCAGAGCTCTATTTAAAAGTAGAAAGTACGCACACAGACTCTTGCGACTTCGCCAAACGTATTGGATTTTTATACGAGTACTCCTATGAGGTCAAAGACGGAAGCACGGTCCGACTCTACCACATGATTCTCATTCCCAAAAATGCCCGTTTCAATACCGATATGTGGCAAACTCACTCTGAGCGCTTTATCGAAGCCCTTTAGCATGCAAAAACTCCGACTGGAATCCCAGCCGGAGTTTCTTTTTGTATAGGACGCCTTTCCAGTTTGTATCGGTCCCCTTCTTGAAGAGTTCAAAGCATTTCCACAAAATAAAAAGCACAAACCAAATAGATGATTACGTAGTATCCTAGGGGATTTATAGTAGCAGTAACGTGGCTAAGGATTAAAACGAATAAGAGGGCGTAGGATTAAAAATCCGTACGCCCTCTTTGAGGCTTTAAAGGTGAGAGACCCTAGTCTCGAACCGGTGCAACGTTACCGCTACTATGAAAATCCCCGTAGAGATACGTAGTAATCACCTAGTAAAGTTACCTTTTATTTTGTTTGAAATGCTTCGAAGTCGAATGCTTCGCCTTTGATCTTGTCCGGTAAGATGAGCGCGATTAAAATACCAACAATCGCCGGTCCCATCCATCCAAGCGACAACCCTTGTAACGGAAGAATTTCTAATGCTTTTGCTAACCCTTCTAATTTCAACGCTGAAGCTAAACTTGAAACAGTTGAAATAATCGTTGTCAACGCCACTGTTAGCTGCATTCCTCTCTTAGAGAACGCCACTTTCTTGTTCACTAGAACGAAGAACGCAATCACAACTGTAATTGGATATAAAATCATCAACACTGGAAGTGAGAACTTGATAATGGCTTGAAGCCCAAGTGTCGCTACTCCAAATCCGATTACCGTTACTACTGTTGCATACACTTTATAAGAGAAGCGTGGGAAGTTTTCTTCTAAGAATTCTGCAACAGATACGATTAACCCTACAGTTGTTGTTAAGCAGGTAATGACTACCATCACTGCAAGGAAGGCTTGTCCGAATGTACCGAATAACTCGCGTGAAGCCATTGTTAATACGTAAGACCCAACGTTTAAATCTGCATCTTTTGCTAATGCGCTTGCCACGTTGAAATGATTTCCAAGGAAAGCAAGTCCGATATACAATACGCTGAATCCAATTGCAGTTACAACTCCAACGCTCATGATCGTTTTCTCGAACTCTTTCTTAGAGCTGAAATGGAACTCTTTTAACGTGTTCACGGCAACTACTGAGAAGGCTACTGCTGCTAAAGCGTCTAGTGTGTTATATCCTTCGATAAAGCCATTCCCGAAAGCTTTCGCTGCTGTCAATTCTGTTTGCCCAGCTAATTCAGGTGTTGTTTGACCGAATTTAAACGCACCAACGACTACTAAGATTAAGATTAAGCCTGCAAAGATTGGTGTTAAGATTTTACCGATGCTTGATAAGAGAGATGAACGGTTATACGCTAAGTAAAAGGCTACCGCAAAGTAAATTGCTGCGTAAATCAGTAGTCCTGATTTTGAATCTGGTAAAAACGGTGCTACCCCGATGTTGTAAGAAACCGTTGCTGTACGTGGAATCGCAAAGAATGGTCCAATGGATAAGTATAATGCCACTAAAAATGCTAGTGAGAAGATTGGATGAATCTTTTCGTCCAACTCTTTCTTAAACCCACCATTGATGACCGTTCCGATTAAAAGTGTGCCGATTGCAAGACCGACCCCAGAAACGATAAATCCGATTACTGCTGGCCAAAATTGCTCAGCTGATTGATATCCTAATGTTGGTGGGAAAATTAGGTTCCCTGCTCCAAAGAAAAATCCAAAGAGTAGTAACCCTGTTAATAGACCTTTTTTCATATAGTTAACTCCTTTAAAATAGGCAACCCTTCAAATGCCTATCTTCGCATTCGAAGGGTCGCGCTCTCGTTTTATTTAATTAAGCTACGGTTGACCCGTTTGGCATTCCTTCTGGTGCAAACACCACTTGTAGGACGCCATCTTTTTCAGCCGAAAGAATCATTCCTTGGCTAATTTGTCCGCGCATTTTACGTGGTTTCAAGTTCGCAACGATGACGACTTTCTTTCCAACGAAAATACTTGGATCTGGATACCATTCTGCGATACCAGAAAGGATTTGACGGTGACCGCCCGCATCTCCAGCGTCTAAGCGGAATTGAAGCAATTTGTCTGCTCCTTCTACTGGTCCACATTCGATGACTTCTGCGACTTTCAATTCAATCTTATCGAAGTCGTCATATTTGATGCTTTCTTTATCACTTGAAAGTTCCACTTCTTCTGGGTTCCAGTCTGTGTTTTCTTCTTCGACTGGTGCTCCACCCATTTTTGCTTGAATGTAAGCTACTTCTTCTTCAACGTCTAAACGTGGGAAGATTGGTTGTCCTTTTTCAACCACTTTAGTGCCTTCAGGAATCACGCCAAATGTGTGTAATGAAGGGTAATCCATTAACGCACTATCTGTAATTCCTAATTGTGCCAAGATTTCTCCTGGAGTTTCTGTTAAGAATGGTTGTAAGGCAACAGCAATGATACGTAAGCTTTCTGCTAAGTAGTTCATTGTGCGTGCTAATTCTTCTTGGCGCGCTTCGTCTTTCACGGCTGCCCATGGAGTTGTTTCGTCGATATATTTATTCGTACGAGATACGAATTTCCAGATTGCGGCAAGAGCCACTGAGAATTGCATGTTTTCCATTGCTTCTTCGACTTCCACGATCATCGCTTTTGAAGCATCGACTAATTCTTGGTCAAATGTGGAAACCGGTGCAGTGTATGCAGGAATGGTTCCATCGAAATACTTATTAATCATCGCAACAGTACGGTTTAATAAGTTTCCTAAGTCGTTGGCTAAATCATAGTTAATACGTTCTACGAATGATTCTGGAGTGAAGATTCCGTCAGAACCGAATGGCACTTCACGTAATAAGTAGTAACGAAGTGCATCTAATCCGTAACGCTCGATTAATGTGTTAGGATCTACCACGTTCCCTTTTGATTTAGACATTTTACCGTCTTTCATCAATAACCAGCCGTGTGCGAAGATTTTCTTCGGTAATGGTAAATCTAATGCCATTAACATAATTGGCCAGTAAATCGTGTGGAAACGAACGATTTCTTTTCCGATAAAATGCACATCTGCAGGCCAGTAGCGGTTGAATAATGTTTCATCGTCACTACCATATCCTAGCGCTGTAATGTAGTTCGATAATGCATCAATCCATACGTAAACCACGTGTTTTGGATCGTTTGGCACTGGAATTCCCCAGTCAAATGATGTACGTGAAACAGCTAAGTCTTCTAAGCCTGGTTTGATGAAGTTATTAATCATCTCATTTTTACGAGATTCTGGTTGGATGAAGTCTGGGTGTTCTTCGTAGTATTGCAATAAGCGGTCTGCGTATTTGCTCATTCTGAAGAAGTAAGATTCCTCTTTTACAAGCTCTACTTCATGTCCACTTGGCGCAACCCCACCAATCATATTTCCTTCGGCATCGCGATATACTTCGACTAATTGTGACTCAGTGAAGTACTCTTCGTCTGATACTGAATACCAACCTTCGTATTCACCAAGGTAAATGTCGCCATTGTCCACTAATTTTTGGAAAATCTTTTGGACGGCTTTTGTATGGCGTGGTTGTGTTGTACGAATGAAGTCATCGTAAGAGATGTCTAGCTTTTTCCAAAGGTCTTGAATGCCGAAAATAATTTTATCGACGAATTCAATTTCAGAAACGCCTGCTTCTTTCGCTTTTTCTTGGATTTTTTGTCCGTGTTCATCTGTTCCTGTTAAGAAGTAAGTGTCAAAACCTTGTAGTTTTTTATAGCGAATCATTGCATCGCTGGCTACAGTTGTATAGGCATGACCAATGTGTAAGTTGCCACTTGGATAGTAAATCGGTGTGGTTAAGTAAAATGTTTTCTTGTCTTCAGCCATGTTGGGAAGAGCCTCCTTGAAATTGTTTAAAGATAGGCATAGTATACCATACCTACGCAAAAAATACGAGAAGTGAAAACCAACTGAAAACATTGGGGATAGTGCGACTTGGGTGAAAAGAATATGCTTAGATTCAGTTTGGCTTTCTGGAGTTTGGATTGTGCAGATGATTTCTGCGAATCCTTGCGGATTCTTTTTATAATCGCTGTTACGGGGCACCGGTGCAAGCCTGGGTCTTGCACCTTCGAAGCTTCAAACGAGAAGTACAGGACAAGTCCTTACTTCTCGTAATTCACATTCGATGCAATTCCCCGTTACTGCGATTATAAAATCCGCAAGCTTCTTTGAAATCATCTATGTAAAATTCAAACTAAATTGAGTTTATTTTTAACGCTCCACAATGTTTTTAGTTGCCTTCTCGTAGTTTTTGGGTGCTTGGATACTAGAAACAATTAACAGGCTGGAGACAAGGAAACTTTAAGGGAGAATAAGAAAAAGAGAAGGTGGGGAGACCTTCTCTTTGAAAGGAGATAACAAGATTGATTTATTTCTTCTTACGATTGAGAATCGCGTTTAAAATTACGGCTAGTAAGCTGGCCATGACGATACCGTTTGATAAGAACATTTTCACTTCAGTTGGGAGGCTATTAAATAAATTACTATTATTAAAGCCGACGCCGACTGCAATCGATACGGCCGCAATTAAGAAGTTGTGTTCATTGTTTGCGAAATCCACACGAGCAAGCATTTGCATTCCTTGAAGAGATACGAATCCAAACATCACGATCATCGCCCCACCGATAACAGGTCCAGGGATGATTTGCGCTAAGGCACCAAATTTTGGAAGAAGTCCTAATAATACAAGGAATCCTGCTGCGTAGTAAATTGGAAGACGTGTTTTAATTCCAGACATTTTTACTAAGCCTACGTTTTGAGAGAACCCAGTATAAGGGAATGTGTTGAAAACACCGCCAAGTAACACGGCTAACCCTTCCGCACGGTAACCATTACGAAGGCGCGTTTCATTGATTGGATCATTCGTAATGTCAGAAAGTGCTAAGTACACCCCAGTAGACTCTACCATTGAAACCATCGCAATAATACACATCATCAGAATTGACGTAATTTCAAAGGTTGGCATACCAAAATAGAAGGCCGTTGGAACGTGTACAAAAGGTGCTTTGACTACTGGCGCAAAGTCTACTAAGCCCATAAATGCCGCAAGAGTTGTACCAATGACTAATCCGATTAAAATTGAGATTGATTTTACGAAACCTTTTGTAAAGATATTTACGATTAAAATAATCGCAACGGTCACTAACGATAAGATAAGACTGCCTAATGTTGGGTCAGGCACATTGTCCCCCATATTTCGAATCGCAACCGGAATAAGCGTTAGCCCGATAGTTGTAATAACGGACCCCGTAACGATAGCTGGGAAGAAGCGTGCCAGTTTCGAGAAGACGCCAGAAATTAGAACGACGAAAATCCCAGAGACGATTAACGCTCCAAACATCGCTCCACTACCGTGACTTTGCCCAATAATCGTTAATGGCGCCACCGATTGGAAGGCCACCCCTAATACGACTGGAAGACCAATCCCGAAATATTTGTTCAATTGGAGTTGTAAGAAAGTGGCAATCCCACACATGAAAATATCCGTTGAAACTAAGTACGTTAATTGTTCAGTGTTATATCCAAGAGCGTTCCCAATCATCATTGGTACAAGAATCGAACCAGAGTACATGGCTAATAAATGTTGTAGTCCAAGCACCATGGCTTGAGAGTGTTTTTCTTGTTGTTGCATTATAAGTCTGCCTCCTTAAATACGACCTGTCCATTTTCGAAACGTTCTAAGCGCGCTAGCGAAAAGACTGGGATGCCTGTTTCTTCTAGGAGCCCACGTCCATCTTGGAATGATTTTTCAATGACAATTCCGACGGCTTCCACTTTAGCGCCGGCTTGTTCCACAATCTCGATGAGTCCTTTTGCGGCTTGTCCATTCGCTAAGAAATCGTCGACGATAAGGACTTTGTCATTTTCAGAAAGGTACTTACTAGCGATAGAGACGGTATTAGTGACTTGCTTTGTAAATGAATAAACTTCCGCAGTGAGGATTCCTTCATTCATCGTGATGTTCTTTGATTTCTTCGCAAAAATCATTGGAACCCCAAGTGCGTCCGCTGTATACAGTGCTGGGGCAATTCCAGACGCTTCAATCGTGACAACCTTCGTAATACCCTCAGCGGCAAACTTGTCCGCAAAGACTTTTCCAATCTCTTTCATCAAGTTTAAATCCACTTGGTGAGTGAGAAAAGAATCGACTTTAAGGATGTTTTCGCCTAAAACATAGCCATCTTTTAGAATACGTTCTTCTAATGTTTTCATAAGTCCTCCTTAAAAATAATCGACAGAATAAATGCAACACCATTTTCGGTCAAAAACCGTACATTTTTAAACCGTTTGTTAGGATAGTTATGATTTTACTGTTTTCGTTTTTAAAACGCAACTATAGAACGTGTGATTTTTATATTTTCACGAACTATATACAAAAACTATATTGTAATGTTCCTTTTTAACGACTGAAACACAAAAAACGAGCAGGAAATCCTGCTCGTCTAACAGTTACGTTTTAAATTATTTTTCTTCTGCTTTTTTATTTGTTACAAATACGATTGCACCAATTGTAGCGAAGATTGCTGATAATACCCAGTAAGCATCACGAATTGAACCAGTGTTTGGTAATTCAGGGCTTGGTGTAGTTGTAGTTGTTCCAGGAGTTGGAGCAACCACTGTAGTTGTATTACCTGTTGTAGAACCTTCTGTTGTTACAGCCGTTGTAGTTGCAGCTGTTGTAGTTGCAGCTGTTGTTGACTCTGTTGTCGTTGTAGCCGCTGTTGTTGCAGCCGTTGTTGACTCTGTTGTCGTTGTAGCTGCTGTTGTAGCTGCTGTTGTTGACTCTGTTGTCGTTGTAGCTGCTGTTGTTGATTCTGTAGTAGATTCAGTTGTTGTTGTTGATTCAGTCGTTGTTGTAGTTGGTTTGTTTGAAGTATTCACAACTTTGATCACGTTTGAATCATTAATTTTTTCAACTTTTGAAGTATATCCATCAGGAGTGTTTACTTCTTCTACTGAGTACTCAATTTTCTTACCGTCTTTAATACCAGGTAAGTTAGTGAAATCAGCTTTCCAACCAGAATCTTTTGTTAGAGTTTTTGTCATACCATCTAACTTTTGACCATTCGCTAATAATTGAACTTTGATCTCTTTACGGTCTGCTTCGCTATCTCCAACCCATTCTTTTTGAATAGTAACAGTTGTGTCACCAGTTAGCCAGAATTTCAATTCTGTGTTATTCCAGAATGCTGGATCTTCTTGTGGAGTTGTAATTTCGTCAGATTTCAATGTAGCGTTGTTGTCTACGCGAATTGTAGTCTTAGGAATTAATGTTTGGTATTCAACGACAATTTCTTCGTCTGTAGCCGTTTTGAAAACATCACTTACATCTGATAAATTCACAGTAAATCCGTTGCCATCTGCATCGAACTTAACATGTTTCCAGAAATCCCAACCTGAAGCAACTACTTGTCCACCTTTTCTTAATGTGAATGATGGTTTTAAGTAAGTTCCCACAAAGAATTCACTTGCTGCATGGTTCGCAGCTGGAGCAAAAGTGATTTTAGAGAACTCTACCGCTGGAGCTTGAATACGGTCTGTTACTACTGGATTTGTCAAGGCTTGTTTTTTGCCATCTCCATTAATACGGATGAACCATTTTGTAAGATAGTAGTCATCTCCAACATTCATCCAGGCATAGTTTTCAGATGCATCTAATTTGAATTGCTTAGTAACATAGTCCCCAGTAAGGTTATATTTATTGATCACAGATTCAAATACGCCAGGTCCATTAGGACGTGTGATGACAACTGATTCAGAGCCTACTTTTGAAGTAGCTGTTTTGTTGCCAGGATTTCCTGGTGTGTTATCCCATTCCGCTTTGTATGAGAATCCACCTTTTACGTTTTGGCCCATTGATTCGATTGCTTTTTTAAAAGTAAAAGTAATCTTTTTACTTGTCATCGAAACAGTCGCCACTTCAGCACCGTTTGCTTGTAGTGATTGTGTTGCGATTTCAGTAATATTGACACCTTCTGGAGCGTCGATTGTGAAAGTGTCACCTTCTTTAACAGATTTACCTGTTAAATCCCAGTCGAAAGAAAATGCAACCTTTTGACCAGCTGCTGTTGCTTTTAAGTTTGACACTGTTGGTGTTACTGTAGCCGCGTTAACCGGTTGCATTAATGTTAATCCTAAAATTGCCCATGCAATCATTGCAACAAAAGCTACTGTTTTCTTGAAGCTAGATTTCATTTTATTCCTCCATTCCCTTTTCTGACTCTTTGGCCTCATCTTGTTTGAACGCCCAAAAACGTTGTCCCACGTAATTTAATAATACGTACAAGCCCATTCCAATCACGAGTGCGATATTGCCTTGTAATTTTTCTCCTGCTCCTTGGAAAAGATACAAGGCTAAAGGTTTCGCAACTCCATATGCTAATAAATAACATACGGTCAAGTTAATCGCGAATCGGATGATGGCTGTTTGGCTGGTTTCCTTCACTTCAAATGTATACTTTTTATTAAGGAAATAACTAAGAATTCCTCCACATAAGTAGTTCATTGCTGAAGAGAACCAATAGTCCATCTGTAATATATTAAAGCAGAAAAACATAATAGCCGTTCCGAACAATGTATTTATAATTCCAACGACGATAAATTTTAAAAACGTCTTATCAAATATTTTGAGTAGTTTATTTTTCAATTTGTTTCCTCCAAATTTACCCTCATCAGGTATATTATACACCGTTTTCACAAAAAAACACAACTTACGAACAATTTTTTTCATAAGTTGTGCCAATTTTTTTCTATTTATTTCCAAAGACTACTCTTCTTCGTCTTCTTCGTCGAAGTCTTTATCTAAATCTTCGTCATCGATGATAATTAAGTCTTCTTCTACACTTGCTTCGTCTACTAAGTCTTCATCAGCGCCTAGTTCGTTCAAGTCAGAACGGTAAGCGTCGATTTCGTCTTCCTCTTCCACATCGTCGTCAAGATCCACATCGATATCGTCGTCTAAGTCATCGCTATCAAGCTCTTCGTCATCGATAAGTTCTTCATCTTCTGGATCATCATCGTTGTAATCGATAAGGTCATCGCTACCGAATGCATTGACTTTCTTACGTTTCTTACGAGGTTTCTTCACTTCTTCATCTTCCATAGAAGTTGCAATTTCTTCATCGATAGAATCGATTGGATACCAAGCGCGTAAGCCCCAACGGTTATCTCCAAGTGAGATAAAGCTTCCGTCGATATTTAAATCTGTATAGAAGCGTGTCATACGTGATTCTAACGCTTCGTCACTTAATTCCATGTATTCTTGAATTTCTACTAATAATTGGTTGAAATCTAAAACTTCATTCTTAGCTTCTAAAATAGCATGCGCTACTTCGACCATTGATAATTCGTTTTTATTAATGCCATCGAGTTTCTTTAATTCCAATGGTTACACTTCCTTTCCTGTTCATCCTAAACAGTATAGCACAGATTCTTCATATTGTGCTACTTTAGAGAGATTTTTTATGCATTTTCTCCTGTTTGTAAATGGAACGTCACAAGCGAGCTTGTAATCAGCTGTCTTTGTTGGAATAACTGATATTCCAGAACCACTAGCACCGTCTCTTCTGTTTCTTCCACGTGTAGTTGTTTTGTCTGAATATCAAAATGCATTTGTCGACCAGCATCTAATTCATAAATCCCTTTAGTTGCCTTTGTTTTATTGAATTCCATTTTACTACGCGCATCGCCTTGACGATGAAGTGTCACATGCGGCACTTCCCCCGTCGTATCGATTTCTACTTTCACACGCGTATTCGTCTCATCCTCTACATAACTAAGCACAAAACCAGAGTCCTTACGAAGACGCGTCGCATCCGCAAGCATCCGCTGCTTCATCGTTTCCCCGCCTTGACTCAAAACCGTCTCAATCGTTAACTTCACATTCCATCCCCCTCTCAGCATTTTCCCTTTCTGGATTCTTATTGGGCAAGCAAACTCTGCGCTCTAACCCCTATTCCAAAAAGGTTTACGTCTTCTAAAAAGCTTTGATGGCGAAACCTTTTTGAGGGTAAAGAACCTTACAAATTCTAATGTAGTTGTCTTGTACACAAACTACAACGCCCCCAACCTCATTCTTCTCCATCCAGCCTTCTTTGAATTACAAAAGGGACAAGCAAACTCCACGTTGCAATCCCCAATTCTAAAAAGATTTGCGAATTCAAAAAAGTCTTTGATGACGGAGAATTTTTCGGATTCTATAGTAGCAGTAATAGGAAAAGCATTAAAACGAATAAGGGGGAGTTAGGAATTTATTTCCTTACTCCCCCTTTGAGGCTTTAAAGGCGAGAGACTTCGGCTCGAGCCGCTGCCCTATTACAGCTACTATGAAGACATCCGAAAGGATTCGCAGTCATAAAATTTAAATATATTCTTTAGTATTTCGCTAATTCTTGTTGTAATAGTTGGTTGACAACGCCAGGGTTTGCTTTCCCTTTCGTTTGCTTCATAATCTGCCCAACTAAGAATCCAACAGCGCGGTCTTTACCATTCTTGAAGTCTTCAATAGACTGTGCATTGTTCGCCAACACATCTTGAATAATCGGTAATAACTGAGCAGGATCACTCAATTGAACCATACCGTGTTTTTCAACAACGCCTTTTGCAGTTCCGCCTTCTTCGGCTAATAGCAAGAAGACTTTCTTCGCTAATTTCGAACTGATGGTTCCGTCTGCGATTAATTGAATCATTTCTGCTAAGCTTTCTGGCGTTAACTTCAAGTCTTTCAATTCTAATTTCTTGCTGTTCATGTGCGCTGAGATGTCACCCATTAACCAGTTTGAAGCTTGTTTAGGGTCGGCACCAGCAGCAACTGTTGCATCGAAGAAATCAGACATTTCTTTTGTTAATGTTAATACCATTGCATCATATTCCGGTAAGCCAAATTCGCTCACATAACGTTCACGACGTTTGCTTGGCATTTCAGGAATCGAAGCACGTACTTCTTCAATCCATTCATTTGAGATTTGGAAGTTTGGTAGGTCTGGTTCTGGGAAGTAACGGTAGTCACTTGAACCTTCTTTGACACGCATTAAGATCGTTTGACCAGTCGCATCATCAAAACGACGTGTTTCTTGTAGGATTTCTCCTCCATTACGTAGAACGTTCGCTTGACGAACTTCTTCGAACGCTAACCCTTTACGGACGTTGTTAAATGAGTTTAAGTTTTTCAACTCTGTTTTTGTCCCGAATTTTTCTTGACCATAAGGACGAATGGAAATGTTCGCGTCACAACGCATTGAACCTTCTTCCATCTTCACGTCAGAAACACCTGTAAACATGATGATTTGACGAAGTGCTTCCAGATACGCATACGCTTCTTCAGGAGAACGCATATCCGCTTCCGATACGATTTCAATCAGTGGAGTTCCTTGACGGTTTAAGTCAACATAAGAGAATCCGTCTGTTCCGTGCGTATTTTTACCCGCATCTTCTTCAAGGTGAACACGTTCAATACGAATGCGTTTTGTTTGCCCTTCTACTTCGATATCAATCCAGCCATCATGACCGATTGGGTAATCGAATTGAGAGATTTGGTACGCTTTTGGATTATCAGGGTAGAAGTAGTTTTTACGGTCGAATTTTGTATCTTGAGAAATAGTACAGTTCAACGCTAGAGCTGCACGCATCCCGAATTCTAACGCACGTTTATTCACGACAGGAAGAACCCCTGGATATCCCCAGTCGATGACGTTTGTATTTGTATTTGGTTCCGCACCGAAATGCGCTGGTGATGGAGAGAACATTTTTGAATCAGTTTTTAATTCAACGTGGCACTCTAAACCAATAATTGTTTCAAAGTTCATGTTTTTGTTCCTCCTTATAATTGTGGGCGGCGTAAGTAGTAATCATTTGCTTGTTCAAATGCATACGCTGCTTGATAAATCGTTTTTTCTTGGAAGTAATTTCCGATTAATTGGATTCCGACTGGTAGACCTTCTTTTGTGAAGCCAGCAGGAACTGAAATCGCTGGTAGTCCAGCTAAGTTTACAGGAACTGTTAATAAGTCCGCCATATACATTGCGATTGGGTCGTCACTGTGTTCCCCTAATCCGAATGCTGCAGAAGTCGTTACAGGTCCTAAGATTAAATCATAGTTTTCAAATACTTTTGCAAAGTCTTGTTTGATTAATGTACGTACTTGTCCAGCTTTCTTGAAGTAAGCATCGTAGTAACCAGAACTTAAACTGAATGTTCCCAGCATGATACGACGTTTTACTTCCATACCGAAACCTTCAGAACGGCTCTTCACATATAAATCTTCTAATGTTTCTGCGTCTGTAGAACGGTGACCGTAACGGATTCCGTCAAAACGTTGTAAGTTTGAAGAGGCTTCAGATGAAGCGATGATATAGTACGCTGGAATCCCGTATTTAGAGTGAGGTAGGCTCACTTCTTCAACGATAGCTCCCATTTCACGGTATTGGTCAGCCGCTTTTAATACAGCTGCTTGCACTTCAGGATCCACACCTTCTGCAAAATATTCTTTTGGCAACGCGATACGCATACCTTTAATATCGCCTGTTAACCCTTTATGGTAAGCAGGAACTTCTTGTGGCACACTTGTTGAATCGCGGTGGTCATATCCAGAAATCGCGCTTAATACTAAGGCGTTATCTTGAACGGTACGTGTAAATGGTCCGATTTGGTCTAAGCTTGACGCAAAGGCAATCAAACCATAACGAGAAATACGACCATAAGTTGGTTTCATCCCAACAACCCCTGTGAAACTTGCAGGTTGGCGGATAGAACCACCTGTATCAGAACCTAGAGACGCTAATACTTCGCCTGAAGCAACCGCTGCGGCAGAACCACCTGAAGATCCACCAGGCACTTTTGTTAAGTCCCAAGGATTTTTTGTTTTCTTGAAGTAAGAAGTTTCAGTTGAACCACCCATGGCAAATTCGTCCATGTTTAGTTTCCCAACGTTTACTGCACCTTCTGCTTTTAATAATTCCATAACGTGTGCATCGTAAATTGGATTGAAGTCTTCTAACATACGGCTTGAAGCAGTTGTTAAAAGGTCGCGCGTTACGATATTATCTTTAATCCCGATTGGAAGACCTTGAAGAGAAGCTTCCTCGCCGTAGCCTTTTGCGTCAGCAGCGGCTGCTTGGTGCAGGGCTTCTTCTTCATTTAATGTTACGAATGCTTCTACTTTAGGTTCTAAAGTGTGGATACGTTCGAAGGTTTCTTTTGTTAATTCAACAGAAGTGAATTCTTTATTGCGAAGACCTTCGTGAAGCTCAACTAATGTTTTGTTTTCGATAATACTCATGCTTCACCCTCCTCGTTTTCACCCATAATTGCAGGCACTTGAATAAATCCATCTTCGCTTGTTTTCACATTACGCATTAACAAGTCGCGGTCTGTTCCTTTTTCAGCAACATCTTCACGCATCACATTCACTAATGGATATCCGTGAGTTGTGACAGGCACACCCGTTGTATCTACTTCGTTTAATTGTTCCACCATATCAATGATATCGCTCATTTGTTCTGTAAAATGAAGGATTTCATTGTCGGCAAAAGCTAGCTTTGCAAGTTTGGCAACGTGTCTAACTTCTTTTTCCTCAATGGCCATATTTTTTCCTCGCTTTCAAAATCAGTACTTTTCTATTTTAAAAGGCACTTGTGCCTCCGTCAATGTTAATCAAAGATATGGTATGTGAAGACGCCTTGTGACATATCTTGTAATAAGAATGCCTCCACTCCATTAATCGAACTAATACGAACTTCGACTGGTGTTGTCTTCGGCAAGTATTTATTCGCAACGTCTGTTACGTGCTGTGCTAGAGCGATAATTTCAGACTCACCATAGAATTGCGTCATGATATTCACGACCATTTTCTTCGCAACGTTATCTTGATACATCACGCGAGCCGTTACCCCTGATAAGTTCGGGAAGAAGTTTTGGACTTCTGTTCTGAAGTTTTCAAATGCCGTAGATTCCTCTGTCGCAGATTCGTTCACTAAAGGAAGCACCACTACTTTTTGGTTCACGTTTGACCAGTTTGTAATTTCTGTTCCCTCTACTGAAGTCGCTTCAAGAAGATATACCCCTCCGCCAATATCATCTTTAGACGTTTGACGGAATACTCCAAACACGATAGGCACAGCCTTCAACGCGTCGTTTTGACGTAAACGCGTTAAAATCGTATTCGCAATTTCTTTTGCTTTGGCAATCAACACTTCATTTGAAATTTCCGTTTCAGCATCTTTTCCATCGTTCGTGTAGTAATCCACACTGTTCATCGCAATCCCGATGCTGATTCCACCTAACTCAAAGTTGTTTTCCGTTTGAATCATGTAGTCTTGTTCAAGGATTTGTGCTAAATACATTGGCTCACGACCTGTAGGAGATGTATCTCCATTATCAGCCGGGTTTAACCCATCTGGATTTTTATCACTCTTACGCGCAATCCATTTAGCCGTTGTTTCCGCATCGATAATTTGGCCTTCTCTAAAGAAGTATTGGTTCGTTGGGAACACGCTTCTTGAAAGGTCAATCAATCCTGTCTCAAAGTTCTTTAAGTTAAATCCTGTATTTAAGCTTAAAGTCGCTCCACGGTTTTGGCTCACTTCATACTTTCCATTTGTAATGAGTGCGCGATAAAAATTATTCGATAATTGATTTGTTGTTGATTGAACTACTTTTGCATTTGCATCTTTATTCGTATTGGTACTTTGTTGATTCGCTCTTGTAACATCTGCACAGGCAGCTAATGATACAACACTTGCTAAACCTAGTAATCCCAATCGTAATGTTTTTCTCATGTGATATCCTTTCTATGCAAGAGAATCGAGAAATTGTTGCTCGCTCCACACTTCGATTCCTAGGTCATTTGCCTTCGTTAATTTGCTTCCAGCAGAATGCCCCGCAATCACCACATCCGTCTTCTTCGAAACAGATCCAGTTACTTTGGCTCCAAGCGATTCAAGTTTTTCTTTTGCATCTTGTCTTGTTAATTGTTCTAAAGTCCCTGTTAATACGACGGTCTTCCCGCTTAGGACGTGTCCTGAAGCGATAGAATCGTCTTTTGTCACTCCAAGATAGGTCATATTCACGCCCCTATCTTGCAATTCTTGAATTAATTCTTGAACAGATGGTTGTTCAAAATAAGTTTTTACACTATAAGCAATAATATCACCTAAACCATCAATTTCCAACAATTGTTCAATGCTCGCTTCTTTCAAAGCCGTCATCGTTTTAAAATGTTGCGCTAATTCTTTAGCCGCCTTCGTTCCCACATGACGAATCCCCAGTCCTGTAAGGAGGCGTTCCAGTGAGTTTTCTTTACTCTTCTCAATCGCTTCAAGAATATTTTCAGCGCTCTTTTGTTGAATTTTATCTAAGGCTAATAGCTGGTCTAGTGTTAATTGATATAAATCTGCCACATCGAGAACAAGCCCTTCTTCAAAGAGTTGCTTGATGACACGTGGCCCAATCCCACTCATATTCATCGCATTGCGTGAAACAAAGTGGCTCAACCCTTCTGTCAATTGAGCAGGGCATTTTGGATTCAAGCAGCGAATCGCTACCTCTTCTTCTAGATGCTCTAATTTCTCGTGACAGACCGGACAAGTCGTTGGAAACTCGTAAGGCTGGCTCGTTGCAGGACGTTTCTCTAAAATCACGCGTGTGACTTCTGGAATAATGTCTCCAGCCTTATGAATCACAACGGTATCTTCTAGACGGATGTCGCGCTCCTTAATCAAGTCAATATTATGCAAGCTCGCACGGCGTACCGTCGTTCCTGCTAGTTGAACGGGATCCATCACCGCAGTTGGCGTTACAACTCCCGTACGTCCAACAGTCCACTCGATATCGCGGACTACGGTTTGTGCTTCTTCTGCTGGGAATTTATAAGCAATTGCCCAACGTGGTGCTTTCACCGTAAAGCCGATTTCTTCTTGAGCAGCAAAATCGTTTACCTTAATGACCATACCGTCGATTTCATACGGTAAGTCTTGGCGTTTGGCTGCAATCGTCTCGATGTAATTCCACACTTCATCGATTGTTTGGCATTTCAAGCGCTCAGGATTTGTCACAAAGCCAATCTCTGCCATTTTCTCTAATAGCTCTTCTTGGGTGGAAACACCTAGTTCTTCTACACTTGGACTGTTGTAAAGAAATACGGATAAGTTTCTCTTTGCCGCAATTTTTGGGTCGAGCTGTCTGAGACTTCCTGCCGCCGCATTTCTTGGATTCGCAAAGACTTCAAGTCCTTCTTCTTCACGCGCTTGGTTTAATGCCACGAATGCTTTCTTTGGCATATAACATTCCCCGCGCACTTCGATATTCCAAGGTTCTTTTAGAGAAAGCGGCACTGATTTAATCGTGCGGACATTTCCCGTTACATCTTCCCCAGTCGTTCCGTCGCCACGAGTCGCTCCAAGTACAAGTTGTCCGTCTTGATACGTCAACGCGATTGAGAGTCCATCGATTTTCAATTCACATACATATTCAATCGCACGATTCGTTAATTTACGAAGACGCGCATCGAACTCTTCCAAGTCTTCTTTCGAAAAGGCATTTGAAAGACTAAGCATTGGATTGGTATGCGTCACCTTTTGGAACTGGTCGAGCACTTCTCCACCTACACGTTGCGTTGGTGAATCTGGTGTCACGAATTCCGGATGTTCAACTTCGAGCGCCACTAGTTCATGATAAGCCTTGTCATACTGTGCATCAGTTGCAGTTGGCTTATCTTCCACATAATACTCATGACTCCAACGATTTAATTGTTCTTTTAGCTCTTCAATTCTTTGTTGAATCGTTGTACTCATCTTCATCCTCTATTCTTCGATTTTTTCGATAGGGGCAAAACTTGCAAGGAGTCGTTTAATTCCCATTCCTGCAAAGGCCACGTCTAACTCTTGACGGTCTCCTTCACCAGTAATGCGGACAACGGTTCCTGTTCCCCATTTTTTATGTGACACTTTCATGCCCACAGTCCATCCATCTGTTGAAGATGAACTTGCTTGTGGCTTGTCTGCACGTTGGATACGCGCTGGTGTCGTTTGTTTCTTTTGTAAATAACCACCGCTAGTTTGCGATTGGCTAGTCGTTCGATAGCGGTCAAATAGCCCTCCACCCGTTGACGCGGATGACTGTGACTGACTACGAGAGCTATACGATGATGTTTGACTACGATTCCCATAAGATGATGACTGGTTATTCGTATAAAAACTACTTGAGTAGTACGAATCACTCACCGTTTCGCCTTCTTTTTGTAATAAACGATCATCGATTTCTTCAATAAAGCGGGACTCACGATAGTTTTGCGTCTTCCCGTAAAGAAGTCGTGAGTACGCACGGGTCATAAAGAGTTTCTTCTCGGCACGAGTAATCCCTACATACGCCAAGCGACGTTCCTCTTCTTCGTCCCCATCTTGCAGTGAGCGGCCTGACGGGAAAATTCCGTCTTCCATTCCAACAAGGAAAACAACAGGGAACTCAAGCCCTTTTGCCGCGTGCAAGGTCATCAATGTAATTTGAGAAGTGCTAGTCTCTTCTTCGCTTTCCATATCCGTCACCAGTGACAAGTCCGTTAAGAATTGGACTAGCGGTGATTCTTCCGCTTCTGTATCGAGTCTTTGGTCCTCGAACTCTTTAGCTACCGATAGGAACTCGCGCATGTTATCGATACGCGCATCGGCTTCCATGGTACGCGCTTGTTCTAACGAAGCGATATACCCTGATTTTGTCATGACTTCTTCGATTAATTCCGTTAACGTCACAAACTCTTGCATCTTCGTTAAATCAGCGATGAGTTGTGCAAAATCGGCTAACCCTTTCCCTGCTTTTCCAGAAATACCGTTTAATGGACTTCCAGCCGCTTCTAAAAGGGAGAAGCTATGCATTTCGGCAAAGAGCGCTAGTTTATCAATACTCTTATCTCCGATTCCGCGTTTTGGCGCATTCACCACACGTCTGAAACTAAAGTCATCCGTCGGGTTTACTAAGAGTCGTAAGTACGCAAGAAGGTCTTTGATTTCCAAGCGCTCATAGAAGCGTTGACCTCCGACCATCTTGAATGGCATATTTGCCTTTAATAAATCTGCTTCGAGGGCACGTGACTGCGCATTACTTCTATAAAGCACTGCAAAATCGCTATAGTCATACCCGTCAAAGTTCACCATTTTTTGAATGGTACTGATTACATAACGAGATTCATCATATCCCGTATGTCCGCAGTAGTACGTGATTTTCTCGCCGGTTTCATTGTCTGTCCACAATTCTTTTGGCTTACGATTCACATTATTTTCGATGACTTGGTTCGCTGCTTTTAAGATGGTCTTTGTTGAACGATAATTTTGTTCAAGGAGGACCACTTTTGCATCCGGATAATCTTGTTCAAATGACAAGATGTTCTCCATATCGGCTCCACGCCATCCGTAAATACTTTGGTCGGCATCCCCTACCACGCAGATGTTTTTGAATTTATCTGCAAGGAGTTTCACCAATAAGTATTGCGCGTGGTTTGTATCTTGATACTCATCCACGTGGATATAGTGGAATTTTTGTTGGTAGTAATCCAACACATCTTGATGTTCCTGGAATAATTTAACAGTCAACATGATTAAATCGTCGAAGTCTACCGTCATATTTTTGCGCATTTCTGCTTGATATTCTTTATAACATTTTGCGGTAATTTGGCTTACATAGTCCAAATGCTTTTTCGCAAATGTTTCAGCGTCTTCAAAATTATTTTTCGCATTGCTGATGCTTGCTATGACCCCACGTGGCTCATAACGATCCGTATCGATATCCAATTTTTGCATGATTCGTTTCATCGCAGAGAGCTGGTCTCCTGAATCGATAATCGTAAACGACTTGGCTAGACCGATACGCTCACAGTCTCGGCGAAGAATACGCACGCACATCGAGTGGAAGGTTGAGACCCACATGTCTTTTGCCTGTTCCCCGACAAGCGCAGCCACACGTTCTTTCATCTCATTGGCGGCTTTATTCGTAAACGTAATCGCTAAAATATTCCACGGTTGTACCGCTTCTTCTGCCAAAATATAGGCCATGCGGTGGGTTAACACACGTGTCTTCCCACTACCTGCACCCGCCATGACTAACAGTGGTCCTTGCGTATGCATGACCGCTTCTTTTTGGCGAGGGTTCATTCCCTTAATTAATTCACTCGAATTTTTCACAACTCTGTCCTTTCATAAAGGTTATTGAACGTTGAAAAATAAATCTGTTACTTCAATTTCTTTAAGTAATTCCACACTGGAAGCACCGCGAAGCCTGATGACACCGAGCACATCTGATGGACGTTTTGGTGTTAATTGGAAGAATTCGAAGTCCCATTGTGGTTTCAATAACGTTAATAAACTTGCTTTTTCCATCATCGTTTCATAGATTGGTACGATGATCATTTCTTCTTTAATATCTTTGTATTCAATTGGTAATCCCGTTGCTACACGTACAAGAATTTCAGACATGCTATGGCCTAAGAAGGCGCTGCTGAATTGTTGTTGCACGAGTGGTAATTGGTTGATTCCATCCACATAGAAAATACCATTATTTCCCATCTTCACTTGAATCGATAAAATAGTCGTTCCAGATAAATTATCCATCACTTTGAAGGCAATGCGTTTCAATTCTTGCACCCATTCTGGATTTAGGCGACGAGACACGATACTGTATTTTAATTTTCCAGTGATATACACATCTTCTGAAATCGGAAGTACCGTTACGCGGTCTTCGTAGTCACGCACGACTGTCACGGTGAAATGACGTTGCGCTGGAACGAAGGCTGTTAACATACAAGGCCCTTCTTCAAGCTTTTCAAGAACGCGCTCTTCGAAGTCTTCATCGTAGAGTTCCAATTTTTCTTCATGACGACTCTTCACAAGATTGCTTTCTAAGTAAGCTGGAAGACCGATACTTTGCACAATCGATGGTAATTCACCCACATGTGTCACTAAACTATATGGTGCTAAGTTAATCGCATGCGTATCTAAGAATAATTTTTCAACGGTACGGTTTTGCGAAATTTCTGCTAATTCAAATGACTGATAGTAGCGCGTTTTGCTGCTGATTTCGTAGAGTACATCTACTGGCACTAAGTTTGTTAAGAGTAAAACTGTATCGACTTTTTCAGCAAAGTCTAATAAGGCCTCGCGGTCTGTGTAAGAAGAGACAATTTCATATTCAGCCATCGAAATAGCCGCTTCATTTGATTGATGGTAGCAGTACACAACGTACCCCATTTTTCTTGCTTCACGTGCAATGGATGACACTTGTTCATCTCCACCGATAATTCCGATGATGGCTCCTGGTAATAACTGACTCATTAACTATCCTCTCCTTTTCTAAACCCTCGCGCCTTACGAACTCTTTCGTACAGACACTGTTGTTTCTTCCGTTGGTAATTGGTCGTATTTGTATAATTCATGTTCCTCAATCATTTGAATGAGTTTTTGTGCATAGGTTGGGTCGGTCGCATATCCTGCATCTTGCAAGGCTTGCGCAGCTTGTTTGTAGTTTCTAGCCCCCAGTACCTTGTGATAGAGTGTTGGGTCCCAATCCACGCCATACGCTAGTAACCTAGCATGCGCTTCAACCGATTCCGCCCAACTTTCATAGACACGGAATCTTCCGTTAATCGTAATCCATGTGTTGTTCACGAATTCTGCCGTTTCAAGGACGACGTTTGGTTCGGCAGATGACCCTTTTACGCCGTATAAATTATAATATTTACTTGCTAATAAACTCTCTCCCCAATTCGATTCAAGAATCGCTTGCGCTAAACTCACGCTTGGCAACACGCCGTATTCTTTATACGCTTTTTGTGCTGCTGGGATGAGCACTTTTAAAAACTCATCTTGTGTCACATGTATTTCTTGAGGCTGGGTTTTATGTTCAGACAACCACGTGATGGTCCCGGCCAAAAGAACGCTTGCTACAGCTACGATGAGAAGTCCTGTCAATTTCGATAATGACTTGAACCACTCGACAAGATGAAAGACGAATTTATTTTTTCTTTTCTTTCTTTTCGCCACAGTTTCACCACTTTCTTTATCTTTTCAATTTTATCATAAAATGGCCTATAAAAAAATGGATACCCCCTTGTTTTCAAAGAGAGTATCGCATTCATTTTGCAAACTGTTATTCCTCTAAATTAGATTCAGGAACAAAAGCATTTTTGCTATATTCTAAATATTTTTGTTGTGCCTTTTCGTCCTTCATCCATTCAAGGAGCGCTTGTTTTTTAGTACCGATTTGTTTATGCGTAATTCCTACCACACGAATCTCAATAATATCTTGGTAACTCCAATGACCGTATGTCGTTGCCACGCGTAAAATCGTGACATTTTCTTTGAATTTACCTTTACTTACAGCAGCCGTCTTCCAATCTACGCGAACATTTTCTTGACGAATCCAACGACTAGCAATCGCCACCTTCAAGCGTAAATATTCAGCAACCGGGTCTGAAGCGACTTCTGGAAGCACATCAGCGTTTCGGGCAACTTTGTTAGCGAGCATCCATTCGTAATCTGTAAACAGACGCGCGATTTTTTGGAGATTTTCTGCCTTCAGCCCTCGTTCCCCGTTCTTCCATCTTGTCCAACTTTGTCCACTAATCCCTAATTCTTCTGTATAAAATGCCTTTTCTGAGACATAACGTTCTCTAATAGCATTCACTACAATTAATACAAATGCTTCATGCATCTTCATCACCTCTTGAACACATT
>ERZ772958.184-NODE-184-length-27091-cov-9.414262_pt1 | contig 27091 bp, 17 predicted proteins | sample MGYA00580681_ERZ772958 | MGnify/ENA primary metagenome ERZ772958 (study PRJEB29015, sample SAMEA2738089) | human oral metagenome | biome: human oral; feature: human-associated habitat; material: saliva | place: China | collected 2275 ...
TCGCTGCCAGACGGTTCAGCCACAGCTGATCCTCGTAGGTGTTCGGGTTCTCGAAGCTGGTCGGGTAGATAATATCGCCGTTGGGCAGTTCGAGAGCGTTGTAGCCGCCGCTCTTGTCGGTCTTGCGCATCGAGGAGAGCACCACCTCGTTCACCTTGTTCAGGGTGTCATCCATGAACACCAGGCGGGAGCCGGATGCATCCACCACGACCACGTTACCCGCGCGGGTCAGGAACATGGTGGCAACTTCGGTCTTCTCGAAGCCCTCAAGGGTTGCGGACTCGCGGACCACGCTGAAAGTGCCGTTCTCGTACTTGAGGATCTGCACCTTACCGCCGTACCAGTTGTTCCAACGGTAAATGTAGCCCTTGGGGCTGACCAGGGTCGAGGGCAGGGCGGTGTCGTAGCCTGCGGGTGAAGAGTTCGGCACCAGGGACACGCCGTTGCTGCTCATGTGCAGCAGGTGACCCTTCTGAACCACCTTTTCGCCGGCCGCATCGTAGATGGAAGTCGACGGCGCGTACACGAAGCTGCCGTCGGGCAGCGGTGCGAGGGTCACGGTGTTGTTGGAGAACGAGTCGCCGTAGTACTCGTCGAGCGAGTAGGCGTTCACAACCTGCGGGTCGATGGAGTCGGGCTTCGGCAGAGCCTGCGAGGTTGCCTTACCGGATGCGTCAATAATGGTCAGCTTGCCGCCGCCCTGGCCGTCAATGCTGAGGATGCCCCAGGTGTTGTTGGCGGGGTTGTAGCCGATTGCCTTGACGGTGTTGGCGCCGAGCTCCGCGTCAGAGTAGATACCGGAGGAGACGAGCTTACCCTCAGCGGTCACGGTGTACAGCTCGGGCTTGTTGGTCTCGCTGCCGATGACGAGCATGCGGTTGCCGTCAGCGTCCACAGCGAAAACGCCCTTGATTGCCTTCAGGACGCCGGTGTCGGTCATCTTCAGGTTGGAGCTGTTCAGCACGGTGTAGGTGGTGTCGCCGCTGAAGCTCGGAGGTGCCACGTGCACGATGTGGTTCCGGCCCAGACGTGCGGTGTTCTGGGGCTGGTTCACGCCCGCACCGGTGTTGTAGGACTCGGCGGCGCTGTAGGCGCTCTTGGGGGCGTTGGCTGCGCTACCAGTGTAGGAGATGCTCAGCGGGTCGAGGCTGGCGCCTTCGTTATAGAAGTCGGAGAAGGCGTGGTTACCGTCGGCGGTCAGGTTCGCGGAGATGCCGCTGATGCTGACCACGCCATCCTTCTCACTCTGCTTGGCGGTGCCGGTGCTCAGGGTAGCCATCTTGACTTCCATGGGGCCCTCGAACTTGCCGCTGGCGTAGTTCTTGGTGCGCACGGTCATGTAGAGGGAGCCGGTGCCGTCCGCGAGGTTCAGTTCCACGCGGGGGTTGGAGAAGGTGAGGTTCAGGGCGCAACCGGTTTCGGGGTCCTGACCTTCGGCGCAGTGGCCGGTGAACCAGAGGCGGCCGGTAGCCTGCAGGGTGACCTGCTTGCCGTCTTCAGAGACGGTGGTGGAGGTCGGGGTGAAGGTGAACTGCTTTGCGGTTGCGTCCCAGGCTGCACCGTCGGTCATTTCGCGGGGCATACCGTTATAAGACAGGAAGGAGGCGCGCACGCCCCAACCGAAGGACGCGCCAGCGGTTGCCTGGTCGCCTGCAGCGACGTTCTGTGCGGCAACGTTCTGGGCAGCGATATTAATGTTCTCGGCGAGAACGGGTGCCAGGGGCAGGGCGACAGCGCCAGCGACGGCGAGGGCGCAGGCTCCCTTGGAGAGGCGGGTGCTAGATGTGAAAATCTTCATTGGTGTGTATCCATACTATCGACATTGTTAGGACAGGCTTACTATATCGATAGTGTGAGAATTTCTCAAGATACACATTAAGTGAACCGTTTTATGACAGAACACCTCACAGCACACTGACGGAGATACAACTAACCCACGCCAGCATGCCGCGACAAGCACCGGGGGCCGCCACTCCCCCGGTCTCTAGGCAACTAATCCTTCTTCGGAGCGTGCACACGCGACACACCCAGGGCACCAAGAATCAGGCCGCCACCCAAAATTACCAAAATCGGCAGAAGAGGCAAGCTCGTATCCATGTTGCGGGTAATCTGCGCCTCCATTGCCTTCACGCCGTTCTGCGGCCCGGGCTCAGTACGAACCTGAGTGGAAGAACCGTTCAGAATCGCGGCGCGGCGAGACTGCGCCGCCGAGCCGATACCCGAAGGCAGATTAGAGTCGGGGGTCGGCACCTGAACAGGCTGCGCCTCCTCAGTGCGGTACCCCAGAGCCGAGGAAGACTCGGTAACAGAACCACCCGAGGGGCGCGGAACAGAAATCGTGGCGTCCTTAGTGCCCGGAGCCATGGCGGTATCAGCCTGAATACCGCGGGTCTTAGACCTAGATCCTGCGGCGGGTGTGCTCGCGCCAGATGCACCTGCAGAATCAGTGGTAATCGTAGGATTCGCAGAAGGTTCCGCAGCCGATTCACTCTCGTTCTTAGAGGAAGAATCAGACGACGAGCCACCATTCTCGACAGATGCCTGAGTCACCGTAAAACGAACCGTATTCAGCTGAAGGTTGCCATCATTGGCGGCGTCAAATGCTGCCACCAGGTACGTCTTGCCAATCTGCAAGGACGCACCGGGCACGCCAATCACAGCCTCGAAAGCACCGGCAGAAATGGATTCCGGACCCACATGCACGATGGCGAGCGCATCACCCACAGTGTTGCCGTTGGAGTCGATTTCCATGACGATCAGGTCGTAACCCTTCTCGTTCTGAGGGAAGTTCGTGGCACGGACCGTGACGGGCTTTGTGTCATCCTGAGAGTTACCCTGCGAGTCCTGAATGGACATGTGCGCCTTACCCTCGCGCTGATTCATCGGGTCATGCATACTGGTGTCTTCGGAGATACCATACTGACCAGAATCTTTGTTCTTCCGGTTGTCTACGGTACGGCGAACCGTGTCACCGCCCGCATCGGTGGGTAACGTATCGGTGGATGAGGTGGCGGTAGTTGAGATGGCGGTGGGCGAAGGCAGGTTTACAGTTTCAGGGGTTGATTGAGGAGTCGCCTCGGCAGTTCCGGCTTCTTCGCGCTCAATGTCGACCGGCGGTTCGGTGGGCTTTGCCTTACCGTTGCGTGGGTCAGCGGCCTCAACCAGGCGGTTGTCCCGCTCGGTCACAAAGAATTCGTAGGAGACGCCGTGCACGGTATCTTCCAGAACAATGACGTACACGACGTTAGAGTCCGTTGCCGGGCTCATCAGCAGGCGGAACTCCCCCTCCTTGGTCCCCTCAGTTAGGGTCGGGCTTTCCAGCACGGAGCCACCGTACTCACCGGAAGGGGTGTAGAAGTTCACGTCAGCCAGAACACTGGAGGCCTCCAGATTTTCAGGGAAGCCCGTCCAACGTAGAAGGTAGCCGCCATCCCTAAGCTGCGCCTTCATGGTGATTGTGGAGGCTGCGCTCTGCGCCTTCTGGTTGTCTTCAGCCTGGTCCGCGTTCAATGCGGAGGGTTTTTGCATAGCAGAGTGCGTCGTGACGGGGGCTTCCGCTGCGACGGAGGGTACAACAAGCCCACACTGAAGCCCCGCAACCAAAATGGTTGCGGTGACAATACGGTGCTTCGCTGAATAAATACTCATGCAATGCGTCTTTTCGTGGTGGAATTGTGCGCACTACTGCTCGTTCTTCACGTGCCGTGGGGAGCCCTTCGGGAGCGTCATGCGCCCGGACTCGTCGTACCACGCTCCGCGTCGTATTTCAGGTGGTGACGACCTGACAATAGCTCGCATCTATTTATCGGTTATTTCAACCCTATCACGAACCTTAAGGTTTATTCATGCGAGGGTAGAGTTTTTTTGAACACCCTGAACATACGAATTACCCCCGCTATCTGCGTCTACAGATAGCGGGGGCGAACATTCCTCATGAAACAAAGAACATCATATACAGAGCGGTCAAAAAGCACTGATGAGGAATATTAGCCGCTGAGGACTCCCCTGCGGTGAGCCATCCATGCGGCACCAACCACCAGCATCAAGCCGGCACCTCCAAGAACCCAGAAAGCTACACCGTGCTGCGCGACCTCTTCACCAGCAGGAGATGCTGCGGAAGCTACAGCCTTCACGCCATCCTGACGATCAGCATTCGCGTTGGAGTGCACCTGGGTGACGTTCGAGTTCACCGTCGCGGAACGAGTATTAGACTCGGAGTGAACCACGGGAGTGAAACCCTTATTGCCACTACCAGAAGCTGCCGACGCCGCTTTTTCTTCATCCGTCAGAGCATCCATGTTCGCAGCAACAGCAATCGACGCCGGGTCAGAACCCGAGCTATACGCCGAAATCTGGTTAGTATGGGTCGGCTCAAAAGCCGAACGCGGACTTATCGTACGTGCCTGAGCCAAAGCCAGAAGGGCCTGACGCTGACGCTCCGCCTTCGCTTCCTTTGCCTTGGACATGGCGCTCACCGCATCCAGGGTGGAGCGGGGCGCACTCGTGGCAGACTGCCCTGAGCCCGACTGGGTGGCATCAGAGCGGGTCGAGATGGAGCTAGTAGCCGAGGAGGAGCTGCCCTGAGTGGCGCCGGTTGATTCGGCCGCATTGGTACTGGGCGTGAGCGATGCGTTGGCATCCTGGCTGGGCATCTCATCCTTCGTCGAGGAGGTTGCGCTACCGGTCGCCTCACCGCTGACTTTGAATCGCACCGAGACGACTTCTTCCGCGTACTCAGTATCGTCCGCACGGACTAGGTAAGCGGTGTACACCGAGCCGGTCTTCAATAGAGAACCGGGCATACCAATCTCTTCCTTGAACGCGCCATTGACGATGCGATTAGAGCTGATGTGCGTAATGGACAGCGCATCGCCCTTGTGGTTGCCACTCATATCGGTTTCAACCACGATCAGGTCGTAGCCAGCCGCGTTTGCGGGCAGGCGCTCTGCGCTGATGGTCACCGGCTTGGTTTCCTTATCAGAGCGCACCTCAGCATACGCAACCTTCAGTTCCGAAACGCTCAGGGTCTGAGTATCACGAGAAGAGGTCGATCCGCCGGGGACCTGTTCCAGCTTCTGAGTGTGGGTTTCAAGATCCGGGTGTTCAGAAGAATCAGAGGGAATCTCTACCTTGACCCTATCCTTGCTACCCTTCTGATCTGCAGCCTGCTGATTCTTCTGCTCCTCTTCACGGAGCTTCTCCAGCGCCTTCAGCTCATCAATGGTCGGCACATGGTGGGCACTCTCCTTCTTGTCCACCATAACCTCGTCAGAGTCATCCTCAATCGGAATAGCGTGCGGTGCGAGGGAGCCTCCAGAAATCATGAATTCGCCGTAACCCGCGTCGGAGGTCATCAAATCCATGGCACTAATGGAGTAGTAGCCTTCCTGGGGCATCTGCGGCAGCTCGAAGGTGACGAGCATCGAGCCGTCATCAGCGCGCTCGACCTGCAGGGCAGACGGCTCGTAGGTGTCAGATTCGAGCAGCATGCCAGAGGCGCTGTAGTACTGCAACACCAAGTAGACCTTGGATGCGTCACCCACATAGCCACCCTCGTAAAGGGGTGCAAGCTTCAGGGTCGCTTTGCCATCCTTAATGGACTGCACGCGAATTTCGATGGTATCGACCTCAATTTCAAGGTCTTCATAAGGGCAACTCGAATCAAATTCGTTATTAACTAGAGCCGCCAGACAATCATTCACATTAATTGCTTCAGCCTCTACTGCGGAGGCGCCAGGAAGTACAAAAGCGCTTGCGCCTAGAGCGGCAGCAAGCGAAAGAGCATGAATGCGTTTCGGAAGTCGAGTGATAGTCATGTGTGCCATTTTCAATCGATATAGACGCAAAGCGTGGACTAGGGAAGGCTCACCACAAGCCGGTGTTTCTATCCAGGTATTTGCGCACCAGTACGTCGGTTACATCCCAGCCTAACATAGATATTGCACTAATTGTTGCATTGCATTCATGTGCTAAAACTTTATGGTGTAACAATTGCCGGAATAAAAGGGAATTAAATACTTTACTGAGATATAAATAACGCAAAATTCGAATGCCATAAATATTCCCAAGAGTGCACCAAAAAAAGATTTTTTACACCGCCCCAAGGCACAACAGACCACGCCACAACAGGGTCGACATCTAGACACACAGACAACCAGGTACACAGACAATCAGGCACGCAGAAGGCGCCCCACCGAACACGCACCCCATCAGCACGCACCCGGCAGAGCGCCTCCCACTCAACAACTCCCCCACAGAGAGTCACACACGCCTCACAACGCGAAGATCCCAAATCTGGAACTACTCAGCGCCCAGCTCCTCAGCACCCTCAATGCGACGACGATACACATTAACCGCCACAGCAGTACCCACAAAGGCAACCGAACCCAGCAGAGCAATACTCAGCGGCAAGGTACCCTCCGGCAGAGGGCCGTTATCCTGGGCGCTCGCCTCCAGCTTCGAACCAGAAGAATCACCGCGCGACTTCGAGCTACGCGTATAGAAGCTACCCGAACCCGCAGCACCCGCATTCTCCTGCGGCGAAGAAACAGTCACCGTCTCCCCCTCAAGAGGCTGGTAACCCAACAGGTTCACCACGGTACGACCGGGCAGCATCACCGCATAACCAGACATCACCAGCGTCGAAGGAACCACCGCAGTCTCAGCCACAGAACTACGAGCCTGCGCGGTAATCGCACGCGCAGACTGCTGCGCCTGCATAATATAGCCCAGAGCGCCATCCGCCGACGGAATCTTAGCGACAGAATCAGTCACCAAACCCTGAGCGTCTGCAGAGGCATCTGAAGAGCCCGCAGGGCTCACATAGCCCGAAGGAGCCGAAGGACTCACCCGCTGATTCGCCTCAGAAATCACCGGGACCAGCGGGCGAACAACAGTATTCGTAGGCCTCGGAGCCGAATCAACAGGAACAGCACGCTGAATCACGCTCACACCAAAAGTGCTGGTCGCCATGAGCTTCAGCTCCTCAGTGGAGTCACCGCCCACCACAACCACACGGTAGCGCTTGCCCGCATTCAAAGAAGTGCCGGGAACCTTCAAATCAGCGGAGAAAGAAGCATCAGCCACCTGCTGAGGGCTCACATGCGTAGTCGCCAGCGGCGAACCCACGGCACCACCGTCGGCAGGCATTTCAAAGACCATCACGTCATAGCCCAGGCCGCTCTCCGCCACATTCCTGGCGCGCACGCTAATCGGCTGCAGCTCATCCGAGCCGCGCAGTTCTGCGGTAGAAATTTCCAGGGTCGCCTCGCGGGTCTCCGCGGGAGCCTGATCAGAGCGGGAGTGCACCAGCAGGCGGTCCTCGGTCACCTCAGCAGGAGCCGCATCATCAGCAGAAGAGCTCGCCGAGGCAGAAGCACTGGCAGACGCGCTCGCGGATGCACTCGCCGAGGCGCTAGCAGATGCACTCGCGGAAGGACGTGCCGAAGCACTCTGCGAAGCAGACGGCGCCTCAGAAGGTGCCGGGGCAACCGTCGGGCGCGGGCTATCCTTCGCGGCACTCGGGGATGCGCTAGGGCTCAGGGACACCTCGGGGGCGGGGTTCGCCTCCACGCGGTTAGTGCGGGGAACACCGGGGGTGTCGGGGAAGAAAATGTTCTGGCGGCTAGCCATAATCTCATCGGCTGTTACACCATGCTCAGGCATAAACTCAACGGAGGCAGTCTCGCCGTTGCTCAGATTCTCAACTTCCACCATGTACGGCTGCTCAACATTGAGGCGCTGGTGGATGCTCAGCTCCATGTTGCCTTCTTCATTTTTTGAGGCAGTCAGCTGAGCATCAGGTACGGTCATAGTGGCGATAATGCCATCCTCAACGGAGATGGCAGACAGGCGAACCTTCACCTGATCCAGGGAAGTTACACCGCTGACCTGCAGGAGAGTGTAGTCGCTAGTCTGAGCCAGCAGATCCAAGGTGATGCTGTGCTGAACCACATCGGTGGCAACGGCGATGGGAAGTTCAGGCTTCGGAGACTGCTGAGTCTGCGCGTGAGCGGCAGATGCGAAGGTAGCGGGGGCCAGAGTTGCAGGCGCGACGGAGCCGCCCAAACCGAGGGCGGCAGACGCTACTAGCGCCGCGCCGCGGCAGGAACGCAGCGTGGAAAACATGGTCACCTATTTTCGTGAGTGAGTGTGATGAATCGTTGTGTGACTCCTGCGCCCAAAGGTCGGAAGTAGGCGCAGAATAACGGTTCTCTGATATCGGTGACCGGGAGGCGCTTCACAGCGACTCCTACCCCGGGTGAACGGGGTGGTAAGAGTGATAGTACCGTCTATGACAGCACTCTAAATTATAGGTATAACCTTAGAAAAAGTTAAAGATGTAGGGATGCCCGAATCTTGCATTTCGGACATCCCTACATCTATGTGCATGTTTTGCCTAGTGGGGCAATAATTGACCTGTTTTAGCGGCGAGAACTGAGCTGCATCTCACTACGGCGACGGCGGCTCAAACGCATACCGGCAAGCAGTGACAGCGATCCAGCGGCACTAATGACCAGCATATTGGAGGCGCCGGTAGCCGCCAGCTGCTCACGCTTCTGCTGGGCACCAGCGGCAACCTTCTGAGAACCAGAGGCCTGCGCCTTCTGCTCGCCACTCTTCTGCGATTCAACCTTCTGAGCGGACGCATCCTGAGCACCAGTATTCTGGACCGCGACCGAAGTATCATCCTTCTGGTCGGTAGCGCTCTCCCCCGCCTTCTGCTGATCTGCAGCAGGAGCGGTAGCCTCAGCAGGCGCGGTAGTATCAGGCGCATTAACCTCAGGTGCAGAGCTTTCAGACTCCGACGCCTCAGGGGTTGCAGGCACGTTATCCACACTATCGCGCTCGACAGTGAAGCCACCGTTGACCATGTGCACGGTGCCCTGCTCATCCTCCGCCACAGCACTCACACGGTAGGTAGTGCCGGGCTTGAGCTCCGAGCCGGGAATCTGCACCTGGGCAATAAAAGCACCGGAGGCGTCAATCTCAGAGACATCAGCCGAGGCAATTACGCCACCGCGTGCCACACCGTATTCGTCGACAGCACTGACCATCAGGTGTACCGAGCTGACGCCAGTGAAACCCTCGCCGCGCACGGTCAGAGCCTTCTCGGAGTCGTTTTCGGGAACTACGGTTTCTTCTACGTGCAGGCGGGCGGTCATCACGGGGTTAGAGGTGTTGTTCTGTTCTTCAGTGGTGTCGTGGACGCGGTCAAAGACGGTGTTGCGCGGCAGGTCGTAGTGGCGGCGCGGGTCATCCTCGGGCAGTACGCGATCGAACTGCTCGACGGGGCTCACGGCAACCGCCTGCTCAGACTGGGCATTCGAGGCAGCCTGGGCGCTCTGCTCGGACTGTACATCCTCTTCAGACTGCTTCTTCTTAGACTGTGCCTGCTCCGCCATTGCGCGCTCAGCGGTAGCAACCGGAGCGGAGCCATTCTGTGCATTCCAACCATTCATGAAGGGAACCTCAACTTCCTGGGCGGTATAACCATTAGCGGCAGAGGGCGCGATTTCAACGCTGAGCACATAGCGCAGATCTTCGTGAACAGCCTGCACTTCTTCCAACCTGGACCCGGGCACCTCAATGCCATCCAAGAGGGTGCCATTCATAACGTCGGCACGTGCGGGAGAGGCAGCGAGCAGGATGCGGTTACCCTGACTATCCAGAGCATAGGCATAGGTCATCACCTCGAAAGCCTGCGCCTCACCCAGACCGGTGACCTTGTAGACGACAAGGTTCTTTTCCTGCGGGATTTCCAACTGACCCGAAAGAATCTGAGCGTTGAGCGGCTCATTCTGAGTGTCTGCAGGCAGCAGCTCCAAGGGTGCAGAGGAGTTGTAGGAGGGATCCTCCGTTGCGTAGCCCTTGCCGGGGTCAACCACTGCGGTCGCGACGACGTACTGCTGATTGGGGTCGAGGGTGCCTGCGGGCAGGGTCAGCTGGGTGCTGAAGCGACCACCCTCCACGTCGAGTTCGGGTACGAGGGTCATCGCTACGGCGGAGCCGCGAGCCAACGCGTAGAGGGGGTACTGGCGGTATTCGCTCACGTAGACCGCCACGCCGTAACGCTCAACAGGGCCGCCGGTGAAGCCTTCACCACTGACGGTGATGCTCTGGGAGCGTGCGGGGTTAATGACAACGCCCTGCTCTACGTACACCTGCGGGGAATTCTGGGTAGCAACGTTTTCGATGGGGGTTACATCTTCCTCGGAGGGAGGATTATCAGACTCCACCGTGGTCGCTGAAGCCACCCCTCCAGTATTCTGCACCTGCACATCTGCGTGCGCAGCACCAACACCGGTGACGGACAGGACGGAAGCAGCAATAGCGGCTGTTGCACGAGTTTTTGAGTGAGCGGGTTCGGGCATGGAACACACCTTTTCTGTGAGTGTGAACGATACCCTCCGGAGGGTGCCACGGATCGAAGGTGGACAGGTGCCTCTTCGGGATTGAACGCTATAACGTACGGACTAGTCATAACGTTCATGTAATGGTGGAAGTTACCGCGAAGGGAATCGCTCTATTTATCGGTAATTCCACACTAACAATACTTTTGCGTTTATTGCGGTAAATCCGCTTTACCTTCCAAGTGTTTTCCTGTGCAATAACCCACACAGAATATTTTTTACTCTTCGGAACAGCATCAAGAGCATTCAAACTGCATGGACTAGGTAAAATTTCTCAACTCTCCCTTGAGGCTCAAGGTTTTATTGCATGCATATGCAGTTTTAATGGATTTGAGATAAAAATATTCTGCACATTCATGCATTTAATTTATTTCTTTTAAGTGAAAAAATAGCAGGTCACACCGCTTTTCCCGGCGCATTCACTAAAAACGTGCATACCAATAACTACCCAATAAAAAACTCAGCAGAACAGCTCAGCAAAACTGTCGGCACGCAGAACTACTGACACGCAAAAGTGCCGCCAATACTCTTTCTAGAGCATTGGCGGCACTCGTTTCACCCACCTCGCGGTGAGTATCAGATTTTCAGAGCCTAACCTATAGAGGCTGAGCTATTAGAGGCTACGGCGGCGCAGGAGCATCAGTGCAGCACCAGCAATCAGAGCTGCGGCACCAACACCTGCGATACCTGCAACGCCCTCAGCACCGGTGTTAGCCAGCTGCGGCTTCGAGGAAGCCGAAGAAGAGGTCGAAGTCGAACCCTTGGTGCCGGAGACACCTACAGTGTGACCCTTGGAGTTAGAGGAGGTAGCAGCGGATGCGTTGCCAACCTTAGCCTTGGGTGCCTGAGAAGAAGGCATACGGGTCTCGGTTACGACAACCGAACCGTCTTCGCGCATTTCAGCGGTAAAGACGCTGGTGGTGCCGTCGCCATTATCGCGAACGGTGGTGTTGTCACCCTCGGTAGCTGCCGGCAGGGTCGGTGCGGGGTTGTTCGCATCGCTCACGGTAGCGGTGGTGACTGCCACCTGGTGTACCAGGCCGTTGGGGTCGCTGGTTGCCACCATTGCGTAGGCGTAACCGGGCTGCAGCAGCTCGGCAAGAACGCTAACCTTGACGCGGAAGGTGCCGTTCACGATTTCAGAAGCGGGAATATCGTGGGTTGCCAGAGCCTCGCCGGTGATGTTGCCGTTTGCATCCAGACGGTAGATTGCGATCTGGACACCGTTAGCGACGGACTCGTGGGTGAAGCCGGAGCCGTTGAAGGTCAGAACGTTGTACTGGTCGTTCGGATCCAGGGAAGCGTCCTCGGTGGTGAGGGTTGCATTCTCGGGCGCTGCAGGAGTCTGGGGTGCAGGGGTCTCTTCCTTGGGAGCTTCCGGTGCCGGGGTTACGGGAGCGGGAGTCTCATCCTTGGGAGCCTCGGGTGCCGGGGTTACGGGAGCGGGAGTCTCTTCGTTCTTGGGAGCCTCGGGGGAGGTAGACTCGGTGACCTTGAAGGAGGAGATAGCCACGAGCTTCTCGTTGGGCTGACCCTGCGGGTTGCTGACAGCAGCCAGTGCGTAGGATGCGCCAGCAGGCAGCTTGCTTGCTTCAACGGTAATGGAAGTCTTGAAGGTACCGTCCTGAATCTGCTCTGCGGGTACCACAACGGTAGCGAGAGCCTCACCGGTGATCTGGTTGTCTGCGTCCAGTGCGTAGATGCTGACCTGTACGCCGGGGCCGACCTTCTCACCGTAGAAGCCGGTGCCGACAACGCTCACGGTGTTCAGCTGTGCGTTACCGGGGAAGCGAGCATCCTCGATAACGATGGAGGGGTCAGCCTGCTTTGCCTCGGGTGCCGGGGTGGAGGGGGTGGTCGGCTCGGGGGTTGCCGGAGCGGTGGGGGCAGGAGTCTCAGCCTTGGGAGCCTCGGTTGCCTCAGCCTTAGGTGCTTCAGCCTTGGGAGTCTCTGCCTTAGGAGCTTCGGTCTTCGGAGCCTCAGCCTTGGGGGTTTCAGCCTTAGGAGCCTCGGTTGCCTCAGCCTTAGGTGCTTCAGTTGCCTCTGCCTTGGGAGCTTCGGTCTTCGGAGCCTCAGCCTTGGGAGCTTCGGTCTTCGGAGCCTCAGCCTTGGGGGTCTCGGTTGCGTTGCCGCCAGGCAGGGAAGAAGCCTGGGCGGTTGCCTTCTGATCAACAACCTGCTGCTGCTGCTGATCGGCGGGTGCTTCTGCCGCAAAGGTTGCCGGGATTGCTGCCACGGAACCGGCAGTAAAGGCTGCCGCAGCTGCGATCTTGTAAACGCGACGGGTAGTCTTCGACATTTTTCCTCGATCTCTGAATTATCGGTGGTGAACCTACACGGTGCGCCTCCGTCTTTGAAGGGCGCGCAGATTCACATGCGGGTGTGACTGCTAAAAGGCTAACACCCGACCCTGAGTCTTCTCCCCTCTTAATGCCTGCTTTAAGCAACTGTAATAAAATCGTTATAAAACTACCCCTCAAGTTGAGAGTTATTACAGACCAATTATGGTGTTTTGTGGTCATATACTGACATATGAGCACCGGCAACCCTACATTTTGATTGCGTTTGAAGAAAATATGATACTTTCCGTGGATAATTTCACCCCAACCATTTCACTATGGTGAACCTTAAAGTCTCACGTACCACTTTATAGTTTCATCAAGTACTCCTTGACACCTCTGCCCCACCTATTCCCGCCCCGCACGGCACCCCAACCAAAGCTCCACACAAGCCACAGATTTACCGGGCGCGCACACAAAAAGCCTCGCCCCGCATCCCAAGAATCTGGAATACGGGCGAGGCACGCATAATAACCCCCGCATCAGCGAGCGCAAGAGCGCAAAGCTTAGCTCTCCTTGCGAATCACCTTGAACTGGCTCGGCTGCGCCACCGGGCGAATCGTAATGCGGTCAAGGTTCACGTGGTGCGGAACGTTCAGAGCAAAAGTCACGGTCTGCGCCACATCCTCGGCGGTCAGCGGCTCCTCAACGCCCGCGTAGACGCGCTCGGCAGCCTCCTTGGAACCCAGGCGGTTTAGGGAGAACTCCTCGGTGCGCACCATGCCCGGGCAAATCTCAATCACGCGCACATTATGCTCCGCCTCTTCCAGGCGTAGCGCCTCGGTCAGACCGCGAGCGCCAAACTTTGCCGCGTTGTATCCGGCGCCGCCCTCGTAGCCATGTTCCGCTGCGGTGGAGGTCAGGTTCAGGATCGTACCGTGACCATTCATCCGCAGCGCCTCCGCGAAGGCGCGCACCATGTGCAGAATGCCGAGCACATTCATCTGGTACATCTTCAGATAGTCAACCGTCTTGCCGTCGGCGACCTTATCCACGCCAATAGCGCCGCCGGCAATATTGACCAGGGCGTCAATGGTGCCCTGCTCTTCCAGAATCTGCTCGGCAACAAAGCGCACGGAATGCTCGTCGGTCACGTCACAGGTCACCGGGTGAGCGCCCGTCTCCGCATAGAGGGTGTAGAGTCGGTCGGTGCGGCGTGCCAGAGCATAGACGGTCCAGCCGCTTGCCACCAGCTGGTGCACAGTGGCACGACCAATACCGCTGGATGCGCCAGTCACCACGGCAACTTTGCCGTCGCCAGTATGAGGCAGAAAAGGAGATGCAGGAATGTGGGTGTTCTCAGTCATACTTTAATCCTAGTAGAGCGATGCCCGCGGGTGCTCTGTTCAAGCAAACTCGCGGGCATATATTTTGAAATTTTCGATAGTGAGAAGTGAGATAGGTGCCGGTACCACAACCGCCCGGCACCCCGTCAGGCCGCTACTTGCGGCGGCGAGGCAGACCCCAGCGGCTCCTACCACCGTCACGGAATCCGAGGCGGTGCTCAAAATACACGGGCGAACTACTACCGGTCTTGATCGTATCCGGAGGGACCGTACCCTCACGCGCCGACATCAAATAAAGAATCGCGGCGCCCGGCATGAACACAATCAGAGGCAGGACGAAACGCATGCGCGCCTCACCGTAACCGCTACACACCGTCAAATGCCAGATGCACAACGCAACCAGCACCAGGTGCAGTATCAGCAGAACAGTTTCAGACGTGCCCAAACCGAAAATACTCAGAGAACTCATGGCAACTCCTCAAAGGTCGTGTACTTTCAGTCTACGCCGCCGCCGCGCCGCTGAGAAGGATTCACCGGCTGTTGATACTGTCACTATTGATACTGTCACTGTTGATACCGCAGATTTTCGCGCCTACACTGCAGGTAACCGAGGGCAGCATTTTAGAGGCTCCCTCCCCCACTGCCGTTTTCCACCGAGTTTGCCGCTGAGTTTTCCACTGAACCGCCAATTACTCCTCCTATAGGACCCCCCCCCACATGACAGCAACACACATGACAGCAACACCACGCCAGCGCATCACCGCACTACACGAGCGGCGCCAAGCACTCCAGCAGAGGGCGCGTAGCATCCGCGCCGCCACAGGAACCCCCTACAGTTCTGAGGTACACCTGCTGCTCGGGCAGAGCTACCTCGACCCCGCCAGCTGGCAGGAACTCACCGCCTCCAGCGGGGTACGCGCCGCAGCACGCAGGGCACACTTCGCGCGCCGGTACCGGCCGCTGCTAGCACGTTTGGAAGCCGCCATCGGGCAGTACGAGCAGCACAGCACAGCGCGGAATTCCCCTGGAGCTGAGAGAATGCCGTGAATATGAGAAAATAGCCGTTATGGCTGAAAACATTTTGGGCTCAGACTCGCCCGTACAGATTAACGTTCCCGACCGCCCCGCCCTCGAAGGCCTCGAAGAGAAGCTCTCGCAGCGCTGGGCCGACGAGAAGACCTACGCATTCGACGAGAACACCACTCGCGAACAGGTCTACTCCATTGACACCCCGCCGCCGACCGCATCCGGCTCCCTGCACGTGGGTCACATGTTCTCCTACACCCAGACCGACGTCATTGCACGCTACCAGCGCATGACCGGCAAGAACGTGTTCTACCCCCTCGGCTGGGATGACAACGGCCTGCCCACCGAACGCCGCGTTCAGAACTACTACGGCGTTCTCTGCGACCCCTCCGTGGCAGACAACGACTCCTTCCGTGACCTGATCACCTGGAAGGCAGACGGCACCCCCAAGCCCGACCGCAGCCAGGCAAAGTGGCCGCGCATCTCCCGCAACAACTTCATTGAACTCTGTGAAGAGCTCGCGGTTGAAGACGAGAAGGTCTTCGAAAACCTCTTCACCACCCTGGGCCTGTCCGTTGACTGGTCGCGCACCTACCGCACCATCGACGCGCACTCCCGAAAGGTCTCCCAGCTCGCCTTCCTGAAGGACCTGGAAGCAGGCAACGCCTACATGGCTGAAGCACCGACCATGTGGGACGTCACCTTCCGCACCGCAGTGGCACAGGCAGAGCTGGAAGACAAGGAACGCCCCGGCGCGTACCACCGCATCAGCTTCCACCGCCCCAACGGCGAGAAGGTCTGGATTGAGACCACCCGCCCCGAGCTGCTGCCCTCCTGTGTGGCTCTCGTGGCGCACCCGGACGACGAGCGTTACAAGCCGCTGTTCGGCACCACCGTCACCTCCCCGCTGTTCGGCGTTGAGGTTGAGATCAAGGCGCACCCGCTGGCACAGCCCGACAAGGGCGCCGGTATCGCCATGATTTGTACCTTTGGTGACACCACCGACGTCACCTGGTGGCGTGAACTGCAGCTGGACACCCGCGCCCTCATCGGTCGCGATGGCCGCTTCTCCCGCGAAATCCCCGAATGGATCACCTCCCCCGAGGGTCGCGAGCGCTACGAGCGCATGGCAGGCACCACCGTCTTCACCGCACAGAAGACCGTCGTGGAAATGCTGGTTGAGGCTGGCGAAATGGACGGCGACCCCAAGCCGATTACCCACCCCGTGAAGTTCTACGAAAAGGGTGACAAGCCCCTCGAAATCGTTGCTTCCCGCCAGTGGTACATCCGCAACGGTGGCCGTGACGCTGCACGCCGCGAGAAGCTCATCGAGCGCGGCCGTGAAATGAACTGGTTCCCCTCCTTCATGCGTAGCCGCTACGAGAACTGGGTTGAGGGTCTGAACGGCGACTGGCTGATTTCTCGCCAGCGTTTCTTCGGCGTTCCCTTCCCCGTCTGGTACCCGCTGGACGCTGAGGGTGAGCCGGACTACGAGAACCCGATTCTGCCTTCTGAGGACATGCTGCCGGTTGACCCCGCATCTCAGGCTGCTCCCGGTTACACCGAAGATCAGCGCGGCGTAGCGGGCGGCTTCATCGCTGACCCGGACGTTCTGGACACCTGGGCTACCTCCTCCCTGACCCCGCAGATTGCGACCGGCTGGGGCGTGAACCCGGACCTGCACGCGAAAACCTTCCCCATGGATCTGCGCCCGCAGGGTCACGACATTATCCGCACCTGGCTGTTCTCCACCGCTGTTCGCGCGGAGACCCTGGCTTCCTCCGTGCCGTGGTACAACACCGCGCTCTCCGGCTGGATTCTCGACCCGGACCGCAAGAAGATGTCCAAGTCTAAGGGCAACGTTGTGGTCCCCAACGAGGTTCTGGAGAAGTACGGTTCGGACGCTGTGCGCTACTGGGCTGCTTCCGCTCGCCTGGGTGCTGACACCGCCTACGACGAAGGCCAGATGAAGATTGGCCGCCGCCTTGCCATCAAGCTGCTGAACGCATCCAAGTTCGTGCTGAACCTGGGCGCTACCGAGAAGTCCGTCATCACTTCTCAGGCTCAGGGTCGCGTGCTGATCAACGCTCTGGACCGTTCCCTGCTGGCTCGCCTGGCGTACCTGATTGAAGAGGCAACCGCCGCATTCGAGAAGTACGAGTACGCTCGTGCCCTGCAGATTTGCGAGAGCTTCTTCTGGTCCTTCACCGACGACTTCGTTGAGCTGATTAAGGACCGTGCGTACGGTGCTCGTGGCGAGGAGGAGCAGGCTTCTGTTCTGGCTGCACTGGCAACCACCCTGGATGCACTGCTGCGCCTGTTCGCGCCCTTCCTGCCGTTCGTGACCGAAGAGATTTGGTCCTGGTGGCGTGCAGGTAGCGTGCACCGCGCCGAGTGGCCGCAGGCACTGCCCATTCTGGAAGGTACCCTGCTGGCTGAGTACTCTGCACAGAACCCGACTGCTGGCATTTCTGCTCAGTGGGTCCTGGCGGACGCTGACCCGGCTCAGATTGAGTCGCTGAAGCAGATTCTTCCGGATGTTGCTGAGGCTCTGGGCGGCCTGCGTAAGGCTAAGAGCGACGCGAAGGTTAAGCAGCGTACCGAGGTTGAGTCCGCGACCATTGCGGCTCCGCAGGCTCAGCTGGATCGCATTGCCGCCGGCTTGGCTGATCTGAAGGCCGCCGGTAACGCTCGTGAGCTGTCCCTGGTGGCGGCTGAGGGCGAGCTGGAGGTTCGCGATGTTGTGCTCGTTGTGGAAGAAGCAGCTGAGTAATTTCGCCTAATTTTGAGCGTTCTTCGCTTAAATTTATGACGTTGCCTGAGCGTTGAGGACGGGGTGGTACCGGTTGACGGTACCGCCCCGTTTTCTGTGCCTACTGTTCGTTGTAGCTTGCCGGGCGTGAAACCCCGATGGCTGACCTCTACGGCTCTGACTATAGGCTTTGTCCCAATTGCGCCCGTGGATGTCTGCTCCAGCTCTCTGAGAATCTTCGCCAGTGCCTCCCCCAACGATGTGGGTTTTAGCGTGTTTGCCTGTGGGTATTCTGCGGAATTCCCAACCCATTTTTATATTCATCAATGTGCAAAGAGCATAATCAACCTTATGAGATTGACTGTCACTTTATGTATGATTGTTGATGCGAGGGTTTTACCACCAGGAACAACCCTCTATTCAACTTCAGCGACAGACAAATCACCGGTACGAACCTAAACATAACCGCCCAACCGCACGACAAGAACTCAACCAGTCCGGGGGCAGCGATGCCACCTGACTCTAACCCCGCGCCAAAGTAGGCGCACCCTATATCATCATGACTTCACACTCATTACCTTCCGGTTCCCCCGATAACCCGCACGCGAGGCAGAGCTCAACCCCGAGCACACCGCCAGGAGCGCAAGCCAACATTTCCCCCGATCAACTTCAGCACTACCACACGAGCCTGAACGAATACATCAGCCAGGCACGCGAACACGCCCAGACGCTACATGCCAACTACACCAACGAAGTGTACGAGCTGTGGCATCAGCATATTTCCACCAGCGCCGCCGCCGATGAGGCGAGCATCGCCTCCGGCTCTTTGAGCGCTCAGAAGCTCGAAGAGCTGACCCGCAAGTGGGTGCGCCTCATGCGTGAAAGCCGCGATATGCTGCACCACGAAAGCTCCATTGCGGCCGCACGTGCCGCGGTTGAGGCTAAGCCCCTCCCCGAGTAGGGGCACACCCTATATTTCTTTCGCGCGGCAACACCAGCACTCGGTGTTAGTACTGCGTTTTTCTGCGGTTTTTCTGCGGCAGGGTTTTCTGCGGCAGGGCAATCGAACCAAGCGATTAAGCCCTGCCCGGAATGCATACTTCGCACATTCTGCCCCTTGCTATAGTTATGGATATTCAAAGACCCTAACTATGTGCAGAAAGGGCGGGAATGTCCCACCAAAAACGCGTCCTGCGGCCTATACGCAGCGATGTCGCTCCCCCAGTTACCTCGCCACCGGTCTACCGTGGTGACATTGACACGCGCGGCGCGGCGCAAGACCTCGTCCCGCGCAGCTTTTGGGTCAATTTCTGGGACACTCTCTTCTTCATCTTCGCCGGCGTCGCGGCCCTCGCGCTGACCTTCATGATTCTGGCAAATACGGTCGGCCACTCTTTTTGGGGTGTCCCCATCGCTTTCATTTTCTGGGCGGTCACCGCGTACCTGACGCTACCGCGTTTTCACGCCATCATGACCCGCATCTACGTGCCCGACTACTTTATTGGGCGCACCCGCACCCCGGACGGTCTGCTTGGCGACCCGGTCAATATCGGTCTGATTGGTACCGAGGAGCAGATTCACCAGGTCATGCAGGACGCGGGATGGACCCGCGCTGACGACGTCACCCTCGTCTCCTCCTGGAAGATTATTCTCTCCACCATCACCCGCCGTTCCTACGCGGAGGCGCCCGTCTCCCCGCTGAAAATTTTTGGCAGAACGCAGGATTTCGCCTACCAGAAGGAAGTGGACGGCAACCCCGAGAAACGCCACCACGTGCGCTTCTGGAAAACCCCGGACGGCTGGTTGCTGCCGGGCGGTCACCAGGTGGATTGGTTGGCGGCGGGTACGTACGACTCCGGTGTGGGTTTCAGCTTCTTCACCCTGCAGGTCACGCACCGCATTGACGCTGAAACCGACTTTGAACGCGACTACATTGTGGAGTCCATTCAGTACGCTCACCCGGAAACTCACGTTGAGATTCTGCACGATTTTTCCTCCGGCTACCACGCCCGTAACGGCGGTGGTGACGCGATCCGTACGGACGGCGCGCTCCCGGTCATCGTGCTGAACAATGAGGGCCTGGAGCCGCAGGAGCAGGAAGAAATTCACCTCTCCAGCGCGCACGACCTGGCGTACCGCATGCCGCTGAGCCTGCTGGTCGGTTCGGGTATGCTCATCGCCGTGACCCTCGCAGACATTACCAACAGCGTCCTTCTGGCGATCAGCCGCCCGGCTCTGCGTGCCAAGCTGCTGGAGGAAGGCTCCGGCAACGACCTTGAGTTGCTGAACCTCTTCGACCAGGTGGATAGCGACATGCTGGTGACCATTACCGGTACGGTGCTGGTTGGTTTCGTGGCGATTTATTCGGCGGTGCACCTGTTCCTGCTGTGGAGCACTCTGCGAGGCTCGTCGAAGGCTCGCCGACTGGCTCTGCTGTTGACGGCTCTGAACTTCGCGGCGATTACCGGCGGCGTGCTGTGGGGGCACCAGTCCCTGCCGCTGTCCACGATTTTCTTCCAGCTGGGCGTTGCCGTGTTCGCGATGCTGGCGTTCACCTCGGATGCGGCGGTCCAGTACACGGCAACCCGCACCTTCCATATGCGTGATACGAAGATTGTGCAGCGGGCAACGCACCCGAAGGTTCTCGAGCACAGGGCTCAGCACAAGGCGCGCAAAGCGCAGAAGGCACAGCAGTCACGCAAGGCTACCTCTGCGAGCCGCACTCACCGCGCCTAGAATGCATGCTTCAGGGAGTGCACGTTTCAGGGCAACAGAGTGAATAGAAAAGGACCGCCCGGTCAGTACATGACCGGGCGGTCCTTTTATGCTCCTGCGCGCAGTGCAGGGTTCTTAGGCTTCGCCGTTTTCACCGTGGAAAATCGGGCCCACGTTACGGGGGCGCTTCAGCTCAAAGAAGCCGGGGTAGGAAGCCAGCGCCAGGGCGCCGTCAAAGAGCTTACCTGCCTCTTCACCGGCAGGGCTCGGGGAGATGACCGGGCCGAAGAAAGCGGTGCCGTTGATAGAGATCAGCGGAACACCCACATCGGTACCGCCCACGGTCTCCAGCGCCAGGTCCAGGGAAGCGCGCATCTGCTCATCGTACTGATCGGTGAAGGCGACATCCGCCAGCTCTGCGGGCAGGTTGACCTCTTCCAGTGCCTTGACGATTGCGTCGCGGTAGGAATCAGCCTTGTTGCTGTTGTGGTGAATCTGCTCGCCCAGAGCGTCGTAGAGGGGCTTGATGACCTCGTTGCCGTGCAACTCACGCACAGCGGTGATAAGGCGGGTCGGTGCCCAGGACTGGTCCATCATTGCCTGGTAGTCGGCGGGCAGCTCGCGGCCCTGGTTGTGCATGGACAGGGAGAAGGGGCGCCAGGTCACCTCAACGTTGCGGACCTTCTGCACCTCACCAATCCAGCGGGAGGTAATCCAGCACCAGGGGCAAATCGGGTCGAACCAGAAATCAACCTGTGCGGGTGCGTTCTCAGCCATGAGTGTTCCTCTCTCATACGGTTGCGCCAGCCGCTTCTATGAGCCGGCGCTTATTCTTCGGTACATGCTCTTCAGCGCACGCTCTTCAGGACATGCCAACGAGAGCGGTACCTGCTAGTGAGCCGTCACCCCGTATAACCGGGGCGACGGCTTCTTTATTCCCTAGCCTGTCGGCTGGAAGTATTCGGTTATGCCGCCTGACGGTCCGCGTCCTTCAGGGAGGCGGCCTTCGCCTCCCCCTTCTTGACGGTGCGGGTGGTCTCGGCTTCAGGGTCGGGCGCCTGCAGCACGTAGCGGGGTTCGGTGCCGTTGAGCACGGTGTCCTCACCAATGACGATGGACACCACATCGGTGCGGTCCGGGATGTCGAACATAATCGGCTGCAGAATCTGCTCCATCATGGAACGCAGGCCGCGGGCGCCGGTACCGCGCTCGGCGGCGAGGCGCGCAATAGCCGCGACTGCTGCGTCGTCGATAATGAGCTCCACGCCGTCCAGGGCAAAGAGGTGACGGTACTGCTTGAGCAGTGCGTTCTTCGGTTCGGTCAGCACGCGAGCCAGCTCTTCTTCGTTGAGCTCGCTCAGGGTCGAGATGACCGGCAGGCGGCCAATCAGCTCGGGGATAATGCCGTAGTGTGCCAGGTCCTCGGGCATAATCTGGTCCAGCGGGTTCTTCACGGAACCGCCCAGTTCAGCGCCGAAACCGATACCGCCGGCACCCACGCGGGCTGCGATGCGGTCGTCAATATTGTCGAAGGCACCAGCCACGATGAAGAGAATGTTCGAGGTATCAATCTCAATGTTCGCGTGTGCCGGGTGCTTGCGTCCGCCCTCCGGCGGTACGGTCGCCACGGTGCCCTCAATAATCTTCAACAGCGCCTGCTGCACGCCCTCACCGGACACGTCACGGGTGATGGAGAGGTTCTCGCCACCCTTGCGGGCAATCTTGTCAATCTCGTCAATGTAGATGATACCGCGCTGAGCCTTAGCAATATCGCCGTCGGCGGCGTTGATGAGGCGCAGCAGAATGTTCTCCACGTCGTCACCCACGTAGCCCGCCTCGGTGAGGGTGGTTGCGTCGACCAGGGCGAAGGGCACGTCCAGCTTCTTCGCCAGGGTTGCCGCCAGGTAGGTTTTACCGCAGCCGGTCGGGCCGAGCATCAGAATATTCGACTTGCCCAGCTCCACCTGCTCCCCCGCGGTCGCCGAAAGAATGCGGGAGGTCAACACCGGGTTATCAATATCGTGGATGCGCTTGTAGTGGTTGTACACCGCCACCGCCAGGGTGCGCTTCGCCGCGTCCTGACCGATGACGTAGTCGTTGAGGTAGCTGTAAATTTCGCGCGGAGTAGCCAGCTGAGGCGCGGAGGCAGCTGCGGGGGCTTTCACCTTCAGACGCTCTTCAGCGAGAATCTCTTCGCACAGCTCCACGCACTCGTCGCAGATGGAAACGTTCGGGCCGAGCACAATCTTGAAAACCTGCGCGCGAGTCTTCTTGCAGAAGGAGCATCGCATGCTGGCGTTGGGCTGTTCGGGAGGGGCAATGACGTCTGTGGCCACGGAGATTCCCTTTCGATCGGCGTGGTGAAATCGGCGCAGAAGAATCAGCGACCTGATGTCTGCGGTGATTTCTCAGGAGGGGCGGTGGTGGGCGCCCTGTTTGAGTGAGAAAACGGTATGAAATACTCGAATTTTCTCCTTCTCTAAGGCTACCGGAGTTCACCCCGGAACTCAGAATTACGCACCGCAAATGGACGGACTTACCGGGCATATGACAAAGCGCGTCTTTTATGACGGCGGCGGGGCTAATACTCCGGTATGTGACGGTAAAGCCCGGCTGATGGTACAGCCCTGCAGACGATAAACCCGGCACAAAAGCGCAGGTCAACGCTACATATCAGCTGGTCTCACCGCAACCCATCTGGCGGACATAAATCAGCAGACACAAATCAGAGGACGCACAAAGGGCGGCACCGCACCGCGCACCAGCCCGAAGGCTCGCACACGGCGCGATGCCGCCCCTCCCCCGAAAAATGCTCGGGGATATTCCTCAAAACTAAAGTTTAGGTGTGGGAAATAGCGGTGTTGGTCGCAGGCTTACGCAGCTTACGCGACTCCAGCACCTTATCGACCAGGCCGTACTCCAGGGCAGCAGCCGCAGTCAGAATGTTGTCACGCTCAATGGAGCGGTCAACTTCCTCGTAGGTCTTGCCCGAGTGCAGTGCCAGGGTCTGTGCAGTCCACTCACGCATACGCATAACCTCGTTCGCGTGAATCTCAATGTCAGATGCCTGACCGCCCTGCTGGCCGCTCAGTGCGGGCTGGTGAATCAGCACGCGAGCGTTCGGCAGTGCCAGACGCTTGCCGGGTGTACCGGCTGCCAGCAGAACCGCCGCTGCGGATGCCGCCTGACCCAGGCACACGGTCTGAATCTCGGGGCGGATGAACTGCATGGTGTCGTAGATGGCGGTCATTGCGGTGAAGGAGCCGCCGGGCGAGTTGATGTACAGGGTGATGTCACGCTCGGGGTCCTGCGCCTCCAGAACCAGCAGCTGAGCCATGATGTCGTCAGCGGATGCGTCGTCCACCTGGGTGCCCAGGAAGATGATGCGGTCCTCGAACAGCTTTGCGTACGGGTCCTGACGCTTGTAACCGTAGGGGGTGCGCTCCTCGAAGCTGGGGAGCACGTAGCGGTTGCTCGGCATAGCCGGCGCCGAGGTGGTGATATCGTTCGGCAGGTAGTTCATGTGCATCTCCCTTATGCGTTCTTCGATTCGGGCAGCTTACCGGCGGTGGTGGCAATGTGGTCGAAGAAGCCGTATTCCAGGCCTTCTTCCGCGTTGAACCAGTTGTCGCGGTCGTTGTCCTTCAGGATGGTTTCCAGGCTCTTGCCGGTGCGCTCAGCGGTGATCTCTGCCAGGCGCTTCTTCATGTCCAGAATCAGCTCAGCCTGGGTGCGGATATCCGATGCGGTACCGCCAATGCCGCCGAGGGGCTGGTGCATGAGGATGCGGGCGTTCGGGGTTGCGTAGCGCTTGCCGATGGTGCCTGCGGTGAGCAGGAACTGACCCATGGATGCTGCCATACCGGTCACCACGGTCACCACGTCGTTCGGGATGAGCTGCATGGTGTCGTAGATAGCCATGCCAGCGGTGACGGAGCCGCCGGGAGAGTTGATGTACAGGTAGATGTCTGCCTCGGGGTCTTCAGCCGAGAGCAGCAGCATCTGGGAGCAGATGAGGTTAGCGTTGGAGTCGCGCACCTCGGAGCCGAGCCAGATAATGCGCTCCTTCAGGAGGCTGTTGTAGACGTAATCTTCCTGGGCACCAACGATGGGGGTTGCCATAGACGGCGCGGGCGCCACGCCGGCTGCCTGGGAGGCGCCGATGGGCAGAGGCATGTAGCTGGACATTCTTCCTCTTCTTCTCTAATGGGTCTTCGCTGCATCTTTGCGCGATTTACGCGCCGGAGCGCACGCGAAAAGTTTCGTTGCTACTACCTTACCGATAGTTGCTCTCCCCCGCTTCCCTTCGGGTTGTTCGTTCGCCAGGGGGTGAAGTAGAGGCGGAATAGCCGGGGGTGAAAAGAGCCTCAGCGGGCACCCAACCGATAAGCTCGGTGGATGCCCGCTGAGGCTACACGTTTCAAGCAATCAGCTCACGCCCTCTAGCGGGGTGGCTTTTTGCAGACCGTGGCCGGGGATTTAGGCAGCTGCCTCTTCGCCCTCGCCCAGGTACTTGGACAGGTCAACAACGTTGCCCTTGGTGTCCTTGACCACTGCGGTCTTCAGCACTGCTGCCAGAGCCTTGGAGCGGCGAACCTCGCCGACCAGTGCGCCTGCCTGGCCGGAGCCGTCCAGCATCTGTGCGAACTGGTTGGGGTCCATGCCGTACTGGGAGCTCATGGTGATGATGTAGTTGATCATCTCAGCCTGGTCAACGGTCACTTCTTCCTTGTCCGCAACAGCGTCGAGAACCATCTCGTTCTTGAATGCGGTCTCGGTGTTCTCGCGAACCTCGGCGCGGTGCTCCTCGGTGTCGTGGCCTGCTTCAGCGTTGGGGTTGTTGAAGTGCTGCTCGAGCTGGTCCTCGATAACCTTCTCGGGGACGGGGATCTCAACAAGCTCAACGAGCTTTGCGAGGACCTTGTCGCGTGCCTGGGTGCCCTGCTCGGCAACCTTAGCTTCTGCAACCTGCTTCTTGATGTCTTCCTTCAGCTCTTCGATGGTGTCGAACTCGGAAGCCAGCTGTGCGAACTCGTCGTCAGCTTCGGGCAGCTCGCGCTCCTTGACTGCGGTGAGCTTGACCTTGATGGTTGCCTGCTCGCCTGCGTGCTCGCCACCGGAGAGCTTGGTCTCGAAGGTTGCGTCCTCGCCAGCGGACAGGCCGGTCAGAGCCTCGTCGATGCCGTCGAGCATGGTGCCGGAACCGATCTGGTAGGACAGGTCGTTTGCTGCGTCTACCTGCTCGCCGTCGATTTCTGCGGCGATGTCGATGGTCACGAAGTCCTTGTCAGCTGCGGGGCGCTCAACGGTCTTCAGGGTGCCGAAGCGCTCACGCAGAGCGTCCAGTGCCTGAACCTCGTCCTCAGCGGTGACCTCAACCTCGTCAACCTCAACCTCGAGGCCCTCGTAGTTGGGCAACTCGATTTCAGGGCGGACGGTGACGGTGATGGTCAGCTTGACGTCTGCCTCACGGTTCTCGGTGGAGGGCTGGGACTGAACGTCCAGCTCGGGCTGTGCCAGGGGGGAGAGTTCGTTCTCGCCCAGTGCCTGTGCGTAGTAGTCGTTCAGAGCGTCGTTCAGGGATGCCTCGACGATGTAGTCGAAGCCCGCACGCTGCTCGATGAGCTGCTTGGGCAGCTTACCCTTGCGGAAGCCGGGAACGCTGATCTGACCCGAGAGGTTCTTGTAGGTGCGGTCCAGGTAGGGCTTGAATTCTGCGAAGGGAACCTCGACCTCAATCTTTGCGAGGGTCGGGTTGAGCTTCTCGACGGCGGTCTTCACGTCCGTGATCTCCTCATATAGTTTCGGTGCGGCACGAATCGTGTGTGCCGCGGTTGCTTAGTGGAAAGAGCGCCACGACCTTGTAGCGTCGTGGCAACCGTTTCACGTCGGGGCGACAGGATTCGAACCTGCGATCTCCTGCTCCCAAAGCAGGCGCGTTAGCCAAGCTACGCCACGCCCCGTGAAACCGACCGTGTTGCGCACTTGCGTGTTTAACACAGTCAGTGCCCTAGTTTACCTGTTTTCCCGCTAAATGCCCAACACAGCGGCTCGTGCACGGTTTATTTCCACTGAGCGCGTACTCCCCTCATAAGGATGCGCAGACCGGCACAAAAAGATGAGACAAACGCCCGCAAGAACACGCAAAAGCCACCACGTAAAACCGCACCAACACGCCTAAGAGTTTGACAGCACAGATGGAACCTCGTTACTATGGTCAAGTTCCATTTCGGGGATGTAGCTTAATGGTAAAGCCTCAGTCTTCCAAACTGATTACGCGGGTTCGATTCCCGTCATCCCCTCGAGATTTAGGGTCTCGACGCTTTCGCGTCGAGGCCCTTTCTTTTTCCCTCGAGGGGATGACGGGAATCCCTTCCGCATGCGGATTTGTTTCCTCGCGCGCTCGGAATCCGCACGCTCCAGCTCGTCATCCCCTCCACAAATCCTGTTCAAGGTTGCAGGGAATCGCTTACGGGCGAAAATACATTCCCTCGCGCGCTCGGGATTTTCGCCCTCCAGCCCGTCATCCCCTCGAGAACTATCCTGAACGAATCGTGGGAA
>ERZ772958.193-NODE-193-length-26416-cov-5.447441_pt1 | contig 26416 bp, 15 predicted proteins | sample MGYA00580681_ERZ772958 | MGnify/ENA primary metagenome ERZ772958 (study PRJEB29015, sample SAMEA2738089) | human oral metagenome | biome: human oral; feature: human-associated habitat; material: saliva | place: China | collected 2275 ...
AGGGATCGGGGTTGGCGGGATCGTCGGAGGGGTATTCCGTGCGCTGCTCCACGACAGTGATGCGCACCGTGTCGGCCGGCGAAAGGACTTGGTCGCCGTGGCGCAACACCAAGCGCGCGTTGAGGGGCAGAGTGCCGAGCAAGAGGGCGAAAAGGAGGGCGAAACCGGCGCTCATGCGCGGCGTGTGGACGACCGAACGGCCGTGTGTGCGGAAAAAATGGAGGAACATAGGTGGAGTTTTGCGAAAGTATTTGACAATACGGGCGTGATTTCTCGAGCTGTCGGCCGAGATTTCAGGAGCAAATGGCCGCCGCTTCAGCGGACTTCGACGCGGGTGGCGGCGACGGCGCCCACGGGGCCATGGACACCGCGGGTGAGGAAGGCAACGAGCGTGAGGCGGCGGAGATTGAAGCGCGTGGTGGTGGCGAAACGGGCGGACAAACCGAGACCGACGGGGAGCTTTATTTCGCCGTGCACGCGGTAGGGATCGGCACCGGCCACGGCGCCGGGGCTTCCGGGCGAGGTGGGTTGCGTTGCCGCGCTGCTGCCGACGGAGGCAGGGGTGGCGACGGGGCGCGTCATGGCCGGAGCCGAGCTGCCGGGGCGGGGCGCCGCCAGACGGTGGGCGGCGGAGCCGGTGAGATCGAGGCGCAGCACGTGGCGGTGGAGGTAGTCGGGGCGTTCCGTGCCGTCGGCCAGCGTTTGCGGGGCCGTGATGCTATCTTCGACCAACCAAAGGTGGAGATACGTTTCGGCATCGGCCTGCCCTGCGGCGTCGGTGAGGTGGCGGGGGCGGAGGGTGTAGGAGAGGGTGCGCGTGGCGAGCGCCACGTGGGCATCGGCCACGAGCGACTGCTGGGCCGCGGCGTCGGCATCGGCCGTGAGGGAGAGTCGCTCGGCCAGGGCGGCATTCCAGGCGGAGGGGCGCAGCAGGGTGCCCCCGACGGGCTGATCGACCGTGCCCATGGGCCAGGAGCTGACGTGGGCTTCGTCGGTGAGGCGGCGGGCATCGGGGCCGGCCAGGCCGCGGGGCGAGGCATCGGTGGAGAGGGCGAGCGCACCGCCGTGGACGGAGACGGCGATGATGCGGGCGCCGGCGGGGCCGGCGGTGAGGCTGTGTAGGAGGTCGGCGGCGGCGGGGCAGTTGCTGCACCGTTGGCCGGTGAAGTCGACGAGCAGCACGTTGCGCCGCGGCACGATGGGGGCGGGGTCTTCGCGCCAGCGGTCGGGGCGCTCCACGGCGTCGCAACCGACGAGGAGCAGGAGGGCAAGGAGTGGGAGGAGGAGTCGGGACATGGGGGAGGCGGTGTGAAGGGGTGGGACTGTGCAGGGCTTTTTGCCGAAGTATTCAATTGAAAACCACGGCGGTGCGGTGCTTTTCGCCGGGCCGTAGCGGATCATCGAGGGCGTTCGTGGAAAACGCGGGCGTCAGCGGGCGGGGTTCACGAGTTTGCGGGTGACGACAGCGCCCGGCGTGACGATGCGCAGCAGGAGGATGCCCGGGGCAGCGGAGGGGAGGTCGGCCGGCGTGATGACGACTTCGCTACCCTGCGCGGGGCGCGAGAGCGTGCGGCTGAAAAGCGTGCGACCGTCGAGGGCAGCGACCGTGACCACCGCGTGCGACTCGGGCGCGTTGAAGAGGATGCGCCAGGCCTCGGGGCTCAGGCTCAGCGAGACGGGCGCCGCCGAGTGACCGGGGCGCGCGATGCCCGTGGTGGCCGCGTGTTTGAGCGCAAGCAGCAGACCCTTGTAGGCATCGATGCGGCCGTAGCCGTAGAGCGGCGTCCACTCGGCTTTTTGCATCACGGAGGGGCGGCGGGCACTCTGGCGGATGATGTCGGTGATGTCGGCCGGTGTGAGGGTCGGGCTGGCCTGCAACCACAGCGCCACGCAGCCTGCCACGAAGGGCGAGGCCATCGAGGTGCCCTGCATGGCGCCATAATAGTAGGTGCGGTCGCCGCGGCGGAGCACATCGGCGATGAAGGTGGTTTTGGACTCGGGGTTGAAGCCCGGTGCGAGGGCATTGAGCGCGCTGCACACCATGCTGCCGGGAGCCAAGACGGTGGGGCGCACGCGGATGGTGTCGAGACCCGGGCCGTTGGACGAGAAGTAGCTGCGCAAACCCACCTGGTCGATGCCGTTGAGCACCACGTTGGGGCGGTTGCCGCGGGGCGTGGGGTGGAGGGCATCGGGGTAGTCCTTGCGCGAGGTGAAGCTGCCCACGGCTATGGCGGAGGGAATGGTGGCGGCCCCTTCGCCCACGAGGTAGTCGGCGGTGGGAGCGAGGTGCTCGGCGGCGTGGTCGGGCACGGCGGTGGGGGAGAAGCGACCTTGGTGGCGCTCACACCAGAAGTGGAAGGTGCGTTCGCCGCGCACCGAAGCGGGGAGGCTGATGGCAAAGACCACTTCGGCGGCGGGATCGTTGAGGTCGACGCGCACGCGGTTCATGTGCAGGCGCACACTCCAGTGCTCTTTGAGGTTGTGGCGGTCGGCACCCGAGCGGATGTCGGCGCAGCGTTGCCAGAAGGCGGCGTCCATGGGCAGGAGTTTGCCCTGCGTGAGGACGTAGGGGCGGAGTTTGAAGCGCACGGCGCGGTCGGGCGTTTGGCCCCAGAGGGCGAGTTCGGCATCGGGATAGACGCCGTCTTCGCCGGTCTTGGTGCGGGTGAAGCGCACGTAGCGCGTCTGCCCGGGTTGGAGGGTGGCGCCCACGTGCAGGTCGTCGATGCCCTCATTGCCCATGGCGGCGACGATGATGCCCCCGGGGCCGGTGAGGGAGGAGAGGGTGCGATCGTAGGGCGTGGTGCCGTCGTGCGGACCGATTTGCGAGCCGAAGCTCAGGTTGGTGACCCAGGGCATGTGGCGCCGGCGGGCGAAACTGCTGATGAAGCGCACGTCTTCGATCACCTCGGCGCCCTCGAAGGTGGAGGGGATGAGGAGGAGCGAGGCGCCGGGGGCGACGCCGTGGAAGTGGTTGCCCACTTCGCTGCCGGCGGCGATGGCCGCCACGTGCGTGCCGTGGCCGCCGCCTTGCAGATCGACGTGGTCGGTGCCGTCGACGATGGTGGTGCTGTCGACCGGCAGCGAACCGTCGCGCGTGGGGGTGTAGCCGCTGCGGTCCCACAGGGCGATGATGCGGCTGCGGCCCTCCTTGTCGAGGAAGGCGGGGTGGCGATATTCGAAACTGCGGTCGATGATGCCGATGATCACGCCGCGGCCGTCGAAGGGCGTGTCGAGTTGGGTGCCGGCTTGCACGCGGTCGACGTCGGCGGCGCGGCGGGCTTTGTCGAGCAGCGGGGCGAAGGTGCGGCGGGGCGTGAGGCTCTGCACACGAGGGTCGGCGGCGAGGCGGCGCAGCGTGGCAGCGTCGGCCGTGAGGGCGAGGAGCCCTTCGGAGAGGACGCGGGGTTGTGCCGCGGGGTAGTCGGCCGCGAGGCGGTCGGCGGGCACGAGGGTCTCGACGTAGACGGCGGTGCGGAGCGTGTCGGCCGCGGGGTCGGCGCCGGCACGGAGGGCGTGCGGGGCGTCGGCGAGGAGGAGACTGTGGAGGGCGGGATCGGCTTTGGACAGGGCGAGGGAGTCGACGTGGGCGGGGGCAGATGCGGCCGTGGCGAAACGGGGGGTGTCGTGGCGCGTGGGGGCGCCGGGTGTTGCGGCGAGGGCGGCGGAGAAAAGGAGGGGGAGCAGGAGCATAACTCGGGGGCTGTGGCGTGAAGATTCGGGGTTTTGCGCCGGGGGCGCGGGGAGTTTTCGGGTGGAGCGGAAGGCGGGCGCGAGCGGGCACGGGCGGATTGCGCCCGTGCGGGGCGTGCCCGTCCGTGTCGTGCGGACACATGGGACTTGGGCGGGCAGGTTTTCGGTGTGAGGCCTTGGGCGTTCGGTGCCGTGCGGGGCATTTGCCTTGGGTGGGCACCCGCCGGGCGTGTGGGGCGGGCTCTACTTGCCGGAGGGGGCGGGGTTGCCGGTGGTGGCGCCGCGCTGGGTGTAGGAGATGCGGGTGGTGACGCCGCCGGCGGTGAGGGAGAGGTGGGCGGTGCGGGCGGCAAGGTGCAGGTTGGGCCGCATGGCGAGCTTCACTTGGTGCCGACCGGGACCGGGCTGTGCGAGGGAGTCGGGCACGGTGAGCCAGGAGGCGTCGGAGGTGAGGCGGTGGGTGGGCGTGTCGCGGTCGTAGAGCGTGAAGCGCAGGTAGGCGACGGAGTCGGCCGCGCGGTGGTTTTCGGCGAAGTAGGTGCTTTCTGTGGCGTCGTCGTATTGGGCGGCGGGATAGTCCACGTCGTGGTGCGGGAACTGGAAGAACTTCACCTCGATGGGGCGCAGCACGGGGGTGGCGGCGGTGAGGGTGAGGGTGCCGGCGAGGGTGCGCCCGAGGGTGTTGGGGGCGAGGCGCACGACGAGGGGCAGGGTTTGCGCGGCGGTGGTGGCGGCGGGGAGGTCGAAGCGACGCGGGGCGAAGAGCAGGCGGGTGCTGTCGGCGGGGGTGCGGTAGGTGAGGTCGAGGTGCCAGGAGTCGGTGCTGACGAGGCGGAGGGTGTCGGTGGTTTGGTCGGCATACCAGCGGATTTCGCCGTAGTGCGTGGGGCCGAGGGCGAGGCGGTGGAAGTTGGTTTCGCTGTCGCTGTTGCAACTGCCCAGGAGCAGGAGGCCGATGAGGGTGGGGAGGAGGAGCAGGCGGTGCATGGGAGAAGAAAGGTGGGGGAGGTGGGACAAAGGTGGGCGGCGCCGACGGCCGCAGGGTGGGGTGTGCGCTCAGGGCCGCGAGGTCGGCACGCTGCCCGGCGGAGGGGGCGCGGGCGGCGGGGCATGCTATGCCCGCCGCCCACGCGCCGAGCGCCGAGGGGCGCCTATGCCGTGCGGCGTTGGGCCGCGGGGTGGGCGGGCATCAGGGTTTGGCCGCCTGGGTGTAGGTGATGTAGGTGGTGACGCCGGCCGAGGTGAGGGCAAGACGGGCGGTGCGGGGGGCGTGGTCGGGGTTTTCGGTGAAGGTGAGGGTCACTTCGTGGTGGCCGGCGGCGGGGGTGGCATCGGCGGCGGAGAGGGTGAGCCAGGGGGCGTCGGAGGTGAGGCTGTGGTGGGCGGGATCGGTCGTGTCGTAGAGCACGAAGCCGCAAACCACGGTGCCGGCCTTGTAGGGGAGGGGCTCGATGAAGACGGGGGTGGCGTCAGGGAACTGGAGCCGCTGGGCTCGAGGAGCCGACGCGGGGGTGTCGGTCTCGGCGGCGGGACGCAGCATGGTGGGGGCGGGGCGGCGAATGTCGAGCCAGGGGAGTTGCACCACGGGCAGGCCGATGGTGCGGGTCGTGCCGGCTGCGGCGGTGACGTTGAGGCGGGCGGTGCGCACGGCGCCGGTGGTGTTGGGGCTGAAGCGCAGGGCGAGGGGCTGGGTGACGAAGTGGTTGGCCTCGACACGACCCGATTCGGGGGAGGCGGTGAGCCAGGCGGGGGTGCTTTGGGGCGTGGCGACGGCGAGGGTCCACGAGTCGGTGCTTTGCAGGCCGACGGTGTCGGTCGACTGGTCGGCGTAGCAGAGCCGGCCGTGCGACTGGAGGGGGATGAAGTTGAGCTGGTGGACCTGATTGGGGGTGTCGTTGTCGCACGAGGTGAGGATGGCGGGGCCGGCGAGGCCGAGGAGGGCGACGGCGGAAAGGAGGAGGGTGCGCATGGTGTGAAGGGTTTTAAGGGTAGGTGGAGTGTGTGAAGGGCGAGACGGGGGCTGCGGGCCGGCCGGGGCGGGGGTGCTGCGGCAGGCGGGCGGCGGGTCTTGCGGAGTTGGCGGATGATGGGCGTCGGCGCGGAACCGGCGCGGGGAAGCGGGGGGCGGCGGTCAATACCAGTCGATGTTCGACGAGTAGGCCGAGCGCTTTTCGTAGCGCAGGGCGTCGGCGAGTTCGGCGGCTTTGGCGCGGATGGAGAAATTGAACGAGGAGTAGGGGTAGAGCACCACGTTGCACGTCATTTGGAAGCAGTGGAGGTCGCGGGAGAGGGCGGCCGTGGTCATCGAGATGGCGTGGCGCGTGAAGTCGTAGCCCGAGGTGAAGTTGATGTTCCAGCCTTTGGAGAGGGTGATGTTGCCCGAGCAGTTGAGGGTTTGGGTGAAGCTGTAGGGGTAGCGCATGTTGGCGCGGTGGATGGGCTTGGAGCGGTCTTCGGCCATGGAGATGCCGTAGGAGAAGGTGAGGTTCCAGGGCAGGGCAAAGAGGAGATAGCCGTCTTCGTCGACGCGGGCTTTGGCCTTCTGCTCCTTTTGGGGTTTGCGTCGGAGCATGGGGTCGATGTTGGCGTCGTCTTGCGGGTCGCCCTGCTCTTCGTCGGCATCGGCTTCGTCGTCGGGGTTGAGCTTGCCGTGGGACTGTGTGGCGGCGTCGGTGTCGCGGTCGGGATGGAGGAGTTTGTCCCAGCCGTGGCCCGTGAGCAGGCCGAAGAGGGTGAGGAGTTTCTGGCCGTTGAGGGTGTAGGAGAGGTTTTGGCTCATGCCTTGGAAGCGACCGAAGCGGCCGTAGCTCCACTCGGTGCGGTTGCCCACGACGACGTTGCCCTTGTCGTCGAACTCATAGGCGTAGGTGGCCCACTGTGCGGCGAGGGAGAAGGTGTAGCTCTTGGTGAGTCGCAGGCGGAGGTTGGTGCTGAGGTCGGACCAGGGGCGGACTTTGGCGGCGAGGTTGTAGGAGAGGGAGGCCGAAAGTTCGTCGATGAGCGAGATTTTGCGGAAGCCTGAGGTGTCGGCGTCCGACTTGATTTTCATTTCCAGGTTGTTGGAAACCGAGAAGTTGAGCGTGCCCTGTCGGGTGGCGTTGGGGTAGCCGAAGGCCCCGATGGCGTAGGGCGAATAGCTCACGGTGGAGACGGTGCCGTCGGGGTTGGTGCGGACGTAGTGGGTGGTGAAGCCGCGCGCCTCGTCGGTGAAGTCCGGGGCGAAGGAGAAGCTCACGGCGGGCTTGAAGACGTGGCGGAAGGCCTGCACGCGATCGCCGAAGAGCAGGCGCACGGGTTTGTAGAATCCGTAGAGGGTGGTGTTGGCCGAGAGGGCTACGTTCCAATCGAAGAGGTTGTAGAACCCGTAGACCGTGTCGGTGCGCTCGCTGCCCGCGGCGGTGTTCCACGTTTTGCGCTGGCGCGAGAAGTAGGTGCGGCCGCTGAGGTTGAACGAGGGCGAGATGTTGATGTACTTGAAGAGTTGGAAGGTGGCTTCGACGGGGATGCGGTGCTGCATGCCGTTGCGCCATTTGAGCAGCGGGGTGTGGAAGAATTGCGACTCGGAGGAAGCGAGCGAATTGGTCATCTGCCCGGTGTAGGAGAGGGCGATTTTCTCATACCAGCGCTCCTTGCCCACAGCTTTGCTGCGGCGCAGCGGATAGAAGCGGGCCACGGAGAGCGACACGTCGGGCAGGGAGACGGAGAGGGAGGCGTTGCGCATGTCTTGCGACACGTTGGCCGAGGCCGAAAGCGACAGGCCGAGCGAGGGAACGCTGTGGCTGAAGCTCACCGACGAGGCGCGGGTGCTCTGGGTGTAGGCCAGCGGCGTGTAGAGGGAGGCGAGATTGGAGCGTTCGTAGTTTTGCGTGGCGAAATTCACGCGGGCCGAGAAGGAGGTATTGGGGTTGGCCTTCGGGTCGGAGCTGTGGCTCCACTGCACTTTGAGCGAGGTTTGCTTGGTGTAGTCGGGCATGTTCTTGTCGCCGTTCACGGTGGTGAGGTAGGAGAGGAAGACATTGCCGCGATAGCTGTAGCGGCGCGCGTAGTTGCTCTCGGCCGAGAGGCCCCAGGAGCCGCGGGTGTAGATTTCGCCCAGGAGTTTGAGGTCCATGCGGTCGGAGAGGGCGAAATAGTAGCCGCCGTCGCGCAGGTAGAAGCCGCGGGCGGTCTCGTCGCCGTAGGTGGGCATGATGAGGCCCGAGGAGTATTTCTTGTTGACCGGGAAGAAGCCGTAGGGGATGGCCACGGGCAGGGGCACATCGGCCACCACGAGATAGGCCGGGCCGAAGAAGGTTTCTTTGCCCGGCGTCACTTTGGCGCGCGTGAGTTGGAGGTAGAAGTGGGGGTGGGGGGCGTCGCAGGTGGTGTATTGGGCGTTTTGGAGATAGAAATTGCCGTCGCCCGTGCGTTTGGCGTCCACGCTGTAGAGCAGACCCGTGCCTTGGGTGGTTTTCACGTCGTTGATGAAGCCCTTTTTGGTCTTGAAGTTGAAGGCCATTTCGCGGCTTTCGTATTTCTCGCTCCCTTGGGTGTAGACGGGTTGTCCCTGGGCTTGGCCGGTGCTGTCGGGCACGCCGGTGGCGCGCACCAGCGAGGAGTCCATGTTCAGGGTGATGAAATCGGCTTTCAGGCCCATGTTCTGGTATTTCACGCTGGCGTCGCCGTAGAGGTAGGCCAATCCGCTGTGGGCATCGTAGACGAGGCTGTCTTTGGCCGCGTATTGCACGGGCGAGTCGATGCCGGCTTTGCGCACCCGCAGGGTGTCGGCGTGCCGGCGGGTGGTGTCGGCCAGCGCCGCGGAATCGGCTTGGCGCAGGTGGGCGTTTTGCGCCAGGGCCAGGGAGTCGGCGGCGATGCGCGCGTCGAGACTGTCGGTGGGGTGGGCGCGGCGCAGCGAATCGAGGTGGGCGCTGAGGCGGCGCGCGGCGGCGTTGAGGCTGTCGAGGGCAGCGGCGGCGCGACGGCCGGCGGTGGTGCTGTCGAAGCGGGCGGCGGTGGCGCGCACACCGGGGGTGCTGTCGCCCACGAGGGCCGAGGGGGGGAGCGAGTGGGGCGCGCCGGGGTGGCCGCCGCCCGTGAGCAGGGCGCCGGTGTGGCAGGCCAGGGTGAGTAGCCCGAGGAGCAGGGCCGCCAGCGGGGCGGCGAGGGGACGAAGGGCGGGGAGATGCAAGGTGCGTGGGGGACTTGGGAGGCGCGCCGACGGGCGGCGGGGCTTCGAAGTTACTATATATATAATGTGTGCGCGGCGGTGCCGACGGAGGGCGTCGGTGTTTCGGCAGGCCGACTGCGGGGTGCAGGGCTTTTCGCGGAAGAACCTACGGCCGACGGGCGCCTTTCGGCGTGCCGACTGCGGGGTGCGGGGCTTTTCGCGGCGGGGCCTACGGACGGCGGGCGCTTTTCGGCGGGGCGACTGCGGGGTGCAGGGCTTTTCGCGGAAGAACCTACGGAGGGTGTTGGTGTTTCGGCGTGCCGGCTGAGGCGTGCGGGGCTTTTCGCGGAAGTGCCTGCGGGCGACGTGCGCCTTTCGGCAGGCGGCGGGGCGGTTCACTCCATCTCTGCGCGCCAGCGGCGGAAGGTGCGGAGCCCCACCGTGCCGAAGCGGGCCACGCGTGCCTCCACCTCCGAGGGCGTGAGGAAACGCAGCGGGTGGCTTTTCGAATGGAACAGGTCGGCGTAGCAAATGATGCGCTCTTCCGGCGTTTCGGGCAGGAGGTCCACCGCAGGGAGGGGGAGTTCGAGCCGAAGGATGTCGGCCGCCGTGAGCCCCGTGCCGGTGTGGCGCTCGCAGATGCGGGCCAGGGCTTCGTGGCCCTCCGCGCGCAGCAGTTGGGCGCCGAGCGGGCCGTGCATCAAGTAGGGCGCCGTGCCGTGGCAGTGGATGGCGGGGGCGGAAGTGAGGTAGATGCCGATGTCGTGGAGCATGGCGCCGGCTTCCACCAGGGCGAGATCGGCGCCGAGTTCGGGGTGGCGGCGCGCGATGTCGAGGGCGCGACGGCACACCTGCCCACTGTGGAGCAGCAGGAGTCGCCGCAGCGACGAATCGGTGGGATAGTGGCGGGCGATGAGGGCGCGGTAGTTCACGGGCGGGGGGCGTTTTTGGGTGCGAGGCGCGGCGCATCGGGACGTGGCGCGGTGGGTTTCGTGGCCGAGCGCGGGGTGGCGTCGGGCCGACCGGGGGCGGTGCGCGGGTCGCCGTCGGGGGCGGCGTCGCCGTCGTGCGCATTGTCATTGTCGTTGCGCGGGTCGGCGCCCACTGCCTGCTTGCGGCCGTCGGCAAAGCCCGCGGCATAGCCTCGGCGGTAGGCCGCGGCGTAGCTTTGGCGCTCGTCGGGGGTGGGATATTGCGACGACTCGTCGTAGGTGGCGCGCTCGTCGTTGTTCATCCCGTCGGTGTTGCCGCTCAGGTAGCCGTCGTCGTAGCCCGCTTCGGCGGGGTCGCGATCGGGCGCCGGGCTGACGTCTTGCGCGGGGGTGGATTCGGCCGGCGCTTCGGCGGGGGCGGCGGGGGCGTTGTCGAGGGTGTCGGGCACGGCCATGTGGCGCGTGCTGTCCCGACCGGCGAGTCCATCGGGGGTGAGGGGCACATCGGTCGAGCGTTTGAGGAAGAAGATGAGGCCGCCGGCCACGGCGAGCAGCAACACGAAGAGCAGGCTGCGCAGCAGGGTTTGGCGACGGGAATTGGAGGACATAGTCGAGTGATTGTGTGGTGGCGTGGGTGGCTGTGCGCCGATCTGCACCCCGCGGTCGGGGGGCGTGGGCGACGGGCACCACGGTTATCGTTTGCGACCCGCGTCGATGCGCAGGAAGATGAAGAGCAGCAGGGTGAAGCCCCAGAGCGACGAACCGCCGTAGGAGAAGAACGGCAGCGGGATGCCGATGACCGGCGCGATGCCCAGCACCATGCCGATGTTGATGAACACGTGGAAGAGCAAAATCGACAGCACCGAGTAGCCAAACACCCGCCCGAAGGTCGACGTCTGCCGTTCGGCCAGCGCGATGAGCCGCCAGATCAGCAGCAAGAAGAGCACCAGCACGCCCGCGGCGCCCAGAAAGCCCTCTTCTTCGCCCACGGTGCAGAAGATGAAGTCCGTGTCTTGCTCCGGCACATAGTCGAGTTTCGTTTGCGTGCCGTTCATGAATCCCTTGCCCAACAGGCCGCCCGAGCCGATTGCGATCTTCGATTGCGTCACGTTGTACGAGGCGTCGCGGTCTTCCTCCACGCCCAGCAGCACACGGATGCGCGTGCGCTGATAGTCCTTCATGGCGTTGTTGAGCACATAGTCCGAGGTGTAGAGGAAACCCACGCTCGAGATGGCAAAAAGGCTGATGAGCAGGTAGGTGTTGGCGCGGCGCCCGATCCACTGCATGCCCAGATAGCCGATCATCACGATGCAACCGCCCAGTTGCGCCCAGCTGATGTCGAAGGGGTGCACGAAGGCCGAGACGCCGTAGGCCACCACGTGCAGCGCAGTGCCCCAGAAGAGCAGGCGGTGGGCGTGTTCCGGTTCGCGCGGCACGTACACCCGCAGCAGACCCGCCGTGAAGAGCCACACCAGCGCCAGCACCACCGATTCGCCCACGCTGGCCGTCGTGCCGGGCAGCGGCGTTTCGCCCTGACCGATGCCCACCACGAAGTAGACCACCGCGGCGGCACCGCAAAACAAGATGCTGCCGGGCATGCCTTCGCGGTAGAACATGAGGAAGAAGGCGAAGTAGACCAACGCCGAACCCGTTTCTTTCTGCAGCACGATCAGCACGAAGGGCAGCAGCACCACCCCGGCGGCGCGAAGAAAGTTGCTGCGGCGGTTGAGTGTGAACCCATATTGGCCGATCACCTTAGAGACCATGAGCGCCGTGGCGCACTTGGCAAACTCGGCCGGCTGCAACGAAACGGGGCCCAGCGAGATCCAAGAGCGCGAACCCTTGATGTCGTGGGCGATGAACGGCGTGACGAGCAGCAGCACCATCATTGCCCAGTAGAACAGGTCGGCCAGCATGTCGAAATAGCGGTCGTCGAACATCAAGATCATACCTCCCAGCCCCAAAGCGCAACCGATCCACACCAACTGTTTGCCGGCGCGGGTGTCGAAGGAGAGAAGGCTTTGCAGGTCGAAGGTGTGGCTCGCGCCGCACACGCTGAACCAGCCGAAGGTGACGAGTGCCAGGAAGATGAGGAGCACCCAACCGTCGGCGCGAAAGGCGGGATTGAGCTGATTATCGCGCATGGCTGCCGTAATTGATGTGACGAAGGCGGAACGACTCGGCCCGAGCGCGAGAGCCCGCCGAGAGTTTGCCGTTGAGATACTGTTCCATGATGAGCGAACCGATGGGCACGGCGAAGTCGGCGCCGAAGCCGCCGTTCTCCACGTACACGCACACGGCGATCCGCGGTTTGTTCATCGGCGCAAAGCCCATGAAGGCCGAGTGGTCGTGGCCGCGGTTTTGCGCCGTGCCCGTTTTGCCGCACACCTCCCCGCCGGGGAAGTCGGCCCCGCGGCACGTGCCGGCCAGCACCGAGCGCCGCATGCCCGCCACCGCATAGTCGTACCAACGCCGCGCCACCAGCGTGCGGTGCGGCCGCGTGTAGGTCGTGTCGAGCCGTTCGCCCTGAATACTCCGCGCCACATGCGGCACGAAGTAGTGGCCGCGATTGGCCACCGTGGCCGCCAGGTTGGCAATTTGCAGCGGAGTGGCCGTCACCTCGCCCTGCCCGATCCCGATCGAGATCACCGTCAGCGCGTTCCACGACCGTTTGTAGGCCTTGTCATAGTAGGCCGCGTTCGGAATCATCCCGCGCCGCTCGCCCGGCAGGTCGATGCCCAGTTTGTAGCCGAAGCCCATGTGCACCACCTGGTCTTTCCACCGCGTCATCGCCGCCTGCACCGAACCGTACTTCCCGCGATTGCTCAGCAGGCGCAGCAGGTTCCAGCAGAAATAGGAGTTGCACGATGTGCCGATGGCCGGCACCAGATTGATCGGCGAGGCGTGGCCGTGGCAGCCCACGTGCAGCCCTTTGTAGTTGAAGCCGTGGGCGCAGGGGAAGGCCACACTCGGCGTGATCGACCCCTCTTGCAGTCCCAGCAGGGCTTGCGAAATCTTGAACGTCGAGCCCGGCGGGTAGGTGCCCGCAATGGCGCGGTTGAGCAGCGGGCGCCGCTCGTCGCGCATCATGGCCGTCATCGCTTTGCCGCGGTCGCGCCCCACCATGTCGCGCGGGTCGTAGGTCGGCGCCGAGGCCATGGCCAGAATTTCGCCCGTCGAGGGTTCGATGGCCACGATGGCACCGTATTTTCCCTCCAGCAGGCGCTCGGCCAACTCCTGCGTGCCGTAGTCGATGCCCAGTGTGAGGTTGCGACCCGGCTGGGCCTGCGTGTCATACTTCCCGTCCATGTAGTGGCCCTTGGTGCGTCCGTGCACGTCGCGCAGCAGAATCCGCATGCCCTTCTCGCCGCGCAGCACTTTCTCGTAGCTCCGCTCCACACCGAGCTTACCGATGTAGTCGCCGCTCTTATAATAGGCGTCGGAGTCCACGTCGGCCTGGTTCACCTCCGCCACGTCGCCCAGCAGGTGGGCCGCGATGCCCGAGGCGTAGCGGCGCACCGAGCGCTTCTCGGCCGTGAAGCCGTTGAACCGAAACAGCTTTTCGCGAAACTTCGAGAACTCGTCGGCCGGTATCTGGCTCATAAACAGTTGCGGCGTGTTGCGCGAGTAGCCCGGATTCTTCTGCGGATCTTTGATTTCCGCCATCCGTTGCATGTATTCCTCCCGCGTGATGCCCATCGTGCGGCAGAAATCGGCCGTGTCGATGCCGTGTTGGTCTTGCATCGTCACCAGGATGTTGTACGAGGGTTCGTTGTACACGAGCAACTTCCCGTGGCGGTCCGTGATCAGCCCGCGCGAGGGGTACAAGATCTCCTTGCGAAAGGCGTTCGAGTCGGCGCTCTTGCGGTAGTCGTCGCTCATGAGTTGGAGCGCCAACAGCCGAAGCACAAAGACAACAACGACCGACAGCGCAATGCCGCCGATCACAAACTTGCGCTTCTCAAAACTATAATCTTGGGGCACGGGCGATGGGGTGAATGAAGGGGGTGAATGGATGCGGACAACCGCCGCACAGTCGGGATTCCGGGGACTGCGCGGCGGAGGTCGTGGGGAAACGGCCGCCGAGCGGCGGACGAGGCAGCGTCACGGCGGACAATGCCTGAAGGGGGGCGGGCAGCGCGGCGAGGTAGGACCAACTTAATACAACAAAAAATAAACCTATTGCCTCGTCGCCGTGGAGCGGAAAGTATATGAGGAGTGAACCGCCCCGATGCCCGCTGTGAGCGATGGCCGACCGCGCGAGCGGAGGGCCGATGGGTGCGGCGGCAAGAGACTGAGCTGGACTTAACAGAAACTTATATGAATTGATCAGTCGCTTGTGCGCCGCTTGTGGGGACGAATGGGGGAGCGGGTGTGCCGCGTTGGCGGGGCGAAACCCGCCGCGGGCGTTCGGCTGCCGCGGGGTGCCGCCGCTCGATGGACATCGCGGTCGGTAGGCCGAGGGGTGCCGCAAGGATAGGCCCGTTGCGCCACCTGTTGGCAAGCAAGGCGTGGGCGTTCGGCTGCCGCGGGGGTGGCGTCGCTCGATGGACATTGCGGTCGGTAGGCGGAGCGGCCGCCGCTGTGGGAAGCGACGACGTGAGCGCGATGCGGAACTACAGAACAAGGCACCGCGTCTCACCGTACGTCGCTAGGAGAAGTGGGGAACGAACATCCCGGGCCGGACGACCGTGGGCGGTCGGCGACGAACTTCCCGGAGCGAGGTGGCGCGAAGGCCTGTGTGCGCGCGATGCGGTCGGCCGTGCCGGGGGCAGCGGCGGCACCAACGCGCGGGTGTCGGTTTTTTTCATCCACATCCACCCGCGGTGGCGGCGCGCAGGGCGCCGGCGGGGCGGAAAGGCGGACCGATCAGTTCAGCGTCCGGTTCGTTTAGTTCGTTGTGTTGGTTAGGGGAGGGGCACCGTGGGCGTCAGCCCTCAGCGAGCGGCCGTTTCGGTCGAGGAGAAAGCTACGCGCACCCGTTCGAACGTGGCCACAAAGGCCAGGGTGAGCATGAAGCTACCGCCGATGTTGAGCAGCAGCGCGGCCGGGCGAAAGAAGGTGAAGCTCTCCAGCAGGTGGAAGCCGGCCACCGTCACAAAAGAGAGCGTGGCGGCAAACTTCAAGAACCCCGACCACGTCATCGTTCGCGCACCCGGCAGGAAAGCCTCCTCCAGTTTGTCGTCGGGAGCGAAAAAATGCAGCACACCGGGCGTGCACAGCCCCGTGAGCGTGAGCGAACCCGCCGCCACGCCGGGCGTGGTGCTCACCGCGTCGATGCAAAGCCCCGTCACGAAGCCCACCACCACATACAACCACCGCGGGGTGCCGTGGCGAAGGATGAGAAGCACGAAGACATAGGGCATCGGCGTGGCGTAGCCCCACAGGTGAATGTGGTTGAACACCAGTGCTTGGGCAATGACCAGCACGATGAACCAAAGGCTGCGCGCCAGGGAGGAGTGGAACATGCGATGAGGGGGGTGAGAGTCGGGTCGTAGGGGGGAGAAGCGGGCGAAGCGTCAGCGCGCTCGTCCCGAGGGGAGCGTGCCGAGCGGGGCGGTCGGTGCGGCGCGGCAGCGTCTGCGGCCGTGAAGAGCCCGTGGGGGCGGAGGCCGCTGCGGGCGCAGCGTGCGGGAGCGCGGAGCTCGGCGGTGCGAGACGGGAGTGCCCGAAGTCAAGGTCTGTGGAGCGGCGCGCACACTCCGCGGAGGGAGGGGCGCAGCAGGGCACGAACCGGTCGCCTGCGGGAGGGAAAGAAGCACCGCCGCGGGGGCGGAGCGAAAGGGTGGCGAGTGAGGTCGCGAGTGGCCGCAACGGAAGTGGTCGGTTCCCCGACCTATAAGCCTTGTCCGTGAGATTCCGATGCAGTGCCTCGCGCAAGGGCGGCTACCGGCGGGATACCAACTCCGCCAAGCCCCGTCGCCCTCGTTCGCCGTGATAACTTTCAGTGTGTCGGGTTTCCTCCTATAAAAAAGAAGGAAGGGCACAACGCGAATTTCGGTAAAAGAAGTGAGACCACCAAATTTTTCGACCGAAAAAATGCACCCCTTTCTTCATATATTACGCGCGTCGCGCGTGTGCCTTGCGCTCATCGCGGCGCCACTGCCGCAGACGCAGGCGCACGCGGCACACCGTTTGGCGCACGGCCGTGGGCGAAGTGCCGATCGCTTGGCCGATTTCCTCCGCCGTCCACCCGTCGGCCGTGAGGAGCACGAGGGCGCGGTCGCGCAGCGGCAGGGCGGCGAGCGCGGCGGAGGTGGCGGCGTCGAGCACCGCGCGGTAGGCGAAGGCCGAATGCGCCTGTTGCGCCCGCTCCCGCATGGCCTTCCACAGGCGGCCGCCCCCTGTGCGGTGGAAACCCGGGCGGGGCACTTCGCGGTGCCAGCGTTCCAGACAGTCGTCGGGGCTCGGGGTCGCGCTGCGCGGGCTTTCGCGGGCGGCGGTGCCCTCGGTGGGGACTTGTGCGGAGGCGCTCGTCCGGTGCGCGCTGCTCGGGGTCGCGCCGTCCGCGGGGGCGGTGTCGGCGGTGCCGTGGGGGGCGGCCTGAGGCGCGTGCGCGGTGTCGGACTGCGCTCCTGCCGCGGGGTCGGTGCCTGACGTGGGCGCTAAACCCCCCTCGGGATCGGCCGGGTCGAAGGGTTCGTCGCTCGAGCCCGAGGCCGGTGTGAGATGTGTGGCGCGGTGGCGCAGGGCGCGCCCGTTGAGCGTGGAGAGCAGGCGCAGCGTCACCCCCGCCAACCACGGCCGCGGATCGACCGCGCGGGCGGTGTGTATCACGGCGTCGGCCGTGACGACGACCGGCCGCAGGGTCGCGGCGATCTCGGGGGTGGGGTCGGTGCTGACCTCCGTGTGGGGGGCAAACGGGGGCAGGGTGGCGTCGACGTCGTCCTCCGCGGCGTCGGCGAGGGGCGGTAGCTCAGGGAGCGAATCGGTCTGCGGGGTGCACGAGGGTGGGGGCGTGGCGCGGTCTGCCGTGTCGGCGACTGCGGATGCGGCGGGGGGGGCGACGCCGTGGGGGCGGCGGGCACAGCGCAGGGCGAAGTGGGCCAGCGCATCGAGGTGTTCGAGCAGGTGGAGCACCACGCTCTGGTAGTTGTCGGCACATTCGGAAGCGAAGTACGAGTGGCGTCTCACGATGCCGTGCACCATCGGCAGATGCGGGGCGAGCCAGTGGGCAAAGAGCGCCGTGCGGTCGGCTGCCGAGCGCAGCACCACGCCGTTGCGCACGGCGGCGGCCAGCGTGGCGGGAGGGAGTCCGGGGGCGGTGGCCTCGAGCGGGGTGTGCACGGGGGTGGGAACAGGCGCAACGGCACACGGCGCGTCGGCGAGGGGGTGTTTTTCGGGTGCAGTGGTGGCCATGAGCGGCACACGGGGCAGGGCGCGACCGGACACGGGGGCGGGGACAGGCGCAACGGCACACGGAGCTTCGGCGAGGGGGTGTTTTTCGGGCACAGCGGTGGCGGCCATGAGGGGCACACGGGACAGGGCGCGGCCTGCGCGGGCGGCGGTGCCGACTTTGCGGCACGGTGAATTGAGATGGGGGCGAACGGTGGAGCGATTCGCCGCGGGGAGCGTTTTTTTCATGAGATATACATTTAGAGAATGAGGGGTGAAATGCGGTCGACCGTGGCCACTGTGGGCGCCGACCGCCGAGGGTGTTTTTCTTGCGCCCCGTCGGTCGCAAGGGCGCGGGGCGTCGGTTGCAAGAGCGTGGGGGGCGGGTTGCAGGGGCACGGAGGATAGGCCGTGCTCTGCGGGGGCACGGGGAGGTGCCGGGGCTGCGTCGTCGCGACGGTGCGGCGGCTTCGGGGCTCACGGTGCGCCGCTTCGGCCTACTTCATCGGGCGCGGGTGTCGAGGTGCGCGGGACTCACGTCGACTACCTGCGCGGCGGCGTTCACGGTGGACGGCTTCGGGGCGCGGGGGTGCCGTTTCGGGCGACTTCATCGGCCGTGGGGAGCGAGGTGCGCGGGACTTGCGTCGGCGGGCGGGGCATCGACGTTCACCGTGCGTCGGTGGGGGGCGCATCGGCGGGCGTTTCGCTTTCCCAGAAGCGCTCGCGCAGCAATCGCAGCGCCTCGTCCTCGTCGCCACCGGCCAGTGCACGGGCGCGGGCATGGAGCACCTCATAGACCGCGCGGGTGCAGCACCGCGCAGTCCGGGTGTTGAGTTCCTCGGCCAGCGCGCGGTCGGCCGCACGCCGCTCGTGGTGCGTGAGTTCCTCGCGCCGTTCCTTCATATACTGCGGGAGGTTCGACACCATGGCGTCGGCCGACAGGGCGCCGTAGGCCACCTTGCCGTAGCGCCCCCCGCGCAACCGACAAAGGTAGACCATCACCTCGCCCACATTGAGTTCGGCATACGAGGCCCCGATGGCTTCGGCCGCACCGCGCAGTTGGTGGCTCGTCAGCCCGTCGGCCGTGCCCCAGAGCTGCGCCGCATAGTTGAGTTGCAGGCACAACCACGTCACCACGGTCTCCGACCCCAGTTGGTCGCGCAGCCGCCGCAGCGAGGGCAGGGGCAGGGTGTAGCACCACTCGGGGTGCTCGCCGAACGACACTTGCCGCTCGGGCGAATAGTGTTCGAGCAGTCGGCGGCGCCAGTGGGGGCGTTCGGCCTCGGGGGTGTCAGAATGCGACGCAACAGTGGGCCAGGTGGCGAAGGGCACCACAGCAGGCGGCGCGCTCGGCCCGCACGGCGCGTCGGTGGGCGGCCGTGTCGAGGAGGCGCTGCCCGGCGTCGAACTCGTCTGCGGAGTGTTCGGGCTCGTCTGCGGAGTGTTCGCCTGTGTCTGAGTGGTGTTTGCCTGCGTCGGGGCGGCTTGGGTGCTCGTCTGCGGGGTGTTCGGGCGCGTCGAAGCGGCGTTGGGGCTCGTCGACGACTGATTTGTCGATGAAATCGGCCGTTTTGGGCTCGTGGGTGCCGCCGAGGGGGGCGTCGAGGTGGCGTTTTGCGGCAAAATCTCGGTTGGGGTACTCGTCTGAGTGGCGTTCGGGCGCGTCGAAGCGGCGTTGGGGCTCGTCGACGACTGAATTGTCGATGAAATCGGCCGTTTTGAGCTCGTGGACTCCGTCGAGGGGGACGTGCTCGGGGCTTGCGCGTCGGTCTTTGGCGAGGTTGCGTCGGTCTTCGGCGGATTGGGGGCGAAGAGGTCGGCTTCCGGCGGGGCGGGGGGCGTTGCCGAGGTCGATACGCCCGAGGAGGGCGCGGCCGAACGGAGGTTGTGCTGACTGAACACGGAGTGTGCTGCCGAGGCCGACAGGCGCCGGCGGGTGGAGGGGAAGGATTGGGGGTGCATCATGGTTTAAGCTGAGGGGGAAGGGGTGTTTTTCGGTGGAGTGAGGCGGTGGACAGTGCCGCGCGGCGGTGGCAGCGGACTCGTCGCCCGTCGGTGGGGCGGGCCCGTGGGGCGAACGGGTGCCGAATCGCTCCTTTGTCGTCGAAATGGCTTGTGTGTCCATGTCTCCCCCGATGTCGGCGGCGTCACTCTCGCACGTACGGGCGTTTTCCTCGATGTCGGCCGTGGAAAATGCTTGTGTGTCCATGCCTTCCTCGGCATCGGACGTGGAAAGCTCGCACGCACGATTTTCTTCCTCGTTGTTGTTCGTGGGAAACTCCTGTGCGTCAATGCTTTCCTTTGCATCGCCGGCGAGTTTGTGGCAATTGCAATCGCCTTCTTCGGCATCGGCTGTGGAAAGCTCGTGTGCACGATTCTCTTCCTCGGCAGGGTCAGAGGGAAACGCCTGTTTTTCAATGCCTTCCTTGGCATCGCCGGCGAGTTCGTCGCAATTGCCATCGCCTTTCTCGTTGTCCGTGGTGGAAAGCTCATGCGCACGAACTTCTTCCTCGTTGTTGGCCGTGGGAAGCGCCTGTGTGTCTATGTTTTCCTTGGCATCGGTGGGGAGTTCGTCGTAATTGGGCTCGCCTTCCTCGCTGCGGTCAGTGGGAAACGCTTGTGCTTCAATGCCTTCCTCGGCATCGGTGGGGAGTTCGTCGCAATTGGGCTCGCCTTTCCCGTCGTCGGGCGTGGAAAGCTCGCACGCACGATTTTCTTCCTCGACAGGGGCAGCAGCAAGCGCCTGTTTTTCAATGCCTTCCTCGCCGTCGGGGTCGAGTTCTTCGCCATTGAGCTTGTCTTCCTCGTCGTTGGCCGTGGAAATCTTGTATGCACGATTTTCTTCTTCGGCAGGGTCAGTGGAAAGCACCTGTGCATCAATGTTTTTCCCGCCGTCGGAGTCGAGTTCGTCGCCATTGAGTTCGTCTTCTTCGGTGTCGGCCGTGGAAAGCTCGCACGCACGATTTTCTTCCTCGCTGCGGTCAGTGGGAAACGCTTGTTTTTCAATGTTTTCCTCGCCGTTGCTGGCGAGTTCGTCGCAATGGAGTTCGTCTTCTTCGGTATCGGCCGTGGAAATTTTGCATGCAGGTGCTTCTTCCTTGCTGTGGGCAGTGGGAAATGCTTGTGCGTCAGTGCTTTCCTCGCTGTTTGGGTCGAATTCGTCGCCATTGAGTTCGTCTTCTTCGGTATCGGCCGTGGAAATTTCGTCCGCACGATTTTCTTCCTCGGCATCGGCAGCAGAAAGCGTTTGAGCCTCCATGAAATGCGCCGCTTCGGCGGGCGAGAGGACGCGAGGCGAGGGGGCGGATGTGGGCACGGAGGGGACAGGAGTGGAGACCGCGGCGGGGGCGTCGGGCACTGTGGAGACTGCGGCAGGGGCTGCGGCGGGGGCGTCGGCAAAGAGGTGGTGCACCATGTGCCGGAGGTCGCAGAGGCGCGACTGTTGCAAGGGCGTGGGGGCGGGCAGGGAGAGCGAACCGCCGAGGGGGACGCCCGACGCGGGCGACGACGGGCGAGTACCTGCGGGTGCTGCGCCGGGGCTTACGGATGAGGGGTTCGCGCTGCCCGTGGTGGCGACGACGCCTGCGGGTGAGGGGCTCGTGCCTGCGGATGAGGGACTTACGCCGGGAAGCTGGACGCTCGTGCCTGCGGGTGCTGCGCCGGGGGCGGGGCGGTGACGGAGCAGGTGCTGGGCCACTTGGAGAGGGTGGGTCAACCAATAGCGCGCCGTGGTCTGCCACGAACGAACGGGGTGCCCGTTGTGGCGCTGCCAATGGCGCGCGGTGTAGTAGTGCACGAACCATTCGGCGTCGAACTCGGGGTGGTGGAGCGCTTGGGCGAAGCGGCGCACCTCGTTGGCCGTGGGGGGCACGAACGTCCCGCCGTCTGGGTCATCAGCACCGTGCGCATCGTCCGTCGGTTTCGTGTCGAGTGGGGCTGGCTTGGCCGTCTCCGTGTTGAGCGTGGCCTGCGTCGTGTCGGTTTCCCCACGAGGTGTGTGCGTGTCGGAGTGTGCGGCAGAGGTTGTGCCCTGCGTCGTGTCGGTTTCCCCATGAGGTGTGTGCGTGTCGGGAGCGTCGGCAGAGGTGGTGGCCTGCGTCGTGTTGGTTTCCCCACGAACTGTGCGCGTGTCGGCGGGTGCGTCGGCGGTTGTGGCCTGCGTCGCGTTCGTTTCCCCGTGGAGCGTGCGCATGTCGGGATGAGCGGCGGAGGTTGTGGCCTGCGTCGCGTTCGTCTCCCCATGAGGTGTGCGCGTGTCGGGAGCGTCGGCAGAGGTCGTGGCCTGCGTCGTGTTCGTTTCCCCGTGGGGCGTGCGCGTGTCGGCGGGAGCGTCGGCAGAGGTTGTGGCCTGCGTCGTGTCGCCTTCCCCGCGGGGAGTGCGCGTGTCGGGAGCGTCGGCAGAGGTGGTGGTCTGCGTCGGGCTCATTTTCCCGTGGGGTGTGCTCGCGTCGGCGGGTGCGGACTCGATTTCGGCGGTGGGGCTGTCGGCAGGGAGCGTTTCTGGCTCCTCTTCGGCGGGGGTGAAAGGCGTGTCGGCGACGGTGGGGACTGCGCCCTCTACCTCCGCAACCGATGCCCCCTCCTCCTCCTCGACGACGGGCGCCGATGAGTGGCTCGCGCGGGTCCCTTTTCCACTTGGGGGAAAGGGGACTATAGGGGTATGGGGTATTTTCTTCTGTTCTCCTCTCTTCTCCTCTGTTCTGGGGGAAGGCGCATTTTCGTTCGCGGCGGGTGCGGGTTCGGCAGCGGAGCGGGGGGCGTCGGCAGGGGGCGTTTCCTCGTCCTCGGCGGGGGCGGCATCGGTTTCGGCGAGGGGGTCGTCGGCAGGTTCGTCGATGTCTTCCTCGGCATCGGGGGGCAGGGCGTTGTCGGCCGCCAGGCGACGCACCGAACGGCGGTAGGCTTGGGCGGCCGTGCGCACCCGCCGCACCCGACCCGTGCGGGTCGAGGCGCGCCCCGACGACGGGGAGTCGGATGTGCCCAGCGCGCGCACCGCATCGAGCGCCGACGAGGTGAAGGTGCCCGAGGCGCGGTCGATGTCGAAGAGGTCGAACTCCTCCACCACGCGGCGCACCGCATCGGCGTCCTCGTGGAGGTCGAAGGCCAGTAGGTCGTAGTCGAGCGGGGCGCGGTAGTCGCGACAGTCGCGCAGGTGGGAGAGCAGCATGACGTAGATGCCGATGCCCGCGGCGCCCATGTGGCAGCGCAAACGGCCGCCGTTGCCGACGCGGTAGGCGCTCGAATCGAGCGAAAAATAGGGGGTGAAGAGGGGCATGTGTGTGTAGAGTTTTTCGAAATGTTTAAGGATCGCAATGACACCCGCCTCGACGGCGGAGGGCACTGCCAACGAACGCCGCTCACGGACGAACCGGGGGACGATCGCTGCTGCAAATGTAGGCATCTTTGCCGAGACGAACAAGCGAAAATGCCGTTTTGTTCCGAATCTTCGGGCGGGCGGTCGCAAATTGCCCTCTCTCGCGCACGCGGGGCCGCAAAGCCTGTCGGTAGGCGGTGTACTGCACCTCGATGTTCGTCGGCGGATGGACGAGGACGGCCGAGGAGGGCGGGAAATTCGCAACTTTTCGATGCTCTCGGCGGGTTGCGGGGTGGATTTCGCGCTTTTCGCGAATTGTTCCCAAGAAGTGACGAGGACTTTCGCGATTTTTTTTGCTCCTTCCCGCCCTGTGGAAGCGCCTGATTTCGAACGATGAAATACTTTTTATGCCACCGACGAGGGCTTCCGGATGTCACAATCGGCTTTTTCGGCGGTATTGGTGGGTGTGACGGCGCTGCTCCGTCGGCCCTCGCTGCTGCGGGGTCGGGGCTGTGGATTTCGTGCTCTCGCTTCCGCCGCTTCTCGCTCCGACTTGGCTGCTCGTGGTTTCGACTTCGTTGCTTCTCGCTTCGGCTTCCGCCGCTTGCCGCACTGGGTTCGCTGCTTCTCGCTTCGGCTTGGCTGCCCGGGCTTCGGTTGCCACGGCTTGCCGCGCTGAGTTCGCCGCTTCTCGCTCCGGCTTGGCTGCTTGTCGCTTTGACTTCGCCGCTCGTGGTTTCGACTTCGCTGCTTCTCGCTTCGGCTTGGCTGCTCGGGCTTCGGCTTCCGCCGCTTGCCGCGCTGAGTTCGCCGCTTGCCGCCGCCGCTGCCCACACGGCGAAAGCTGACGGGGCGCGCCGATCACACTCACACAAGTTTCACTTCAAAACACTGATCCCAACATGTTAACCTACCACATCGTTCGCCGCAAACACTTCAAAACCGGCAAACTCCTCTATTATCCCCAACTCGTCACCCCCGTGGCCGACGACCACATGCACATCATCGAGCGCATCGAGAAGAAGTGCACCCTGGCCTCGGCCGACGTGAAGGCCGTGGTCGATGCCCTCGAGGTCGAAATCATCGACAGTCTGCGCCAGGGACGCAGCGTGCGACTCGGCGACCTGGGCTCCTTCCGTCCCACCCTCCGCTGCTCGGCGGGCGTAGACTTGGCCGAACTGGCGGGCGCGGGGCAGATCAAGCGCGTGCACGTGGTGTTCCATCCCTCGTCGCGCATTCGCCGCGCCCTCTCCGTGAAAGACCACGCCGTGAGCTTCGTGCAGCGCGACAAGAAGAAGCACGGCGCCAACGCGCAACAGGGCGGTTCGCCCACGGGTGGCGGTACGCCGGGAGCACCCGCGCCTTCGACGGGTTCCTCGTCCGCAGGCTCGGCCGTGACGCCTCCGGGTACGCCTGTGCCTGCGCCTCCCTCGACGGGAACGCCCGCCGCGAGCGGAACGCCTGCGCCTTCGACGGGCTCCTCGGCTGCGGGCTCGGCCGTGACGCCTCCGGGCACGCCCGTGCCTGCGCCTCCCTCGACGGGAACGCCCTCCACGGGTACGCCGGCCGCAGGGGGAGCTTGACGCTCGCCCACGGCGCGACGCCGTGCCTCCGCCCGCTGAGGCGCACTGCCTTTCGTCTCGCTCCGCACCTCGCGGAGCGGGACTCGGCGGGGCATTGCTTATCGCATAGCCTGCGCTGTGCGCGTGCCGCTGCCTCGGTTGGTAGCCGGGGGTGGGGCACTATTGAATGAGATGCTGCGCCCGAAGTGCTCGTCGGACCCGATGTCGAAAGTGATTTCTCGACACAAGGTGATAAACCGATGAATAAGAAGGTAATAAATCGGTTTAATTGCATGTACAGATAATGTAAAATGAGTTCATTTACCTGATTTTAATCGGAATACACTGTATGAACTCACGTATTTACTCTAATAACTACTCAATAAAATACACGATTACAAATGGATATGTCAGTTTATCGGCTGATTGATTTAGCCCGTCTACTTTTTTTCCGTGCGCTGTTGCTCGAAGCGGAGTGCCGGCGCGATGTTTCACCCTCAACTTCTGCTCATGACACACTACAAACTGCAAGAACACACCGCCGTCGCACTGCTCGCCGCCGGCGTCGTGTTCGCCCTGCTGGGACTCCTCTTTCCGCCCATGGGTTCGATTCACGACAGCGTGCTGTGGATCTTCGCCCAATGCCTGATCTATGCGGGCAGCGTGCTCGGCGTGGCCGGTTATTTGCGTTCGACGCAAACGGCCAACTGACCGAGGCGCCCTCTCCTGGGGGAGATGTGCCCTCCTCTCGTCGGGCTGTGCCTTGCGCTGAGCGGTCCGCGCCTTCGGCTGCGGAGGATTTGGATGCTTCCCTGTGGGCGGTGCCTTCCTCCGACCTGCCTGCGCCTTCGGCTGCGTGGGATGTGGACGCTTCCCTGCGGGCGGTGCCTTCGTCCGAACGGCCCGTGCCTTCGGCGCTCCTGGATCCGCTCTTCCCCGAACGGCCTATGCCTTCGGCTGCAGGAGACGTGCCCTCGGCTGCGTGGGATGTGCACGCGGCGGTGCGCGATGTGTTGGCGCCTGCGGAGGATGTGCCTTCCCTCGAACGGGCTGCTCGTTCCTCTCGTCGGGTGGTGCCTTCGGCTAAGCGGTCTGCGCCCTCATTGGAGGAGATAGTGTCCTCGGATCTCCTCGATTCGCCCTTCCCCGAACAGACGGTGCGCTCCGCTAAGCGGTCGGTACGCTCGAAGACGGGGGAGCTGCACACGCAGACGGCTGCCGGGGTTGGCGCGGGCGAGGCGCGCTATGCTGCGCTGGCGGAACGCAGTGCGCAGACGGCCGACTGCCTGATGCGCCGCGTACGCCGACACCGCGCAACGGGGAGATAGCTCTGCCAACGAGGCGGGACGACGCTCAGTGGGTCGCCCCGCCTCGTGTGGGCTTCGGCCGTTGGTATTCCGTGCCTTCGGATCGGGCGGCGTTGGCTGCGGCGGTTGGGAATTCGTGCTCCTGCCGTGCGTGGGGACGCTGCTGCCGAGTTCCCGTGCCTTCGGGTTGGGCGGCGTTGGCTGCGGCGGTTGGGAGTTCGTGCTCCTGCCGTGCGCCGGGACGCTGCCGCCGAGCGTCGAACCCCGCGGGTGCAGGTCTTGTCCGATCCCGACGGACGGCGTTCGGAACGCTTGTTTTTCATTCACTTTATCACTCTTTTTCCTGATGTCTACATTGATTCTTTTGCGCCGCACCGCCCACCTGCCCGGGGGCACCGAGGGGGTGCTGTTTTTCCCCGCCGAGAGCGGACAATCGCCCATCGCTACGCTCGAACCCCCTGCGTCGGGGGCGCATCCTGCCATTCCCGCCGGCGAATATCCGCTCCGCCTCGATGTGGTTTCGCCACGCTTTGCCCGCTCGCCCCGTCGGTGGTCGGCGGCCTGGGGGGCGCGACTGCCGCGCCTGATGGAGGTGCCCGGTCGTGAGGGTATTCTCATTCATCCCGGCAACCGTCCCGCCGATTCCTCGGGTTGCGTGCTGATTGGCCGCGCGGTGTCTCCCCTTCGCCTGGGGGAGAGTGTGGCGACGTTCCATCGCTTGATGCATGTGCTCCACCGTTTGCCCCCTCCGCTGCGCCTTCGGGTGGTGGACTGAGGGGGCGTTCCCCGACACCGACCCGCCGATTCTTCGGGTTGCGGCGTCTCCTACGGGGCTTCCTCCGGTCGCCTTGGGTAGGCCGCGCGGTGTCTCCCCTTCGCCTGGGGGAGAGCGTGGCGACGTTCCACCGCTTGATGCACGTGCTCCACCGCCTGCCGCCTCCTCTGCGCCTTCGGGTGGTGGACTGAGGGGGAGGCAGCTCGCTTGTTGCCCGTTATGCCGATGCAGATCGCATCGGCGTGCTTTTTGTTGGGGGCGATAAGGGAATAAAATGCACGGTGAACTTGCGCGAACGCGTTGTTTTTCATATATTTGCAGTGTAAACTGTTCCGAACGTCGCCCGTCT
>ERZ772958.203-NODE-203-length-25745-cov-7.166952_pt1 | contig 25745 bp, 23 predicted proteins | sample MGYA00580681_ERZ772958 | MGnify/ENA primary metagenome ERZ772958 (study PRJEB29015, sample SAMEA2738089) | human oral metagenome | biome: human oral; feature: human-associated habitat; material: saliva | place: China | collected 2275 ...
TTCTTATCTTTGCATCATAAATCAACAATCAAGACAATGGACAAAAGATTATTTGAAGCACAGCTTAAGGCTGCAGAAGTTCAAACACTTCTTGCACATATCAGTAAGAACGTAAACTACAAGCAAGATTTGGAGGAGGTGGCAACACGTAACATCGATGAGATAAACACTACACTTTCAGAAGTCTGTCAGATGCTCGAAAAGCTAAACCAAGAACTAATAAATCAGTAACTATGCAAGAGAAAGACCCAAATATCAACGATTTAATACTACTACAGCCAAAGTCCGTGACCTTTGGTCAGTACGATATATCCGAAAGGCAGGAGAATATTCTCACACTTATAACAGAGTCCCTGCAGAAGCATATGACAAAGGAAAAGCCGTTAAATACAGACCTTTTTGGAGAGCCTTATGTCATCATAAAATGCGATGAAGCAGGGGGAACAAACAACAAAAACAAAGTTATACAAGCTGCAAAGGAGCTGATACCCAAGTTATTTTCATTTCGTTGGAAAGGAAAGGGGGATAAGTGGGTAACATCGACAGGAACCATTATAACAACGATACACAATGTCGAGGATAGCAACAATCTAACCATAACTTTCAATAAATGGGCAATTCCGTTCCTACTCTACTATGGAGAGGGGTCGGGGGGTGGACTATTTCGTAAGAACGTAGCACTAACCTTGCGTGGAAATATGACAAAGCGCATCTACAAGATGATAAGTGCATACAAGGACAAGACACGCTACGAGTACCCAATAGAAACGTTCCGAAAAGACTTCAATATCGGTAAATCTTACTCTAATAGCCAAATCGGAAAGCAAATATTAGAACCTGCGATGAAGCGTATCAAGGAAAGCAATTCAGACGTATGGTTTGACTATGAACTGATAACGAAATACAAGCAGGACAACGGCAGAAAGCCGAAAGCCGACACTATCGTATTTAAGATAAAAACCACAGCTGCCACACAAGGAACAGACCAATTCAGGCGTAATGAAACCATAAGGCGGTGGGTAGATATAGCCTTTGACCATCCGACAGATAACAAGACTATAACGACCACTGATAAGATTATATCTTCGGACAAGTGCGAAATGTTCTTTAATAAGTGCATATACTACGATGACCAAATAACAGCAGGAAATATGACCACGCAGCACGTAAAGAACACGCTTCGGAAAATCCTCCGTGACGAATTTAATATCACATAAATATGAACGCAGGTGTTTTAATGATGATTTTCATCATCGCAATAGCCAATATTGGCGGTATTTACTTTTACATCAAAGACAAAAAGGAAAACTAAGAACAAAAACTTGCATCTGATGCAAGTCTATTCCCACTACATGCAAGATTTGCACCTGGTGCAAGATTTTGCGTGAGGTGGGATTTTTTGTTTATAAGGGGTCGTTTCGTTTCCGCTTCGCTCTCTCCACTCGTGCGCAGGGTGTTCCGTTCCTCCACACCATAGGGCGCACATCTAACCACTCCGTTTCATGGTGCTATCGCTGTGGGGGCAAAGCTGCCCCCTACACCCCCTTCTATGGGCATACGCCGTGCATGATAGACTACACAAATATAATCCTCTTCGCTTGGTAGTTTAAAATACATTTTATACCTTTGCTGCGTGAGGACTATATTAGTATAGTCTAAGCGCACTTAAACTACCTTCGATTTCATCGGGTAGTTGTGCGCTCTCCGAGGGTAGGGGGCTGCACCCCCTTAACCCCTGCTTTTACCCCCAAACTAAAATCCTAAATTATGGCAAAAACTTCTGTGCATTTTCAACCCTGCAAAGAGATAAGCGAGATACATAATTACAGAAAAAAGAAACTTGATTATGTAAGAACACAGCTCACAAACAAAAATGAAAATTGGATGTGGGACAGTTCAAAAAGTCTTGCTGATAGACGTGAAGAAATTCGCAAACTTGTAAAGGAAAAGACAGGGCGAAAAATGCAAAGTAAAGCCGTGCCTTTACATGAAGCTGTTGTTGTCATTGATGAAAAAACAACAATGGACGACCTTAAAAAGTTGGGCAAAATCTATCAGCAGCGGTTTGGAATTGAATGTGTTCATATCTCGATACATCGAGATGAGGGACATTGGATTAACAGAAATGGAGAAGATGTAGGACTAAAACCAACAGACAATCCCACGCAAGAACAAATCATAGAGGGGGTAAAATGGAAACCGAACCTACATGCACACATGGTGTTTGATTGGTACAACCACGACAACGGCAAGAGTTGGAAGACTTCCAAGCAAGATGCAAGAGATATGCAGACTATTGCAGCAGAAGTGCTTTCTATGGGACGAGGTCAAGAGAGTACAAAAAAACACTTAGACGGATTATCTTATAAGATTGCTCAGAAAATGGAAGAAACCGAAGTGCAAACTACATGTATCAGGAATTTGCAAATGGGAGCAAATATTCTTAGAGAACAAATCGGAGACAACCAAGAAAAACTCGATGAAATCAATCGACAGATAGAAGATGCAGAGAGAAGAAGAAATGCAGCACTCAAGCAGGCGGAAGAACTAAAGGAACAATTGAAATTAGGATCTGATTGGCTGAAAGAGCAACAAGTCAGATCGGAGGAGGTAAAACAAATCCTTGCCAAGGAATTAAAGCAACTTGAAAATACTAATTTAAGGCTTTCTGAGGGCTTAGATAGGCTTTCGGGTATCTATGCAGAGGTAAACAAGCAAAAAGCCGTCAGAGAGCAAATAAATGCCGAAATATCGGATTTTACGGCACGGCAGGCACAGCAGATTGAAGAATACAATAAAAAGGCGCAGCAGATTGAGCAGTTGAACGAGGGAATAGAAATAGCAAAAGAGTTCGACCACCGCATAAACACAGCATTCCAAAGCATAGACGACAGCGAGAGTTTATGGGGAGTGAAGAAATACGAAGCAGTACAGAAAGAATGTGAGAAGTTCAATACAGAGTTAAAAAACAGGTGTATGCGCATCGAGAAGCTGATAGAACAAGCAATAGAATGTACTTTTCAATGCATCAAGGATATGAGCAGGAAAGCATATACAGAGCAGGAAGTATCAGTTATCAATGCAGCGTTAGGAAAACAAAGAAGAGAGGAGCGAGCAATGGCAATTCTATATGCAGCGGAAGAAGATGCAGGAGTTAGACACGGATATTATGCAGGCTGCGCAATTTGGGAGCGGGATTTAAAGGCGATTGCTCGAGGGGAAAGTGTCAGAACCGAGTTAGAAAGAGGGCGAGGAATAGGGTATTAAACTACTTATCGTCATAATGTCCAATAGCCGATACGATGAACACTATCACTGTTGTATCATTGACCATATAACGCAGCCGGTTCTTCTTGTCAAGTTTCCTCGACCAAATACCATTCACGTGTCGAAGCTGGTGAGGATGCCCAGTTCCAGTGTATGGGTGTTCCCGAAGTTCCGGGATAAGGCTCTCAAACTTTTTATAGGCTTGTACATCGGACTTCATCAGTTTAAGAAGTTCCTTTGTCGCTTCTTCCGAAAATTCTATTTTATACATTCCTCTGTGCGCTTTAAGAAGTCCGTAAGGCTCTCACCCTCCTGCATTCTGTAAGTTCTGCCGTTTTTGATGTCCTCCAACCCTTTCTGAATAGATAAGAGTTCTTCTTTTGAAAGAAAGTCGTCATCATCAGCTACACTAATTAAAATCGGACGTGCATTTTTACGAGAAACAAAGACTGTCTCACGTTCCGCCAACTCAAAATACTTCTTCTGATTGGCTCTAAATTCTCTTGTTGTTACTATCTGCATGGCTCTATGGCTCTAATGTTCGGGGCAAAATTAGCTATTATTTTCCAAATATCCAAACTTTTGTGTACTTATTTGTGTACACAGCCATAAAAACGTTATCTTTTATTCCACCCCCCACCCCCCAAGGGGGGCTTTGCTCTGCTTTTCTCTTTATATTTCATGGTTTTTCTCGGGCGTAGCCCTCTAAAAACCTATGCTCTGTACTTTGCATGGACTATTAATGCTCTATAAGACTACTCGCAAAACCTTTGTACAAAAGGGCTGCAAGAGATTATTACCCACACATTTGATATTTCTAACCCACACATTTGATATTTCTAACCCTATTTCTAACCCACACATTTGATATTTTAACCCACATTATTTGTTTATTTGTGGGAAGTGCATTATCTTTGCATCATAAACCAACAATCAAGACAATGGATAAAAGATTATTTGATGCACAAATCAAGGCTACAGAAGTGCAAGGACTATTAGCTCACATAGCTAAGAACGTAAACTACAAGCAAGATTTGGAGAAGGTGGCAACACGTAATATCGATGTGATTAACGCTACTCTTTCAGAGGTCTGCCAAATGCTCGAAAAGATAAACCAAGAACTAACCAACAAAGCCGTATGAAGAAGAACCTACCAGCCCCCAAAGAAAACAAAGACATAGTTGTCTCTTGGGTTTATACATGGTCACGACAAAAGGAGATGTCTGTCAATGAGCAGCGTGTTATCCTGCGTATTCTTGAAGCCTGCCAAAACCAAGTAAAAGGCTTGAAGATAAAAGACAATATGCACAAAATAGAGCACGGACTTTGGAACGTAGAGTTAACGATGCCTATCTCTGATGTCTTTATGTCTGGCTATAAAATTGAAGAAGTCAAAGAAACACTACTTAAGCTTAGAGAAAGGTCTTTTGAATACGACAACCCCGAGACAGGCGAATGGTGGGCTTGTGGCTTTATCGAAAAACCTAAAGCAGGGTTCAAAAGAGGACTAATGAAGTTTGAGGTAGATAACGAGCTTTGGAATGTGTTTTTGAATTTCACAAAGGGGTATCGAGAATTTGAGCTTAGCAAAGCTCTTGCCCTGCCTACATCGTATGCTTTGCGCTTCTATATGCTTATCAGTGGACAGAAAGACCCTATAAAAATGACCATTGAGAACTTTAGAAAATGGCTCGGAATTCCCGAAGATAAGTATATCAAAAAAGACGGAACACATAGAATAGACCACATAGAGGAGCGTATTATAAGACCTGCAAAGAAAGTCCTCGATGAAAGCTGCCCATACTCTTTCGAGTACACGAAGATAAGAGAGAACCCCAAGAACCCAAGAAGTAAGGTTACTCAATTTCTTTTCTATCCAAAGTACATTCAGAAGAACAGAGACCCCGAACTCGAGAAGAAAGAGCTGCAGGGCAAAGTCGGAAACATTGCAGGTGCTTATGGAATGCTTGACAGGGCTGTATCTGATTATCTTCTGTACAATCTGAATATGACCAAAGAAGAAATAAACGCTAACAAAGCTTTGTTCTTAACGGCTCAACAGACATTGCCAAACCTTGTCGAACACCTTGCAGACCTAAGAGAAAGAGCTGCACGAAGTGGCAAAGGCACTGGCTGGATCATAAACGGACTAAAAGGAAAGATTAAAAACGGAACGAAGACTTCAAGATAAAAGTAAAAACACAAACATTCAACGAGCACGTTCAAGAACCGCACCGGATATATAATCAAAAAGAAAACCGTAGATGGCTAATCTCCTTAAATATAAATATTTAAGTCTTACATAAGACTAAAGTAATGCCATATAATAATAAAAAGATAAAATAGTACATAGCAACTAAATAATAATAATAATAATTTCTATACTTATATCCTACTGAATCAGTTTCTTTATTATACTCATTAGCCACAATTCTTCTCATATCTTCAGACTTTGTAATGCAACATTTTAATCGCAACATAATGTAACATAGCACGTCGTTTTGTACAGCAAAAAAGACATAATAGTAGAGAATACAATTACCTATTACCAAATTATATTTCCGTTATGGCATAATCATATTTTTATACGCAACAAACGCTATTACCAGAAATTAGATAATACGTACAAAATAATGATTTTATACGCATCTAAATATCATTATAACAGCATTCTATACAATGTGATGTTTGCTACCTATATATAGAAGTCAGTGCCTTTACAACTTTTGGAGCATATATACCAACGATATTCCTTGAATACACCTTTAATATTTTGTATATCATGTGTTTATACCTACAAATGCACAATAAATAATAGGCAATTCTCTCATCTTATTCTTTTATAACAATAACTCGCAATGCTTTTAGAAAGCAAGTTAGAAACCTTAATAAGTATTATACGACATTCTCTATCGATTTTACGTAGAGAATGTAATAGTAATAAACAAAAAAATGCTGAAATAGTTTTGGCATTTACGTCTTTTAATGTAACTTTGTGGCAATGAATACACAAAATTCGCAGAATATTAAAATGAGTGAAAACATCATCATTGTCGATGCCGATTATATTGACAAGGTGGCGTTCAACCTTATTGTAAACTTTGAGCGAATGCTCAATAGAAAAATTCCAGCAGCCGACTTTAGCCAATGGATTGTAGATGTTGCTCTTGACGGGCGGTTGAAACCAGGCAATCACGAAACACAAGTAGTGCTCTTGCACGATAAGAATAAAGCTACGTTAGAAAACTTTGTACCTTCCGACTTTCAAAGAGAACTAGACAAACAGGCTTTCGCTGATGAAAAGCTGGGCGAATTTATAATTAACACTATCGCAACAGGTAGTGCTTTAGCAGAAAAAGACGATGTTTTGCTCGATGTGTTGCGCATTGCACTTAGCCACGATGAAGTACATCGCATTATGCTTGTGCCAAATGCAGAAGAAGGTAACATCTGTAGCGTTATCCGTAATACAGTGAAAGACGTGGACGATGAGCATAAACACATCACTCTATTTGCAATGATGCCTATGGAGGGAGGTAACTTTAAACAACAAATATTAGGCTATTCGTTAATGAATGCAATGGGGATAACATCGCAAGAAATAGATAAAAGTATAAGATAAAATAAATTATAAAATGGGAAGAGTACTTATGATTGGTGCAGGTGGAGTAGCCACCGTAGCCGCATTTAAGATAGTTCAGAACCAAGATGTATTCACCGACTTTATGATAGCAAGCCGACGTAAGGAGAAATGCGATGAATTGGTGAAGTCTATTCACAACAAAGGTTATAAAGCCGATATTAAAACAGCACAGGTTGATGCCGATGATGTGGAACAATTAAAGGCACTTTTCAATTCGTTTAAACCAGAATTGGTGATAAATCTTGCGTTGCCATATCAAGACCTTACTATTATGGAAGCTTGTTTGGCATGTGGTTGCAACTATTTAGACACAGCTAACTACGAGCCAAAAGACGAAGCTCATTTTGAATACAGCTGGCAATGGGCATACAAAGAAAAGTTTGAACAGGCAGGACTTACAGCTATTCTGGGTTGTGGCTTCGACCCCGGAGTATCGCAGGTATTTACAGCCTATGCAGCAAAACACTATTTCGACGAAATTCACTATCTCGACATTGTAGATTGTAATGCAGGCAATCATCATAAAGCCTTTGCAACAAACTTTAATCCAGAGATAAATATTCGCGAAATCACACAAAAAGGTTTATATTATGAGAATGGCGAATGGATAGAAACAGAACCATTAGCCGTGCATCAAGACTTAACCTATCCTAATATAGGTGCACGCGATTCGTATTTAATGCACCACGAAGAATTAGAATCGCTAGTTAAGAATTACCCTACTATTAAACGTGCTCGCTTTTGGATGACCTTTGGTCAGCAATACCTTACTTATTTGGATTGCATACAGAATTTAGGAATGAGCCGTATTGATGAGATAGAATACGAAGCTCCACTTGCTGACGGATCAGGGAAGAATGCAAAAGTGAAGATTGTACCGCTTCAGTTCCTCAAAGCCGTACTACCCAACCCACAAGACTTAGGCGAAAATTACGACGGAGAGACATCTATAGGTTGCCGTATTCGTGGTATTAAGGACGGAAAGGAACAGACTTATTACGTCTACAATAATTGTAAGCATCAAGCTGCATACGAAGAAACAGGTATGCAAGGCGTTAGTTACACAACAGGAGTTCCTGCAATGATTGGCGCAATGATGTTCTTTAAAGGTATTTGGCGTAAACCAGGTGTGTGGAATTTGGAAGATTTTGACCCAGATCCATTTATGGAACAGCTAAACAAGCAAGGTTTGCCGTGGCACGAAGTGTTCGGTGGCGACTTGGAGTTGTAGGATTTGAAACATCAAAGAAACGAAACAGCAAAACAAAATGGCGTGTTCTTTAGATTTCATTGAGTTTGTTTGCCACCAGATAGAAGCTGTTGGAGCAATCAGATACCGCAAGATGTTCGGCGATTATATGATATATGCCAACGAAAAGCCTGTCATCATAGCTTGCGACAATATTGCTTTCGTGAAGCAACACAAGGCAATTGAGACTTTAATGGCAGAAGCAGAAAAAGGCTATCCATACGAAGGCGCAAAAGAACACTACATTCTCGATGTATCAAGAGCAGACCACGCAGCAAAGGTTGTAGCCATCTTGGCAGAGGTGTTGCCCTATCCTAAGAAGCGAAAGAAGAAAGAATGAACAGCGGAAGTGGTGTATAATAAGCATGAATATCTATAAACTTCTGAATGTCTATCAGCGAATTAATAGCCCGAAAGTGAAGCTTTTGGGCATTTTAGCACTTCATTTGGGTAAACAGAGATATCTCAGTATCAATATAGATCCAGTAATGTCGTGCAACTTTCGGTGCAAGATGTGTTACTTCAGCGATGCCGAAGCTGCAAAGAATATGCACGGAAAGTTTACCACAGACGATTTAGAAGTTATAGCAAAAGCTTTGTTTCCACGTGCACTTCGTTTGCAAATTGGTTGTGGCGCCGAACCCACTATGTCGCAAAACTTGCTACAGTTGGTGAAATTGGGTAAGCAATATGGCGTGAAACACATCACAATCACTACCAATGGAAATCTGCTTACTTATGAGAAATTGCAAAAACTGGTGGAAAATGGTCTGACAGAGATAACTATTTCGGCACATGGGTTTACTAAGAACACTTACGAGAGTTTAATGACAAATGGTAAATTCACTTTGTTTACGACACTTATTGCTAATCTCTCACGAATAAGAGTAGACTTTCCCGATTTTCGTATTCGTTTGAATTATACCGTTAACACTGATAATGCAGCAGAACTGATACATATAAAAGATGTGTTCAAAGACACTAAGCCTAACGTGGTGCAAATTCGTCCGATACAGCGTATAGGAAAATCAACATATAACAACTTCTCATTACAGTCCATAAGAGGTAACTATAATCAATGGATTACACCTGTTGTAGACTACTGTAAACAGGAAGGTATAACATGTTTATATCCTACGCTAGCATCATTAGATACCATAGAAAGCATAAACAATACAGAAGAAAAAACTAACTCGTTAGCAGACTCGCTTCCTTATTTCTACATTGCTCCCTATGAAGGTTGGAAAAGAAAAATAGATCCTTACAACGAGAGTTTTGAAGACTATGCACACCGCACACATCGAACTCGTACCATTCTGGAAGCATTGGTAGGAATAGGTAACACAAAAGGAGAACGCTCTAAAACAAAGAGTTTAACTTATCAAGTAAAATAATATAAAGAAATATATGGCAAAAGACGAAGTACAGAGTGCTGCAGAAGGTAAACTAAAGGCCTTACAAGCAGCAATGTCGAAAATAGAGAAAGACTTTGGTAAAGGTTCTATTATGCGAATGGGCGACGAACTTATAGAAGATGTTGATGTAATTCCTACTGGTAGCATAGGACTTAATATGGCATTGGGCGTAGGAGGATATCCACGCGGCCGCATTATAGAGATTTATGGACCAGAAAGTTCAGGTAAAACCACTCTTGCTATACATGCCATTGCCGAAGCGCAAAAGGCAGGAGGCATTGCGGCTTTTATAGATGCCGAACACGCTTTCGACCGCTTCTATGCGCAGAAGTTAGGTGTAGATGTTGATAATCTATGGATTTCGCAACCCGATAATGGTGAACAAGCCTTAGAAATAGCCGATCAGCTTATACGTTCATCGGCTATAGATATTCTTGTTGTAGATTCAGTGGCTGCACTTACGCCTAAAAAAGAGATAGAAGGCGATATGGGCGATTCGAATGTTGGATTACAAGCACGCCTTATGAGCCAAGCTTTGCGTAAACTAACTTCCACTATAAGCAAAACAAACACTTGCTGCATCTTTATTAATCAGCTACGCGAAAAGATAGGCGTAATGTTTGGACCATCGGAGACTACTACAGGTGGAAATGCGCTGAAGTTTTATAGTTCGGTGCGTTTAGATATTCGTCGTGCCTCGTCTATTAAAGATGGCGATGATATTATAGGTAACCACGTGCGAGTAAAAATTGCAAAGAATAAGGTAGCACCACCATTCCGTAAAGCCGAATTCGATATACTCTTTGGTGAAGGAATATCGAAAGTGGGCGAAATACTCGATTTAGGCGTAGAATTTGATATTATTCAGAAGAGTGGTAGCTGGTTTAGTTACGGAGGCACTAAATTGGCGCAAGGAAGAGATGCTACTAAAACAATGCTAAAAGATAATCCAGAACTTACAGAAGAAATTACAGGTCTAATACATCAGGCTATATTAGCACAGCAGCATTCATAATTTCTAAAGAACATATTGTAGAGCGAAGAAAGCAACAACACAATTAGCTTTCTTCGCTCTTTTTATATCTAAACTACAGTTAGTTCAGTATGCTGCAACATCATTACACATTATAAATACCATAACTCTCTGTTACCTTCCATTTTCTTGTACTATCTTTATGGTATTTTATTTAATGTAGCCTCTGGAACGGCTGGTTCTATAAGAGTAAAGTTGTTCCCAACAAGGGTAAAGTCGCTCTACAAGTACACCAATGTTACGGCACTTGTACGTGCAAACAAGGGCTTGTTCTTGCCTGTTACGGGTAGACGTACGTCCTTATCTCCTATGATGGGATTAAGAGATATGGACTATGGAGCAGGTGCATACGCACAGTATATGACCTCAACCTCCAATACATTAGGTCTGTCGAGAGACTTCTTCTTCGGTCCAACCGAATGGAACTTGTCGCCAAATGGTAAGGCTCAGGCTAAGGCTATTCGCCCTGTTTGGATATCAGGTGAGGAAGATTCAAACCACAAACCAATACTCGACCGGGATTATCTGAACCTTCAGCACACGTTAAAAATATGGTAAGACTATAAGGTAACACCACTTTGATATAGAAAATGGTATGCAGTTCGGCTGTATACCATTTTCTCTTTATATCCCCAAACCAAAGGCAAACCATTTGCCGAAGTTAATAGAAAATTGCTTATTACATCGTAACGTTCTGTTTAAATATGCATTCATTCGAAGTTATATACCGCTATAACGATATTTCCACAACAGTGTAATGGCATTTGTAGACTTATTAAACGATAGTTTACGACTTATTGGATTGTATTATTTACGTGTAAGTAAAACTTTACTTACGTGTAAGTAATATTGTTTATTACTTATACGAATGTTACGGATACATATAATTGATGAAAGAATGTTATGCAGAGCTTATTATGCATTCACTTTGCTGTGTTTTTCTCCGCCTATCTCACATATTTTCTTAAAAGTATATTGTCTAACAATTGGTCCATTGCGGTTCTATCCTCTTTGTCTATTTTTTGCTGTTTTTGCACTACTTTGGGTGGTATAAATATCAAAGTATAGCATATTTGATTTGTAGAGACACTGAAAGAGTTTCTGATTGCGACTAACGCTGATGAATGGAATAGGCGATTTAGGGTGCTGAATTTGGCAGAATAATGTATTTGTTGCTGCAAAGTTACTACAAAAAAGTGAAATGCGGAAAGATATAGTGATAGAATTGAGTTACAAGGGTTTTGGTTGAAGTGGCGATAATCCGTGAAGCCATTACAATCCCTGCCGAAGCCAAATCCTGACGCCGCTACGTTACTTGTTCGTAACCATGCCCGAAAATGCGACAAACGGGTACGAATAGCGAAACAAGGCTCTAAGGAATAGTGAGTTATCCATAACTCATGCGAAAAATCAGGTTACGGAAAAAGATTGCGCCGTTCCTCCCCGTTTTGCGTACCAACACCGGACTCTTCACCAACTAATTTTGAAACCCAAAAATTAAGGACAATGAAGAGTACATTTTCAGTAATCTACTACCTCAAGCGTCAGGTAGTGAAAAAGGACGGGACAGTTCCCGTCATGGGACGCATCACGGTGGACGGCAGCCAGACACAGTTCAGCTGCAAACTGACTGTCGATCCGAAACTGTGGGACACCAAAGGTGGACGTGTCACGGGCAGAAGCACGGCGGCACTCGAAACGAACCGTATGCTTGACAAGATGCGGGTACGCATCAACAGGCATTATCAGGAAATCATGGAGCGTGACAACTTCGTCACGGCGGAGAAGGTGAAGAACGCCTTTCTCGGACTGGAACACCGCTACCACACGCTGATGCAGGTGTTCCGCCAGCACAACGAGGACTACGAGAAACAGGTGGAGGCTGGCATGAAAGCCAAAGGCACGCTCCTGAAGTACAAGACCGTTTACAAGCACCTGCAAGAATTCCTCACCATCCGCTACCGCGTGAAGGACATCGCGCTGAAAGAGCTTACGCCCGCTTTCATCTCCGACTTCGAGATGTTCCTACGCACGGACAAGCACTGCTGCACCAATACCGTGTGGCTGTATGTCTGCCCCTTGCGGACGATGGTGTTCATCGCCATCAACAACGAGTGGCTCACACGCGACCCGTTCCGGGAGTATGAAATCAAGAAGGAGGAAACGACACGCAGTTTCCTGACGAAAGAGGAAATCCGGCTGCTGATGGAGGGCAGGCTGAAAAACGCCAAGCAGGAGCTTTACCGCGACCTCTACCTGTTCTGCGCCTTCACGGGCTTGTCGTTCGCCGACATGCGCAACCTGACGGAAGAGAACATCCATACCTACTTCGACGAACACGAGTGGATAAACATCAACCGCCAGAAAACGGGCGTGGTGTCCAACATCCGCCTGCTCGACATCGCAAAGCGCATCATCGACAAATACCGGGGTCTGTGCGGGAACGGCAGGATTTTCCCCGTTCCCCACTACAACACGTGCCTTGCCGGAATCCGTTCCGTCGCCAAGCGTTGCGGTATCACCAAGCATATCACGTGGCATCAGAGCCGCCACACGGCAGCCACGACGGTGTTCCTCTCCAACGGCGTACCCATCGAAACGGTGAGTTCCATGCTGGGACACAAGAGCATAAAGACGACGCAGATATACGCGAAAATCACCAAAGAGAAGCTCAACCAAGACATGGAGAACCTTGCCGCAAGGTTGAACGGCATCGAGGAATTTTCATGTTGCACCATCTAAAAACAGAGAAGCCATGACACGAGGAACCATCATCATAGAGGACAACACGGTCAGCGTAACCGGTAACGAGATATGGATGACCGCCACAGAAATCGCCGGACTGTTCCACACGGGCGTCCCGGCTGTGAACGCCGCCATCAGAGCCGTCCGCAAGCCGGACGTGCTGAACGACTACGAGGTGTGCCGCTACATGCGGCTTGAAAACGGGCTGCACGCGGATGTTTACTCGCTTGAAATCATCATCCCCGTTGCCTTCCGGCTGAACACCTACCATGCACACGTGTTCCGCACGTGGCTGGTAGAGAAAGCACTCTCGAAGGAAAAGCGGCAGGCATACGTGATGTTCATACAGAACGGAAAAGCCGGGTATTGCTGAAAACGCAGAAGACATATAATAATAAGAATAAAAAGGAAACGGACAGCCCCGTGAAGGAGTTGCCCGTTTCCTTTTTTTTCATGCAGCCGCCTTATTCCATCGGCTTGCGGTAGTTCGCCTCCAGCAGCTCACGCAACCCCGATTCGGGGTAAAGCACCTTCCCTCCCAAAAGGATAAAGGGCAGCACCCTGTTGTTGCGGTACTCCTGCAAGGTGCGGCGGCTGACACGGAGCAGTTCCGCCACCTCCCTGTCCGTCAGGTAACGTTCCCCGTCCAACGGCGGGCGGTAACTTTCCAGAAAGGCGGAGAGCCATTTCGAGCCTTTGCGCATGTTCTGCACGACGGAGGCAAGCGGCTCGTCCTCCATTGTAAACACTTCATTGTTCTCGTTCATCATCATTTCGGATTCAGTGGGTTGTGAATAATAAAAATCAAATCATTTCCCGCAGGGATAGAGCGTGCCGACAAGCGGAATGAGCTTTTTGACCTCCTCCGGCTTGTAATAGAACCTGCGGTTAATCTGCGAGTAGCCGATAAGCCGCCTGTCACGCAAGGTCTGCAACGTGCGCGGGCTGATCCTCAACTGCCCGCAGACCTCCTCGCCCGTGAGCCACCTTTCCATCCGCCCGCCGTCGCTCCTGCGCCTCAGGGCGGCTACCTTCTCCGCGAGGGCGTTGAAGGACGCCACCATCATCTCGAAGGTCTTTTTCTCGATAGATACTATTTCCATAAGCAAAACATTTCAGAGTTTGCCGCAAAGGTAACGAAGCCGCCTTGAACACGTGCCGTTTCCCACTAAAAGGCAGCTTGTTGCGTCGTCTGTCCGGGTTACGGAGCCATTATCCGTAAAAATCTTACGTGAGCCACGTAGTGAGCTGTTAAAGCCCCTTTGGTTTATTGCCGAATTTTGTCGCAGAAACATAGCGCAAGCCGAGCGCAGCACGTCAAGCTCGCTTGAACGGTATGCCGAGGCGCAGCCTATGTTCATGCAAATAAACCAAAAGAAAGGACTGAATATGAAAGTGATAACGATGGAAAGTTCCGCCTTCACCGCATTGACGGAACAGATAGCCGAGATAGCGGCACACGTGCGTGCCGTTTCCGGCGGTAGGAAGGAAGAATCCCCCGACAGGCTGCTCACCACCCGCGAGGCGGCGCACCTGCTGAACGTGAGTTGCCGCACCCTCCAGCGCATGCGCAGCGAACAGCGCATCGCCTATGTCGTGCTGCGCGGCAAGTGCCGCTACCGGCAGTCTGAAATAGACCGCCTGCTCGAAGACAGCACCGTCACGGGCGAAGCCGCGACACCGGAACAGCTGAAACGCAACCACACGCTGCGCACGGGCGGCAGACCCAAAGGAAGGAGGACGTAGGACATGGAACTGCTTACCCGCAACAATTTCGAGAACTGGATGCAGAAGGTGATGGAACGGCTCGACCGTCAGGACGAGATGCTGCTCTCCATGCAGCCGTCCGGCAAAGCCCCGAACCCGATGAACGGGATCAGGCTTTTCGACAACCAAGACCTGTGCATGCTGCTCCAAATCAGCAAGCGCACCCTGCAACGCTACCGCAGCATCGGCGCGCTGCCTTACAAGACGCTCGGCAAAAAGACCTATTACAGCGAGGCGGACGTGCTGACGTTCCTCTCCGAACATGTAAAGGACTTCCGCAAGGAAGATATAGCCTTCTACAAGGCCCGTATCCATAATTTCTTTCAAAAATAACCATTAAAACATTTTTCAGATGGCAAAGAAAAAAGACGAAAAGGACGTGCTGGTTGTCCGTGACGAGAAGACGGGCGAAATCAGCGTGGTAGCCGGGCTGAACGCCGACGGCTCCCCCAAGCGCATCCCCGCGAAAGCGGAGAACGCGCAGAGTTTCCTGCAATTCGACCGGCACGGCGACGTGCTGGACAACTTCTTCAAGAACTTCTTCCGGCAGTGCAAGGAACCCAGCCGCTTCGGTTTCTACCGTGTCGCGGCGGACCAAGCCGACAAGCTGCTGGAGGTTATCAAGGACTTGCTGAAAGACCCCGACGGCAACAAGGAACTGCTTGCGCCCCACAAGGTGGACACCTCCGGCTACGAAAAGAAAGTACAGGAGGAGCAGTCCGCCGAAAAGCAGGAACAACCGGAACAGAAACAAGATGACGAACCTAAAAAACAGGAAGAGATGGAACAGAAAAACGAACAGAATCAGGAAAGCCCGCAGCAGACGCAGGGCAACCGGGGCTACCAGCCCATCGACGAGAGCAAGATCAACTGGCAGGAGTTGGAGGAGAAATGGGGCGTGAAGCGCGACGACCTTGAAAAGTCGGGCGACCTTAACAGAATGCTCAACTACGGCAAGTCCGACTTGGTGAGGGTGTCGCCCAATTTCGGCGGAGAGGCTTTCGAGCTGGACGCCCGCCTCTCCTTCAAGAAGGACGGCGAGGGCAATGTCAGCCTTGTGCCGCACTTCATCCGCAAGGAGCAGAAGCTCGACGAGTACAAGGAACACAAGTTCTCCGACGACGACCGGAAGAACCTGCGCGAAACAGGCAACCTCGGCAGGGTCGTGGACCTCGTGGACAGGGAAACGGGCGAGATCATCCCCTCGTTCGTCAGTATTGACCGCAAGACGAACGAAATCACGGATGTCCCGACGAACAAGGTGCGCATACCGGAACGCATCGGCAAGACGGAAATCACCAAGCAGGAGCAGGACATGCTGCGTGCCGGGCTGCCCGTGCGCGACAAGCTCATCGAGCGCAAGGACGGCAGGAAGTTCGTCACCACCCTGCAAGTGAACGTGGAGCAGCGCGGCGTGGAGTTCGTGCCGGGAACCGGCAGGTCGCCCCGTACCGCCCGGACGCAGGAAACGAAGAACACCCCCGCACAGGGACAGGCGCAGGGTACGGAGAATGCCGGAGGCACGAACAAGGAGCAACGCCGCAACACGTGGACGAACGCCGACGGCAGCATCCGCCCCATCAGCAAATGGAGCGGCGTGGACTTCACCGAACAGCAGAAAGCCGACTACGTGGCTGGCAAAGCCGTGAAATTAGAGAACGTGACCGACAAGCAGGGCTTCCACGCCACGATGTACATCAAGTTCAACCCGGAGAAGGGACGCCCGTACCGCTACGACACCAACCCCGACAACGCGCAGAAGGTCGCCCCTTCCAACGAGAGCCGCACGCAGGTGGCGGTGAACAGCGAGGGCAAGACCAACGAGGCTACCAAGAACCTGAAAGAGCCGTTGCGGAAGGGACAGACCGCCCCGAAGGACACCGCACAGCAACAGCAGCAGAAAAGAAACAACAAGGGCATGAAGATGTAATCCCGTGTCCGCCACTAAATCCGAAGTAACATTTGTAAAATTCAAAACGACAGAAGAATATGAAGACAATCATTGCAGAAAAGCCGTCTGTGGCACGTGAGATCGCCCGTATCGTGGGCGCGACAAAGAGAGAGGAAGGATATTTCGAGGGAGGCGGCTACGCCGTGACTTGGGCGTTCGGACACCTTGTGCAGCTTGCCATGCCCGACGGCTACGGCATACGCGGTTTCGTCCGTGACAATCTGCCCGTCATTCCCGACACCTTCACGCTCGTCCCCCGTCAGGTAAAGACGGAGAAGGGCTACAAGCCCGACAGCGGCGTGGTGGCGCAGATCAAGACCGTTGCCCGGCTATTCAAGGAAAGCGAACAGATCATCGTGGCGACCGATGCAGGGCGCGAGGGTGAGCTTATCTTCCGCTACCTCTACCATTATACCGGATGCACCACCCCGTTCGTCCGCCTCTGGATAAGCTCGCTTACCGACAAGGCTATCCGCGAGGGACTGCGCAACCTCGAAGCGGGCGGCAAATACGACAACCTCTATCTTGCCGCCAAAGCGCGGAGCGAATCAGACTGGCTCGTGGGCATCAACGGCACGCAGGCACTCTCCATCGCCGCCGGACACGGCACGTACTCCATCGGGCGGGTGCAGACACCCACGTTGGCGATGGTGTGCGCACGCTATTGGGAGAACCGCCGCTTCACGCCCGAAGCCTTCTGGCAGCTCCATATCGCAACGGACGGCTGCGATGAAGGAACGGTGAAGTTTTCCTCTTCCGAAAAGTGGAAAGAGAAAGAGCCTGCGACGGAACTATATAATAAGGTGAAGTCGGCAGGCACAGCCACCGTCACGAAAGCCGAACGCAAGGAGAAGACGGAGGAAACACCGCTGCTGTACGACCTGACGACGCTCCAGAAGGAAGCCAACGCCAAGCACGGCTTCACGGCGGAACAGACGCTTGAAATCGCGCAGAAGCTTTACGAGAAGAAGCTCATCACCTATCCGCGAACCGGAAGCCGCTACATACCCGAAGACGTGTTCGCCGAAATCCCCAAGCTGCTCGCCTTCATCGGGGCTTTGCCCGAATGGAAAGGCAAGGTGCAGCCGAAATGCGTCCCGACACGCAGAAGCGTGGACGGCGGCAAGGTGACGGACCACCACGCCCTGCTCGTCACGGGCGAGAAGCCACTATTCCTCTCCAAAGAGGACAGCACCGTCTATCAGATGGTTGCCGGACGCATGATCGAGGCTTTCTCCGAAAAATGCGTCAAGGACACCGCCACCGTCACGGCGGAGTGTGCCGGAGTGGAGTTCACGGTGAAAGGCAGCGTCATCAGGCAAGCCGGATGGCGTGCCGTCTATAGCGTGGAGGACAAGGAAGAAACCTCCATCCCCGATTGGCGGGAAGGCGACACGCTGACGCTGAAAGGCTGCTCCATCACGGAGGGAAAGACCAAACCCAAGCCGCTGCATACAGAAGCGACACTGTTGTCGGCAATGGAAACGGCGGGCAAGGACATAGAGGACGATGCACTCCGTCAGGCGTTGAAGGACTGCGGCATCGGCACGCCCGCCACCCGTGCGGCGATTATCGAAACGCTCTTCAAGCGCGGCTACATGGAACGCTGCAAGAAATCGCTTGTGCCGACTGAAAAAGGGCTTGCCCTCTATTCGGTCGTGAAGACGATGCGCATCGCCGACGTAACCATGACGGGCGAATGGGAGAAGAATCTGGCACGCATCGAGCGCGGGGAAATGCCCGCCGAAACCTTCCGCAGGGAGATAGAGGCGTACACACGCGAAATCACCTCCGAACTGCTCTCGTGCGACAAACTGTTCGCCCGCAGGGATTCCGGCTGCAAGTGTCCCAAGTGCGGGACGGGCAGCATGCAGTTCTACGGCAAGGTGGTACGCTGCGACAACGCGGAGTGCGGGCTGCCCGTGTTCCGCCTGAAAGCGAACCGCACCCTTTCCGATGACGAGATCAAAGACCTGCTCACCGACGGGCATACGAAGCTGCTCAAAGGCTTCAAGAGCAAGCAGGGCAAGAGCTTCGACGCCATAGTCGCCTTTGACGGGGACTATAACACGACTTTCGTGTTCCCCGAAAGGAACACGAGCAGGAAATTTTCAGGACGGAAGAAATAGTATTAACTTTTGAGAAAGTAGGCTGCACCTCAACAATAGAAATAAACGGGTTTATTTCGTATTGTCTTCGATTTGCACTACCTTTGCCACTTGTTCAGAGTAATGAATTGTTCTTCGATACCGGATTACACTCATACTTTGGATTTAGTGGTGGCACTCGGAGGGATACCGAGTGCCTTTTTCTTCCTTTTTCCAACCGATTATCCCGTTAATTATCAATCCGCTAAATCCAAAGTAATGAACAACAAGAAGAAAAACGAGGGTCAGACCGACTTTTCCTATTACGGTCTGTACCTGCTGGACTACCTCCGCACGAACAGGTTTGAACAGGCTTCCGACGATGCCTTCATCCGGGAGCGTGCCGACCGTGCCGCCGAAACGTATGAGCGTGCGCGGCTCGAAGGCTATCCGCCCGAAGGGGCGCAGGAGTTGGCGATGGACACGCTCCTGCGGGGGCTTCGCTATTCCAAGTACGCCATCCTCCGCGAAGTCGTGGAAAACGAGTTTGCCGACGAAGTGCCGGGAAAGAAACGCGAAGCCTTCATCCGAAAGTTGCTGCCGCCGGTCGGCAACGTATTCTCCGCCTATGACCTTTCGGACGACAATTTCGCCCTGTCGCCCGAATACGACCTGCTCTACACGGAGCTGACGGGAGCCGCCGTCCTTTATATCGGGGAATATGGCGTTTAACCGCAAACAACGGCTGCGGGACAACATCGAGGCGATACGGACGGCATTCATCCTTGACAGGGAACGGAGGACGGCAACCGCCGAGGAACAAGCCATACTTCGGAAGTATTGCGGTTTCGGCGGGTTGAAGTGCATACTGAATCCTGCAAAGGAACTGACGGATGCCGTGCATTGGGCGAAATCGGACCTCGAACTGTTTACCCCTACGGTAGAACTGCACAGGCTGGTGCGTGAAAACAGCAAGGACGATACGGAGTACAAGCGGTACGTGGATGCCATGAAGCAGTCCGTGCTGACCGCTTTCTACACCCCGCCGGAGATAACCGGCACGATTGCGGAGGCTCTGCATGAACACGGCATACGTCCCGACCGTGTGCTGGAGCCGTCGGCGGGCGTGGGCGCATTCGTGGATGCCGTGCTGGAAAACAAGCCGGACGCGGACATCATGGCTTTCGAGAAAGACCTGATGACGGGCAAGATATTGGGACACCTGCATCCCGACCAAAAGGTAAGGGTGCAGGGATTCGAGAAGATAGAGAAGCCCTTCACGGACTATTTCGACCTTGCCATCTCGAACATCCCGTTCGGCGACGTGGCTGTGTTCGACCCGGAATTTACAGGAAGCCAAGACCCGGCAAGGCGTTCCGCACCGAAGGCAATACACAACTACTTCTTCCTGAAAAGCCTTGACGCGGTGCGTGAGGGCGGCATCGTGGCGTTCATCACCTCTCAAGGGGTACTGGACGCACCGTCCAACGCGCCCATACGCGAGTATATGATGCGTAATGCCAATCTGGTGGGAGTCGCACGCCTGCCGAACAACCTCTTCACGGACAACGCGGGTACGGAAGTGGGCAGCGACCTGATTATCCTGCAAAAGAACAGCGGCAAGAAACGGGAGCTGTACGATTATGAAGAGTTGTTCGTGCAGACGGAAAAGACACCGATAGGCAGTTTCCAGAACGGGTATGTCGGCAGCATCGGCATGATTCCCCACTCGGATCTGATAAGCGGCACAGACCCTTACGGGAAACCAGCCTATAAAGTCATGCACCGGGACGGCATCGGGCAAATGGCGGAGGATTTGCGGGAACATATGGATATTGAGCTGTATAAGTTGGACAAAAAGCTGTATGAAATGCACAGCCTGCATCCGGCACAGGGGAAAAGCACGGTAACAGAAACCATTTCCACACCGGTTGTCACTCCTGAGATACAGCCACGTCATGAAATGGCAGCGAAGCCCGAAGCGGCAACACCGCAGCCGGAGGAAGAAAAGTCGGAGATAGAGCCGCGCCGCCCCGATTATTCGGAGGGCGTGCAGCTCTCCCTGCTCGACCTCTGGGGCATGACCGAGGAAGTACGCAAGCAGGAAGCCCCCGCCAAGAAGAAAAAGACGGCGAAAAAGGAAAGCCCGGCAAGGCGTATGCCTCCCAAACCGCAGGCGCAGGTTACGCCGAAGGTTACGACTGCACCGCCACAGCCGTCTGTTGCACCACTGACGGAGAAGAGGGACAGCCATGAAACAAAGCCGGTGAGTTTCGCAGCCAAAGGCGATCTGGATGATATTTACGCCTCTTTGGATTGGGACACCAATCCGCCCATCAACGGTTTCTATGAAATGATGATGGACCTCACGCCGGAGCGACGCAAGGAACTTCGCAGGCTGGCGGCACAGCATCAGGAGAAGCAACGGGTGGACGGGACGGCGGTGAAAGCCGCTCCCGCCATTGACATGCCGGAAAAGGAAGCGACAAAACGCCCCGAAGCACAGACGGAAGTCGCAACCGTTCCCGTTACGGACAATAACGCAAGTGAGACAACAACTTCCCTTTTCCCTGAATTTGAAACGGAAAAGCCGAAGGAGGAACCTCTCGACCTTTCTCCCCGTCCGTTCAACGGTATGCTGGAGCCGCACTACCGTGACGGCTCTATGGTACTGGATGCTTCACGCAATCTCGGTTATTTGAAGGGCCTCACGCCTTACGGCGCGACATTCCAACCGCTTGACCTGACCGGCTACCAGAAGGAGAAAGCGATGTTGTATGTGTCACTCCGTGACGCATACGAGCGGCTTTACCGCTACGAGGCGGAGTATCACGATGAAGGGTCTGCGCAACGCGGAGCGTTGAACACCTGCTACGATGAGTTTGTCATGCGCTACGGCAACCTCAATGCCAAGCATAACGTGAAACTGTTGATGATGGATGTCGCCGGACGCGACATCCTTTCGCTGGAACGGGCGGAGGACGGCAGGTTCGTCAAGGCGGACATTTTCGAGCGTCCCGTTTCCTTCTCTGTGGAGAGCCATGCCAACGTAAGCTCTCCCGAAGAGGCACTCTCCGCGTCGCTCAACAAGTTCGGCACGGTCAATCTCGACTATATGCGGGAGATAACCGACAGCACGGAGGAGGGATTGCTTGACGCCCTCAAAGGACGCATCTTCTACAACCCGCTCGTAACCGGTTACGAGATAAAGGACAGGTTCATCGCCGGGAATGTGATAGAAAAGGCGGAGCGCATCGAGGCATGGATGGGCGACAACCCCGAAAACGGACGTATGCCGGAAGTGAAGCAGGCGTTGGAGGCTCTGAAAGAAGCCGAGCCGCCGCGCATCGCCTTTGAGGACCTCGACTTCAATTTCGGGGAACGCTGGATTCCGACGGGCGTGTATGCCGCCTATATGAGCCATCTTTTCGACACGGACGTGAAAATCGCCTACTCCGCAAGCATGGATGAGTTTTCGGTGGCGTGCGGCTGCCGCACCATGAAAATCACGGACGAGTTTTTAGTGAAGGGCTATTACCGGAACTATGACGGCATGCACCTGTTGAAACACGCCCTGCACAACACCTGCCCGGACATGATGAAATCCATCGGTAAGGACGAGCATGGCAATGACATCAAGGTGCGTGACAGCGAGGGCATACAGCTCGCCAACGCCAAGATTGATGAAATCCGCAACGGGTTCTCGGAATGGCTGGAAGAGCAGTCGCCGCAGTTCAAGGAACGGCTGACGACGATGTACAACCGCAAGTTCAACTGTTTCGTGCGCCCAAAGTATGACGGCTCTCACCAGACATTTCCCGACCTCAACCTCAAAGGGCTGGCAAGCCGGGGTATCAAGAGCGTCTATCCGTCACAGATGGATTGCGTCTGGATGCTCAAACAGAATGGCGGTGGCATTTGTGACCACGAGGTGGGAACCGGTAAAACGCTGATAATGTGTATTGCAGCGCATGAGATGAAGCGCCTGAACTTGGCGCACAAACCGATGATTATCGGGCTGAAAGCCAATGTCGCGGAGATTGCCGCCACCTATCAGGCGGCATATCCCAACGCACGTATTCTGTACGCTTCGGAAAAGGACTTTTCGACCGCCAACCGCGTGCGTTTCTTCAACAATATCAAGAACAACGACTACGATTGTGTCATCATGTCGCACGACCAGTTCGGCAAGATACCGCAGTCGCCGGAGTTGCAGCAGCGCATCCTGCAAGCGGAGCTTGACACGGTGGAGGAAAATCTCGAAGTCCTGCGGCAACAGGGCAAGAACGTGTCGAGGGCGATGCTGAAAGGGCTGGAAAAGCGCAAGCACAACCTTGAAGCGAAGTTGGAGAAGGTGGAACATGCCATCCAATCGCGCACGGATGATGTGGTGGACTTCAAGCAGATGGGCATCGACCATATCTTCATTGACGAGAGCCATCAATTCAAGAACCTGACTTTCAACACGCGGCACGACCGTGTGGCGGGATTGGGAAACTCGGAAGGAAGCCAGAAAGCCCTGAACATGCTCTTTGCCATACGTACCATACAGGAACGCACGGGCAAGGACTTGGGGGCTACGTTCCTGTCCGGTACGACCATCAGCAACTCGCTGACGGAGCTGTACCTGCTCTTCAAGTACCTTCGCCCTAAGGAACTGGAACGGCAGGATATTCGTTGCTTTGACGCTTGGGCGGCTATCTTTGCCAAGAAGACGACCGACTTCGAGTTCAACGTGACGAACAACGTGGTGCAGAAGGAGCGTTTCCGCTACTTCATCAAAGTGCCGGAGCTTGCCGCCTTCTACAACGAGATAACCGACTACCGCACGGCGGAGGACGTGGGCGTGGACCGTCCGCACAAGAACGAGATACTGCACCACATACCGCCCACGCCGGAGCAGGAGGACTTCATCCAAAAGCTGATGCAGTTCGCCAAGACGGGTGACGCCACGCTGCTGGGCAGACCACCCCTGTCGGAAACGGAGGAGAAGGCGAAGATGCTTATCGCCACCGACTACGCCCGCAAGATGGCTCTCGATATGCGCATGATAGACCCGCATTACGAAGACCACCCCGACAACAAGGCTTCGCACTGCGCCAAGACGATTGCGGAGTATTACCACAGGTATGACGCGCAGAAAGGCACGCAGTTCGTGTTCTCGGATCTGGGAACGTACCAGCCGGGCGACGGGTGGAACGTGTACAGCGAGATAAAGCGGAAACTGACGGAGGACTACGGCATCCCGGCAGGCGAGGTGCGCTTCATTCAGGAGTGCAAGACCGACAAGGAACGCAAGGGGGTGATAGACGCCATGAACGCCGGAACGGTGCGCGTGCTGTTCGGCTCCACCTCCATGCTCGGAACGGGTGTGAACGCGCAGAAACGGTGTGTCGCAATCCATCATTTGGATACGCCGTGGCGTCCGTCCGACCTACAACAGCGTGACGGACGGGGAGTCAGGGCAGGCAACGAGATTGCCAAGCATTTTGCCGGGAACAACGTGGATGTCATCATCTACGCTGTGGAAAAGTCGCTGGACAGCTACAAGTTCAACCTGCTGCACTGCAAGCAGACATTCATCTCGCAGCTCAAAAGCGGGGCGATGGGCGCGCGTACCATCGACGAGGGGGCTATGGACGAGAAATCGGGCATGAACTTCTCGGAGTACATGGCGTTGCTCTCCGGCAATACCGACCTTTTGGACAAGGCGAAACTGGAAAAGCGTATCGCCTCGCTCGAAGGGGAACGCAAGTCGTTCAACAAGGGCAAGCGCGATTCGGAGTTCAAGCTGGAAGCCAAGACGGGGGAACTGCGCAACAATACGGCGGTAATCGAAGCCATGACGGAAGATTGGAACCGCTTTCTTTCCGTTGTCAAGACCGATAAGGAGGGCAATCGCCAGAATGCTGTCAAGGTGGACGGTGTGGATTCTACCGATGAAAAGGTTATCGGAAAGCGTTTGCAGGAAATCGCCAAGAACGCCACGACGGGCGGTTTGTACAAGCCTGTCGGGGAACTTTACGGTTTTCCGATAAAGGTGGTCAGCGAGAGAATACTCAAAGAGGGGCTGGAGTTTACCGACAACCGTTTCGTGGTGGAGGGAAACTACAAGTACACTTACAATAACGGGCATCTGGCGATGGCTGATCCGGTAGCCGCCGCACGTAATTTCCTGAACGCATTGGAGAGGATTCCGTCCATCATCGACCAGTATAAGGGAAAGAACGAGGTGCTGGAAAAGGAAGTCCCACAGTTGCAGGAGATAGCAAGTAAGGTATGGAAAAAGGAGGACGAACTGAAACAGTTGAAGTCCGAACTTGCCGCGCTTGACCGCAAAATACAGTTAGAGCTTGCGCCGCCTACACCCGATGTCGCCGAAAAGGAGAACGACGGACAGGAGGTCAAGCCTGTTTCGGAAGGTGTACGGAGCATATCGCCACAACAAACCGATGATGCACCACCGATACGCAGCCCGATGGATAAACGAAGTCCGTCTGGCAATTTCATTGCCAATCATATCATTATCGGGCGTCCGGGTTTTCAGTTTAAGGATGAAAACCGATCGAAAGGGATAAAAATTTAAAA
>ERZ772958.204-NODE-204-length-25694-cov-11.131752_pt1 | contig 25694 bp, 20 predicted proteins | sample MGYA00580681_ERZ772958 | MGnify/ENA primary metagenome ERZ772958 (study PRJEB29015, sample SAMEA2738089) | human oral metagenome | biome: human oral; feature: human-associated habitat; material: saliva | place: China | collected 2275 ...
AAGCCGCGACGGCTGAGATGTCGGAGAAGTTTGCCAGCGTGGCACAACAAATCGCTGCGCTGCTCTCAGAGGTGAAAACCAAAGCCGCGACGGCTGAGATGTCGGAGAAGTTTGCCAGCGTGGCACAACAAATCGCCGCGCTGCTCTCAGAGATGAAAACCAAAGCCGCGACGGCTGATGTGAAAAACCAAATCACTTCTCTCAACGCCCATCTGCAAAACTTTGAGGAGGAACTGGACACGCTCACCACCGAAGTGGGAACAAAAGCCCAAGACGAGGAAATGCAGCGAAAGATCCTTGAGTTGCGATCCCTCTTACAAAGCCTCCAAAATGAAGTCAACAGCAAAATCAGCAGCATCCGCTTCGAGCCGAACGAAGATATGGTGGTGGCTTCCATCCACACGCTCTTAGATTCGGGCGTTCCCTTCCCCGCTGCCACACAACAGAAGGCGGGCGTTATGACGGCGGCGGACAAAAAAGAACTCGCCAAGGTGCAAACCATCATCCAACAACTCGGGCAGATGGGAGAGAAACTCGGCATGCTCCACCACCTGGGCACATTCGAAACGCAGGGCGCGGCGCGCGAAGCTGCGGCCTCGAACCACGTGGTGTACGACTTAGAAAACGTGCGCTTTCTCACCTACACCAAGCAAAGCGCCTCGGGCAATCCCAATCAGGGCTTCATCCTGCAAACCGTCGACAAAGAGCGCCAAATGACATCCCAGCTGGAATTCTTCATGGGACACCTTTCCCAACGCGACATCTCGTGGAATCAGAATTCGGGCGCCGTGCGCGCCTTCAAGTGGGAGGAAATCGGCGCACTGAAGTTTACCACCGAAGAGCGCGAGGAGAAAACGTGGCTCGTGGTGAAAAACTATGAAAACAGCCTCGTGGCACGCGTGGCGCTGCCAGACGCTTCCTCGATTCCTACGCTCAACTTCCCCGACAAGCCGCTCGACACACTCCTGCGCGAAATCCTCGACGCCCACGGCGCGGGTTTTGCCTGCAACATCTTCTGCAAAGCTCCCAGAGTGGAGGACTTTTTCGACAAATGGGACTTTGTGTTCGTGGGCCGCGCGGAAGTGACGGAATGGCGCAACTATAGCTATAAAAGCCCACAGCAGCAGCTCTTAGATGTGCGCAACCGCATGGTGCGCGTGGACGGTGTCATCAGCTTCTACAGATATAAAGGACAAACCGAATCCGATCCCTCAGAAATAGCTATCGGCGTTCGCTGGGCCGCCAGCTATAAGAAAATGCAAGTAAAGAATTCAACCAATTACACGATATATTCCAAACTCTTCCCCGTCGTAGCTCCCACCCGTTTCGAAAACGAATAACCTCCTCCCCTGCTATGAGTCAAAAAATGAAAGACACACTGGCCGTTGCTTCGGCCCTCTTCACACTAATTAGCGGCATCACGCTTTGCTTCTGCTCCTTTTTCCGCAACGGGCACGTGGGCGATGGCGAACTCTGGTATTTCGGCCAAACGCTCGTGTATGCTGCCAGCATCTTCGGCGTGGCCATGTATATCAAAGACAACTACCACGAGATGAAGCAAGAAATCCTGAAAGAACTCAAAAAAGAAAACACCCATGCGACCGATTAAATACCTCATTGTCCACTGCTCGGCCACGCCCGCCGGCTTGGACTTCACCGTTTCCGACATCGCGCGCTGGCACCGTGAGCGCGGTTTTCGCACCGTGGGCTACCATTACATCGTCTACCGCGACGGTTCCGTTCACCCTGGCCGCGCGGAGAGCGACATCGGCGCGCACTGCCTCGGCCACAACACCGACTCGATAGGCATCTGCTACATCGGTGGCTTAGATGCCGACGGGCGCACACCAGCCGACACGCGCACGCCCGAACAACGCACCGCGCTGCGCACCCTCCTCACGGAGCTGCGCACGAAATACCCACAAGCACAAATCCGCGGCCACCGCGATTTCGCCCCTAAGGCCTGCCCGTCCTTCGATGCCACCAACGAATACAAGGACTTATGATACAGCCTCTTTCTTCTCATTCCCGCGCGACGCAGCGCCTGCTCCAAAGCGTTACAATTTGTAACGGTTTCGTTTTCCCCTCTCATTCCCGCGCGACGCAGCGCCTGCTCTCGCTCGCGCTGGTCGCTCTGACGACTCTCTTGCTACTGGCGGCGTGCCAAACGAAAAAGAAAATCGTGGAGGAGCAGCGCACAGAGCATCACTCTTCCCTCTCCGCGAGCTCTGCTCTCCAAGCATCGGCCACCCACAACGAGACGGCCACCACACAGGCGCAAAGCTCGAGTCGAACCCTGGCCGAGGCATCGTCCTCGACACTGACGGACAGCATCGTGGAGCGCGTGCGCGATCTCTTTGTGGCCGACTCCTCTGGCCGACTCCTACACCGCGAACACGAAACTTCCCGCGAACGCCACCGCGCACAGAAGCAAGGACAGCAGCGCGCGAACTTCGCGGGCCATGACAACAGCTCTAAAATGTCTAACTTGGAGGGAAAATCCGCCCAGTCTGAGAACTCGGACCAGTCCGACAATTCCGACCAGTCCGACTCGTCAGAGAAAAACAAAAAAGAAACCACCTCCGCGCCTCACTATCTGAGCAAGCTCGCCCTGGTGCTGGCGTGCAGCTGCTTTTTCCTCTTCATCATCTACAAACGCCGCCGCTCATGAAACTGCTCCTTGACCCTCTGCCCTCCGTGGCCTTTCCCTTTGAGCTCGATGCGCTCACGCTCTCGGGCCGCCCCTTTGAGCAAGCGCAGCTGGTGCTGACGCTCGCGGGCGAAGAACTGATGACCGCTGCGCTCCTGCTCGACGAGCACGGCCGACTAACGCTCCCCGCGCTCTCGCGTCTGCTCAACAGCCGTCTCACGGCCGCGCCCGCGGAATTGAGCCTATCGGGAGCGGTGACGGGCGTGGTCAGCGTGCTGCCCTGCCGCACGCGCACGGACAAAGGGGCGGCCGAATTCTGCGCCTCTCATTTTCTCACGCTGCTCTCCGGTGCGAAACTCACCACGCTCTTCAACACGGAGCTGCTCAGCTTCTACGATGCCTCGGGCGCGCCCACCGTGGCCACCATCCGCGCCCAATGGGCCGTGGGAAGCGCGGTGAAAGAAACCCTCCTCACGCGCACGACACAGCTCCACGGCAACATCCACACCTTCAGCCTCCGCCCGTGCGAGTTTCAAGCTCCCGCCGCCGGAGCTCAGCTGCTGGCCTTCGAAGTGAGCGTGGGACAACGCTCCCAAGCCTACCAGCTCGCACCTCAAGGGTTCACGGCTGCACCCACACGCCTGACCTTTCGCAACTGTTTCGGACAGTTGGAGACCATCTGCTTCTTCGGACAGAAAGAACGAGAACTGGAGGTGACACGCGGTGCGGCGTCCTTCGAAGGGCGCTGGCGCAACTATTCCGCCACTGCCTACCACAGCTACAAAGCCTCGATGGGTTTTCTCCCCGATGGTATGATTTTCTTCCTCGAGGACTGCGCGCAAACGCTCGAAGCCTACGATGAGCAGGGGCGCGAGGTGTGTGTGACGGACTGCGATGTGAAACTCTCCAACTCTCCCACAGAAACGGCCGAAGCCTCGGTGCGCTGGCGCGAAACGGGGCAAATGATGTCGGCCGACCTCTTCAGCCATGTGCGCACCTTCGACGAAACTTTCGACACTTCTTTCCAATGACTCCGAAAACCATTCACCGCCTCGAGGCCCTCCGACTTTTGGAGGACGGCCAAACCCACAAACTGCGCCTCTGGAAACTTTCCACGGGCGACATCCTGACCTATCACAACATCGTTTGCCTCGGCCGTCACACCCGCGGCGGCATCCATCGCATCCGCCTACTCTCCTCGGGACAGACCCGCGAGTTCCGCGACTGCTGCCTCTTCGAAATCGACGACCTCAAAATCTTTTGGTAATATGCAAAATCTTTCCTCCCCCGTTTCCTCCTCCGGCGAACTCCTATATCTGGGCAACTCTGGCGTATCGGCCATGCTGGAGACCGTGGACGACACCTCCACCATCTTCGACACCGCGCAAGGACGCATCACCTCCTCCACCGTCCCCAACCATCCCACGCTGCGCTACATCAATTGGGGCGCGGACAACCGCCTACCTTACCATATCATCGACCTCCTCGGCGGCTCGGAAGTGACCGCACAAAACGAGCTTTTCAACGTGCTCACCTGCTACGGAGGCGGCGTGGAATTTCGCGACCCCGAAACCCTCGCTCCCTCCCGCCTGGGCGACCTCCGACAATGGGCCGCGCGCCAGTTTCTCCCCCGCTTCTTCCTAGAGCAAATCACGGACATGAAGTATTTCTACTTCGCCGTGGCCGTCATCATCCTCTCGCGCGATGGCCGGCGCATCACAAAACTCCTCCACAAAGACGCTTGCTACTGCCGACTCCAGAAGGCCAATGCCGAGGGACGCATCGAAAACGTGTTCTACGCCGACTGGCAAAGCTCACAGCAGGCCGAACCGGAAATCATCCCCCTGCTCGACGAACGCGACCCGCTGGGCGACCTCCTGCAACGCCTCGGCCGCGAACCCTCTCCCTCCGGCCGATACCGACAACCCACGAAGGACCGGAAATTCGCCATCCTCATGCGCTTCCCCACTGCCTCCTCTCAATACTATCCCACCCCCTACTACGCCTCCATCTTCCGCGGTGGCAGCTACGACGAGATGCAACTCATCAGCACCGCCAAACGCGCCAAGCTCCGCAACTTCTCAAGCGTGAAATACCACGTCGAGGTGGAACGTTCCTACTGGGGGCGCATCCTCCAAGAAGCCGGCATCACCGACCCTCTCAAACGAAAAGAACGCATCAAGCGCGAAAAAGAAAACATACGCGATTTCATCTCCAATATCGACAACTCGGACAAAGTCTGGATCTCCGGCTATTATGTCGACCCCGACGGCCACACCGTTAAGGACGTTGTCATCTCCTGCATATCCACGCCCAAAGAAGGCGGCGACTGGGCCGACGACATACAAGCTGCGGCCAACACCGCCTGCTACGCCTTCAACGTTCACCCCAACCTCGTCGGAGCAGTGCCCGGCAAAGCACAAAGCAACAACTCCGGCTCGGACAAGCGCGAACTCTTCACCATCAAACAAGCTCTCGAAAAAGCCTTCCACGACATCCTCCTGCAATCCCTCCAGGTGGTTTGCCAATTCAACGGCTGGGACGTTCTCCCATCCATCCCCATGCTCATGCTCACCACCCTCGACGAGCACACAGACGCAAAAAAAGTATCAACAATCTGACCTAAAACTCCCAAAAAATGGCACTTACCATCACCAAAGAACTCTTCGAACAATACGTCCCCGCCTTCCTCTCTCCCGACGACGCCATCTTCCAGCAAATCAGCGGCGAGTTGCAACAAGCCCAGCAGGAAGTGGAAGAAATCATTGCCGACACGCCAATACCACCCCTCACACAGCAACACGCCCAGCGCCTCGTCTGCCTCAAAGCAGCCCGCCAAGCAGTGCCACAGCTCGACCTCGTGCTCACGGCCACAGGCTTCGGAGTCGTGAGCAACCAGAACGTGGCCCCCGCCAGTCGCGAACGCGTCGATCGACTCCTCGAACAGCTCCGACAAAAGGAAAGCATCGCCACCGACCGCCTACTCTTCTCTCTCCTCACCACCCCCTGGCGCAACTCCATCCAAGCCACACGCCGCATCACCTCTCTCATCTGGTGTCCCTCCCTGATCCGAAGCTACGGAGCAAAGCCCAACGGCCAAGAAGTCTACCACGAAGAGTTCCTCGCCCTACAGCCCGCCATCGCCGACGCTGAAGCCTACATCATCCAGCTCATCTCCAGCGCACTCTATCAAGAACTCGTCCGCCAAGAACGCCAACCCGCCGAAACCGACCCCGAAGTCTACTACATCATCACCGAACAAACCCGCCGACTCATGGCCGCCATCATCGCCGGACACTCACTCAAAAGCCTACAACCCCTCCACAACCGCCTTCTCAACACCATCCAAGATTTCGCCAACATCCTCCAACCCTGGCTGCAATCCTCCAACGCAGCAGCCCTCAAAGCCGAACCCTACAAAAACTCACCCAACGACAAAACCTTCTTCTTCAGCTAAAATGGACACCATCAACATCAACCTACCCACCTCCTGGCAAACACTCACACAGCCACAACTCCTCTACATCCTCACCCTCTCCGCCGAAGGCTTCGACACCTCACGCATCAAAGCCTACGCCTTCCTACGATTCACCGGAATGCACCCACTCGGCCCTCCCGATCACCACGGACGCTGGACAATACGCATCAACAACCGCTACTGCCGCATCAGCCCCCTATCCATGGCACAAGCCGCCGAAACCCTCGACTTCCTCGACACACCTCCCACAACCCCCGTCCGCCTCGAAACCATACAAGGACACCCAGCCGTCGACACACTCCTACACCACGTCACCTTCAACAACTACCTACACCTCGAAACCCTCTATCAAGCCTACCTCCAAACCCAAGACCAACGCCCACTACGCCTCATGGGAACACGACTCTACCCCAACACCAACCCCAACAAATACACCTCCGCCGAACTCCTCAACATCATCCTCTGGTACACCACCATCAAACAACACTTCGCCAACACCTTCACCCACCTCTTCGCCCCAGCACCCACCGGAGGCGACACCCCCGACATCCGACAACTCAACGACACACAAATCCGAGCACTCACCGGAGGCGACATCACCAAAGAACAACAAATCATGCAAGCCGACTGCTGGAGAGCACTCACCGAACTCGACGCAAAAGCACACGACGCACAAGAATTACAACGTTTTCGTAAGTCAGATGAGCAAAGAAAGTAAGCTTTAGCTTTGCCATGACGAGAAAACGCACTTTTTGAGGAACGTTTTCGTAAGTCAGATGAGCAAAGCAAAGCTCGCTTTAGCTTTGCCATGACGAGAAAACGCACTTTTGAGGAACGAAAAAAGAACGAAAAAAGAAAAACTACAAAAAAAATGACACCAACACCCCTCTACAACTTCCGCGACTACCTCCGCCAACTCATCACCGAAAACCTCCTCGCACAGCAACACCACTTCCACTTCACCACCTGCTCCGGCATCGCCTCACTCGAAGGACTCCTACAAGACCTCCGCACACAACAAAACATGGTCTGCTTCTCCGACATCACAGAAGACTCCACCTTCCACAACTCCGGAGCATGGTTCAAGCGACGCGTATTCACCATCTTCATCGTCCTAAGATTCCAATACGGAAACCAAACCGACTACGACAACAAAATCAACACCGCACGCGAACTCTTCCGACAACTCCACTCCCGATTCCTCCACGACGAGCAAGAACTCAACAACCGAAGCGCCTACCTCGACTGCGCCAACATACGCTCCAGAGAACTCGGCGGAAACTTCCTCGACTCAGCCACCGGACTCTACTTCCTCCTCACACTCGACGAACCAACATCCCTCGCCTATGACAACACAGAATGGACCTGAACAACAAATCCAAGAATTCAGCCAACAATGGTACCACATGATGGTGCAAATCTGGCGCGACCGACTCACCCTCGCCAACGCCTACAACACCGGAGCACTCCACCGCTCCATACAACCACAACACCTCACACAACACAACCTACAACTCACCGCCGCCTTCCAATTCCTACAATACGGCATCTACGTCGACGCAGGAACAGGACGAGGATACACCCACAACAACCAAGGAAACCTCCGCATCCTCAACCCCACCTACCGAAAACAACACCACCTACACCAACCCCGCCGCCCCCGCCCATGGTTCTCCCGCTCATGGGCCATCTCCGTCAAAGTAATGGCCAACAAAATGCAAGAAATCCTCGGACAACAATACATCGGAGCATTCCAACAACTCAACGACAAAACCTAACATCCCACCCACCAAAAATTCCTATACTACAAAAAAAAATTTCTATACTAGGAATTTTTTTTTGTAGTATAGAAATTTTATTTCCTAGTATACAAAATTTCCAACCCCCTATACATTATATATATCCCCCACACCCACCACCATTTTCGCGCCCCCACGAAAAAGGTCCACCCCACAAAAAAACACACCCCACACAAAAAAAATCCACAAAAAGCTTGCAAGTTCCAAAAACTCACCCCATCTTTGCAATGCTTACATGAGAGAAGCAGAACTCAAAACACTGCTCCGCAGGACATCGGTTTAATGTCCATTCACCACGAAACGGGCATTTTTTTATGCCCCGCCCCAAAAGGGAACGGACAACCCCACCCCCTCGAAGGGCCACATACGAAACCACACGAGCCAAACACGGCCGCCATCCGTACATTAAATTCTTTACTCCTCGGAGCAGACTTTTCTTGTGTAAGCAACGGACAGGCGGCCGTTTCTATATCCGCCAAATGCTTACATTAAAAGAAAAGTCAAAATGAAAACAACCCCCACCACCACGCCACGCAACAACGGCCTCATGAGCCTACAAGAATGCTACGCAAAAACCTGCCAAGCACTCCAACAATGGCACCAACAACACCAACAAACCCCCAAAAAACTCTCCATGAAATAAAAAAAATCACAAAAAAGTTTGCAAGTACACAAAAAAACACCACATATTTGCAAACATCTATCCCCACCCCGAGAGAGCAGTACTAACACCTATCCCGCCAAAAGCGAGATATACAAAAACAAAATCGTCCCGACTCCCAAATCGTCCAAACGATAAAAAAAATCAAGAGTCCTGCCCCTCGTGCTAGCCGAAAGGCCCACAACAATCTCTCTCGGAGATAGGTAGATAGAGGGTAGCAGGACTCTCTTTTTTTGCACCCCCGACACACACAGGAGCACAACCAAGAGCCAAGACTACAACGCCCCCTCAAAAGTCTTCGTCTCCTCGTGAACCGTCAAATCCAAACCCTTCAAATAACGGTTCGTAGTACGCACATCAGCATGACGCGCCTGATCACGAGCCACAATAATACCACGCGCATTCGCCAAATCACGAATCCCCGTATCCTTCAAAGAATAAAACTGATAACACGGCGGCAACCCCAACTCCCCACGAAGCAAAACCCAACGATTACGAAAAATCGCACCACGCTTCCGCGTAGGACCCGGACGAAACCGACACGTACCAAACAAAAAATAAGAATCCGGAAAGTCGAACACACCCAAATCCAACATCAAATCAATCGTGCGACGGTTCAAACCAACCATCCCATCACGCCGATTCTTCGTGTACCGACCAGAAAGATAAATCTTTTGCGACCGCAAATAAATATCACCAAGCCGGACAGAGCAAAGCTCCTCCGGCCTAATAAAAGTATAATACTCAAGCATGCAAGCCAACAGAAACCACGGATCCTTCTCCCGAAGGTACCCACCAATCCTGCGGAGCTCAGCCGCCGACATCTGCTCACGAAACTTCGGAGCCTCACGCAACTTCCTCACACCCTGAGTAAAATTCGAAGACGTGTAACCCTTATCCAGAAGAAAAGTAACAAAAGTCCTAAACCACGTCAAGTAGTTGTTCCTCGTCCGCGCCGAAAGCCGCTGCTCAAAAAAGAGATAATCCAAAAACTCCACCAAGAGTCCACGATCCAAATCCCCAGCACAACGCACCCTCGGCAAACGAAATCGAAGAAACTCCTCGAAACAACCGAAGTAAGAAAAATAAGTCTCCAGCGTAGAAAGCTTCAAAATCCCACGAGAACACAAACACGACATCTCCTTACGATATGTCCGCGCCAAATTCTCCCAAGAAATCTCACCCCGCCGCCAAGGACCTGCACTCACCCTCGTAGCATCGTCCCACGCATTCCAACCAGAATGCAAAAGCTCTGTGAGTAAAGCAACCAAATCCGCAGCACGCTGTTCCAACAAAACAGCATCACGGACACCCCGTAGCAGAAACTTCTTTCTTCGCATCCGCAAAGTTCGCGGATCTACTTGATAAAAGTCCACATAAGGATTTTTCCCCTTATGGAAACGGGGCAACGAATAAGAAACCTCCTGATAGGAAGCCAACATATCACTCCTCTCAGACTCCATAATTCTTACGCCCCGTCCCATCTCGTCCCCGTAAGGACAACGGTAATTTCATATTTTCCAAAGATCCCACCGCATCTTTGTTTTGTCGGAAAGAGGCGACGTGCGACTTTTTGGGCGATTTATATTTTAGGTTAATACTATTCTGTGAAAGGAAAACACATCTCTCGTTTTTTCTCCTAAACGGAGGAGGGGAGCTTTTAGTATTTGAAAAGAGAGGAAAGAGGACTTTTCAGATTTAGAAGGAGTTTTGTTGTATGTATGTGAGGATGAGGGCGTTTTGGGGTTTATTTTTAGTGACTAAAGGCGGGGGGGTGCGATGTTTTTTGCCTGAATGAGAGGGTGGAAAAGGTCTTTTGAGGGTGGGTTTTGAGGATGTATGTTTGCTGTTGTTGAAAAATTAACCGAAAACTAAAATATAAAAATGATGTTGACTACTATGACTTCGGCGTTTCGCTTGAACAGGTTGTTGATTGATCGATTGATTGAGGTGTGGGAGCGTGATGAGCTGCCTATCGATTTGCGATTGGAAAGACAGAAAGGCGGGCGTGTGCTGGTGTGGGCTGTTTATGAGCAGCAGTACCGGTGTTGCTTTGAGATGTTACTGAAAGAAGTTTATAACAATAAAAATAAAAGGAGGAAGGTATGATTCCACAAAGTACGATTGAGACGATTTTAGAGAGGACTGACATTGTTGGTCTGGTTGAGAGTTATGGGCTGGAGCTGAAGAGGGCTGGCCGTGACTGGGTGTGTTGCTGTCCTTTTCATAATGAGCGGACGCCGAGCTTTCATGTTTCGGAGGTTCGGCAGTCGTGGCATTGCTTTGGTGCGTGCCAGGAGGGCGGCAATGCGATTTCGTTTGTGATGAAGCAGGAGGGTTTGAGTTTTCCGGAGGCTTGCAGGCGGCTGGCTCAGAGAGCTGGTGTGATGCTTGAGGAGGAGATGGAGGAGCCTGAGGCGCAGCAGGAGCGCAGGAAGCGGGAGGCGCTGTGGGCGTTGAACCGTAGGGTGGCGGACTTTTATGTTTCGTTGCTGGAGGGTGAGCCTGGTGCGCGGAGCTTGGCGGTGGCTCGCTGGGGTGTAGAGGCTGTGAGAGATGCTCTTGTGGGTGTGGCTCCTGATGCTTGGGATACGCTGGTGAGCTGGGCGCGGCAGCGTGGTGAGAACTTTGGTTTTTTGCAGGAGCTGGGTTTGATTCGTGTGAGCGAGAAGACGGGGAACTATTATGATGCTTTCCGTAATCGCTTGGTGCTGCCGATTCGTGACAGGTTGGGGAATGTGACGGGCTTCACTTGCAGGACGCTGGGGGATGATAAGGATACGGCGAAGTATGTGAATTCTCCGGAGTCGTTGGTGTATAGGAAGCGGGAGGAGTTGTATGGTTTGGATGTGGCGTGGAAGACGGCGTGGAAGGAGCAGGTGATGTATGCTGTGGAAGGTGCGGCGGATGCGCTGAAGATGCAGAGTGTGGGGCTCTTTAATGCTGTTGCACCGCTGGGCGGTGTGTGGACGCGGGAGCAGCTGCGCTTGTTGCAGAAGGTGACGAAGAATATTTGTTTTATTCCTGACCAGGATGTGCCGAAGCGTGGCGAGGACTGGGGCGCGGGGATTACTTATGTGATGAAGAATGGTTTGGAAGCTATTCGGCAGGGGATGACGGTGAGCGTGCGTGAGTTGCCGTTTGGGGCTGATGGGACGAAGCAGGACCCGGGCGATTTCTTTACATCGCGCCAGCGTATGGCGGAGCTTGAGGAGCGGGACTTTGTGCTCTGGATGGCTGAGAAGCGTTTTGGTGCTGCTGACAATTTGCAGAAGCAGAAGGAGGCGGTGCAGGAAGTGGCCGAGGTGGTGAGTTTCATCAAGGACGATCTGACGGTGAAGATGCTTTTGCCGGAACTCAACAAGATTCATAAGGCCAGCGTGAAGATTTGGCAGATGGCGGTGGAGGGGAAGCGCAACCTGCGCAACCTTCAGCGCAAGCAGGAGGACGGGACGCGCGATTTGGCGCAATACGATATTTATACGAACCGCGAGGGGTATTACAGCCGTACGGAGAAGGGGGACTATCAGTGGAGCAATTTCACGATGCAGCCGCTTTTTCATGTGATGGACGACGACAGTCCGCGCCGTATCTATAAGGTGAAGAATATGTTTGGGCAGGAGCAGGTGGTGGAGATGACGATTGAGGAAATGGTGTCGTTGCAGAAGTTTCGGCAGAAGCTGGAGAGCTGTGGCAACTTCGTTTGGAAGGCGAAGGACCCGGAGCTGATTCGCCTAAAATCTTATCTTTACGACAACACGCGTTCTGCTCGCCGCGTGCGGCAAATGGGCTGGAGCGATAATGGTTTCTATGCCTTTGGCAACGGCCTTTGGACGGATGGCGAATTCTACGAGGCCGACAAAGAGGGTTTCGTGGATTTGGGACAGGCTGCTGGCACCTGGTATATTCCCGCGGCGTCGAAGAAATTGCAGAACGGTTCGGCTTACGAAAGGGAGCGCCGCTTTGTGCACACTCAGACGCAGACGATGCCGATGAAGGAGTATTTGCAGAAGTTTGTGGAGGTGTATGGCGACAATGGGAAAGTGGGGCTGGCTTATTGGCTTACGTCGTGTTTCCGCGACGTGGTGAAACGCCTCACAGACAAGTTTCCCATCCTCGACCTCTTCGGCCAGAAAGGTTCGGGCAAGACCTATTTCGGACAAGCGTTGACCACGTTTTTCATCATGGAGAACAAGATGCTCGACCTGAACATCTCCACCGTGGCCGCACTGTCGGAAGAAATTGGTTACTCGTGCAACGCGTTGGTCCATTTGGACGAGTACAAAAATTCGCTGCATCCTAACAAAATTGCCTTACTCAAGAATCTCTACGACGGGACGGGACGCTCGAAGATGAGCGGTGCAAACTTCACGGAGAAGACCGAGACACCCGTCCGCTCTGGCGTGATCATCTCCGGGCAGGAGATGCCCACGGCCGACATCGCCCTCTTCCAACGTTGCATCTTCCTTTCTTTCCAAAAAGGCGTGTTCTCGCCCGAAGAGATGCGCCGCTTTGCCGAACTCCAGGAGATACAGAAGATGGGCTTGACGGGAATGACCCTCGAAGTGCTCAAACACCGCCGCATTGTGGAGACTTCCTACAAAGAGGCCTACGACAAGACGCTGCGCGACATCAACGCCCGCACCTCGGGCACGCGAGTGGAAACACGCATCAAAGAAACCTGGGGACGCCTATTGGCCATGGTGCGCGTGCTCGACGGCCGTTTGCCGCTCCCCTTCACCTACGAAGAGATGGAGAATATCTGCCTCGCGGGTCTTATCAATCAAAATACGCTCTCGGGCACGGGCAACGAGATGGCACAGTTCTGGCGCTCCGTCGAGTTCCTGCGCGAAGACAGTCAAATCTTCTACGGTGGCGACTATTATCTGCGCCTGAAGAAAGAGTTCCGCGGCGAAGACATCTACAAGGTCTATGCAAAACCTCACCGCTTGCTCTACATCTCCACCAACCGCATTTTCACGCTCTACCGCAAAGCGGCGCTCAGCGTGGGCAACACGCCTCTCCCAGAGGACTCGCTCATCGAATATCTCAAGAACGAGCCTTACTTCCTTTCGCGCTCCTATGTGACACGCATGAAAGTGTTCAACAAGGCGGGCTATCCGGAACAAATCGTGGAGAACGGCCACAGCCGCGACAAATACCGTCGCACGCGCTGCTGGATCTTCGATTATGATGAGCTGGAGAAACTCTATCATATCAATCTCGAGGGGGACGATACCGCGGCAGAGGATATTGAAACGGAAAACGTTTCCAAGGACAACACGCAAGCATTCTGAAAACTGTTATAAAACCGAAAGAAAAAAATGATTTACGGATACATTAGGGTAAGCAGTGACAAACAGACCGTTGAAAATCAGCGGTTCGAAATCAAGAGATTCTGCAAGGCCCATGACATGAAAATACAAAGCTGGATAGAAGAGACCATCTCCGGAACGCGTTCCTATCAGAAGAGGGAACTGGGAAAACTGCTGAAACATGTAAACAAAGACGACATCATCATCTGCAGCGAGCTCTCGCGCCTAGGGCGCAACCTCTTTATGATCATGGAAATTCTGAACATCTGCATGACCAAAGAGTGTCGCGTGTGGACCATCAAGGACAACTACCGCCTGGGCGAAGACATACAGAGCAAGGTTCTCGCCTTCGCCTTTGGGCTTTCGGCCGAAATAGAGCGAAATCTCATCAGCCAGCGAACGAAAGAAGCCTTGGCACGAAAAAAAACTGAAGGCGTAGTACTCGGCCGACCGAAAGGGCGCAAGAGTTCTCCTGACAGATACAAACTTTCCGGCAAGGAAGTTTTAATCACTGAAATGATAAAAGAAGGCGTGTCCTATCGAAAAATGGCCAAGATCTGCAAAGTAGACCGTAACACGTTGGCACGTTTTGTCCACGAACGGCACCTCAAACAACATACCACCTAAAAAAGAATATTTTTCAGAGCTCTATTGAGGAACAATCATTCTATCTTAAAGAAAACTTCCATTATGAGTATATTAAAGAAAATGCAAGAGTTCGCGGCCAATGGTGCACGAGTATTCGGCAAGGCTGCCAAGGGGCAATACCATTCTGAGTCGGAAGCCGTAAAAGAGATAAAGAAAGAAATCATGTCAGGCTCATCCAGTCGCCGTGACGACACTGCTAACCGCTTGAGAGACCGACGCAATGTAAACGCTGATATTCGAAGAATCCTCAAATAAATAACACAAAGGCAAGTCCAACAGTCTGATTTTTTATGCGCTGAAAAAAAACACTACAACTATTTGTAGGTTCTAAAATCTTTCTGTATGTTTGCGATATAGAAACAATTAAAGGATGTTGGTTATGTCTGGAATGGATCTTGGAATTAGAATATTTTTCGGAGTTTTGATGCTTCTCATCTTTTTATTTCATCTATATTGGCTCATTTATGCTTGGCATCATCTTGATGCAGAAGATTTCTATAAAATGAACTCTGACATAAGATACTATCGCCAAAGGAGAAAAGAAAGCTTAAATAAAGCCATAAACGAAGATTTATGGGGTGAATAGTCTTTTAATACACATACATAAAGGTGTTACTTTGCTAAAAACAGAGTAACACCTTTTTTATTATGAATAGCGAAGCAGTAAAAGAAATAGTTCTCAAGGTCAATGGTGATTACGCCGAAAGAGAACTAAAGAAAATCCAGCAAGACATTGTAAAAGCACGAAAAGAGAAAGAAGCATTTTTGAAAAATGCACCAGATGCTTCCTCCTGGACGAAAGAACAAGAAAAACAGTGGAGAGAACTCAACGCCACCATCGGAAAAGGAGAACGACAGCTCAAGAGATGGGGCAACAGCGCCGACCAAATAAAAAGAGTGCTCGACAATCTTAGCGGGTCGAGCATGAAAGAGCTCAAGGGCAACCTGAAAAGCCTGGAAAAATTGATGGATTCAGGAGCCATCAAAAGGAATACTAAAGACTGGGAGAATCTTGTAGAAGCCATCAAATCGACAAAAAGCGAAATTCAGAAAATAGAGAAAGAGGGGAAAATAGAGGAAAAATCCAACTCTATTGTAAAACTCGGAGCGCTCACCACCATCATCAGAGGTATAGGCGACGCAGCGGCGGGGGCCTACTCCAGCGCCATGCAATTCGTGGATGCCTTTGCGCGGATGGACGAGGCGGAGGTACAAGTCATCAAATACACGGGCCTCGCACGCAGCGAAGTGGAAAGCCTAAACGAGAGTTTCAAAAAGATGGAAACGCGCACACCGCGCGAACAGCTCAACGCGCTGGCAGCCGACGCGGGACGCTTGGGCATACAGTCGAAAAAAGACGTGCTCGATTTCGTGGCCGCGGCCGACCAGCTCAACGTGGCACTGGGCGAAGACCTCGGCGCGGATGGTGTGAAAAACATCGGCAAGCTCGCCCAGCTCTTCGGTGATGACAAGAAAATGGGGCTCAAGCAAGCCATGCTCTCCACGGGCTCGGTCATCAACGAGCTGGCACAAAGCAGCTCCGCCGCCGAAGGCTATCTCATGGACTTTGCTGGGCGCGTGGCAGGCGTGAGCAATCAAGCCCACATGTCACAGGCCCAAATCATGGGCTTCGCCTCTGTGCTCGACCAGAGCATGGTGGGCGTGGAGCGTGGCGCAACAGCTTTTCAGAACGTGCTCACCGCCCTCTACAAGAAACCCGCCGAGATGGCGCGCGCCGCAGGTCTCGATGTGAAAGAGTTTGCCCGCACACTGCAAACCGATGGCAACGCCGCCTTCCTCCAATTCCTCGAAGGACTCAACCGCACGGGCGGCATCGAGAAGCTCGCCCCCATTCTGGCCGATTTGAAACTCAGCGGAAGCGGGGTGACACAAACCATCGCCGCGCTCACACAAAACATAGACAAGCTCTCCGCCACACAGAGCCAAGCCGCCAAAGCCTTTCAGGAAGGCACCAGTGTGACCAATGAGTTCAACCAACAGAACTCCTCCGCACAAGCAAAGCTCGAAATGTCGCGCAAGCGTGTAGAGGACTTACGCATCGAGTTGGGGCAAGCGCTCTGGCCTGCCATGACAAAAACCAACTCCGTCATCGCCGCCGGCATTCAGGTGCTCTCTTCGCTCATCCGCTTCTTCAGTCAAAACTCTATAGCCCTCGCAATGCTCACCACGGCCGTTGTGGGCTATACGCTGGCCGTCAAAGCGCAAACCCTGGCCGAACACGCGCGGAACGCGGCCATGACCATTGGAAAAACCATTGGTGCAGGCTTTTATATAGTTCTCAATCTCCTTCGCTTAGGCTACGGACTCATGACGGGGAACATCGCCATGGCCACCACCGCGCAAACGGCTCTCAACGCCGCCATGGCCGCCAACCCTATAGGCGCAGTGATTTCCGCCTTAGTGGCCCTCGTCACCATCATTGGGACCGCCGTCGCCGCCATGGGACTCTTCACCTCTTCCTCCGACAAAAGCACACGCGCACTAACAGCACAACAGCAGGCACAGCAGGACCTCCAGGACATCACCTCCAACGCCAACAAAAGCATCGGGGAGCAAGTTTCGAAGGTCAACACCCTCACGGCCGTCATCCACGACAATTCACGCTCGCTCAAAGATCGCAGAATAGCCGTCAAAGAACTCCAGAAAATCATCCCCTCCTACACCGCACAAATCAGCAATGAGGGACGCGTCATGCACGAGAACACAAACGCCGTCAAAAACTACATAAAAGAACTGCGCAATCTGGCCATCCTGCAAGGAGCAAAAGATAAGATGGCAGCACTGGGCGGTGAACTGCTCGACCTAACCGACAGCTCCAGCCGCCGCGAAAACGCCCTCCGCATCCGCCGTAACCGCATCTCCGCTCTAAAGAGGGAGATTCCCGAACTGAGTGCAGCCATCGACAAAATAGTGGCGGGAGGCACCGTCACGAGTCAGGATGTGCAGGCCTTTGTCGAGGCAAGAAAGGCGGGAAAATACAAGGATATAGGTTGGGACACTTGGCTGAAACAGAAAAACGTGAGACAACTCGCAGCCGACATCAAACAGGCAGAAGGTTGGGTGGAAGAGGCACACAATAAAGTCGCAAAACAAAATCAGCGCATCGATGCCATACAATCCTCCCTCAAGCGTCAAGGCCTTAACCCCGAAGACATCAACAAAGATGCCGCACCACCCACACCGAAAGAAACCACCCACGCCTCCACCCTTCCAACCACCAACAGCAAGAAGGGAAAGAAGGGAAAGAAGAATAAAACAACGACAAAGAAAGTCCTTACCCCCGACAATTCCGAAATCATCCTCGAGAGCCGCCAGGCCAAAGCCGAGCTACAGAAAGATTTTGCCGAAGGGCGCAAGGATATACAAGAGTACCGCGAAGAGATGCTCTCCATCGAGATTGACGCCACCGAGAAGCAGATGGCACTCTTCGTCACCGCCGAGCAAAAGAAGATGGACAAATACAAAGCCTTAGGCGAAAAGCTCATCCAGCTCAAGCAGAAGCAAGCCGAAGAGCAACAAGCCTGGAGCCTGCGCGACCTCGAGCGCCAACAAAGCCAGGAAGAAGAACTGCTCGAATCCCGCTACGCCCGCGGCCTCGTGAGCGAAGAGGCCTACAACCTACAGCGCAACGCCATCACACTGAAATACCTCAAAAAGCGCGCCGAACTCCTGCGCCAGGTGGGCAACACCGAAGAGTTTGAGAAAGCCCAGCAGCAATACCAAAAGGAAAGCGCCCGTCAAAAGCTCGAGCAGGTGAAACGCCTCCACGATGCCCTGAAGAAATACCGCGAAGAGTTTAGCCAAAAATCGCCCGAGGAGCAGTACCAAAACGAGCTCCAACTCCTCACCGCGGCCAAGGCACAAGCCCTCAAAGAAGCCAACGGCCAACTCCAGGAGCAGCTCCGCGTGGAAGAAGAGTTTGCAAAAATCTTCGAAGCCCTCCGCCGAAAATACTACGACAAAGGCGGCCTGCGCGACCGCTCCACGCAGGAAATCCTCCAGCGCGCTGGTCACCAAGCCTCCCACGCTGGCTCCGGCGGCGACATGGCCGACGGTGTCACGAATCTTTTTAGCCAAATAGCCGCCTATAAAAACACGCAGCAACAACTCCGCGCACAGCTCGACGCCGGACTCATCACCCGCCAGCAGTACGCCGACGCCGAGGCTGAAATAGAAAATCAAAAGTACGACCGCATCGCCTCCTACGCCACAGCGGCCTATCAGAGCATCGGAGCCATGCTGCAAAGCGTCAGTCAGCTCATGCAAGTCAACTACGAAAACGAAGCTGCCAGCGTGGAAGAACGCTACAATCGTGAGATACAAGCCGCGGGGCAAAGCTCCGCACGCGGAAAAATCCTCGAAGAAAAGAAACAGCGCGAGCTCGCCCGCCTCAAAAACAAATACAACAAACGCGCCATGGCCATCGAAATATCGCAGGCCGTAGCCTCCACCGCCGTGGCCGCCATCAACGCCTACGCCTCCGCCTCAAAGGTCAACTGGATTCTGGGCCCTATCGCCGCCGCCATGGCCGTGGCCGCTGGAGCCGTACAGATTGCCGCCATCACGCAGCAACACCGCAAACAATCCGCGGGCTACTTCGCTGGAGGTTTCACCGGTGGGCGCAACTATAGGCGCGAGGCCGGCGTGGTCCACGAAGGCGAATTTGTGGCCAACCACGAAGCCGTCAACAACCCCCACCTCTTGCCCATGTTCCAACTCTTGGACTACGCGCAACGCCACAACACCGTGGCCTCCCTCACCGCCGACGACGCTCGCCGCGTGATGCCCTCCACCGCCGGCAGCCAAGCCTCCGTCACCGTCATCGACACCGCGCAGCCCCGAACGGCCGAAGCCATCGAGCAGCTCAACCGCCACCTCGAAGCGCCCATACAAACCTACGTCACCATCGACGGCCCCGACGGCCTCGCACGACAATGGAAACACTACAAGCGACTCAATAGAGAATAAAACAGACTAGTCAGCCTAGGGTTCCTAGGGCTCCTAGGGCTCCTAGTCCTCCTAGTCCCCCCCAACACTGAAAAACCCATGCACCTCTACATCGAAAACAAACCCGCCATCATCAAAGCAGGCACCAACGTGAAGCTCATCCGCGAGAATTCCCTCCTCTCCTCACAGTCCGACCGCACGTTCGATGTCACCCTCCCGCTCTACGCCCCCGAGAACCAACGCATCTTCGGGCCGCTCCAACGCCTCGAAATCTCCAAGCGCCCCCTCGTGGGCCGTCACTTTCCCTTCCGCCTCCTCTGCCCGCCCGAAGAGATGGCCGGCACCGCCGTTATCACCTCCATCACGGAAGAAGAAGTGAAGCTACAGCTCCTCTCCGGGCGCTACGCCCTGGAAGCCGCCATGCTCGACGACAAAGACCAAGAACGCTACATCGACGAGCTCCCCCTCGGCCGCGCCTGGGACGGGCTCTACAACTTCAATTACGCCCATGATGATGCCTTCGCCTCACAAGAAAGCATCCGCCGCTACGCCTACGACTACCAAGAATACTGGCTACAGCGCGCCTTCAGCCCCAGCGGCCGCCTCGAAAAGCTCAACACCTACCAAAACTTTGTGGCCTTCCCCATCTATGCCACCGGCGAGGGAGGAGGATGGGCCAATGAATTTGTCGTGCAAAGTTTCTTCGAAAACAAAAAATGGACCGGCCAACAATTCAACCTCCGCGCCACCGTCAAAGACAACCACCTCCGCGCTGCCGATGATGTCTACATTGCCCCGCAGCCCTATCTCTGCTACGTCATCGAGCGCGTGCTCATCGCCCTGGGCTTCTACTGCTCCCCCGCCCACGATGCCCTGCGCCAATGCTGGCTCAAAGACATCTTCATCGCCAACGCGCGCACCACACTCAAGCTCCACAAGATGCTCCCCCACTGGACCGTACGCGAATTCTTCGAACAATGCCGCCTTTTCCTCGGAATCTACTTCACCACAGCCTACGACCCACGCCTACAGCGCAACGTGGTCTACATCAACCTGCGACGCAACCGCATCAAGAAAATCAACCAAATCGACCAAACCAACATCCGCCCGCTCCACCACATCACCTCCGCCTTCTCCTACTCCCTCGAAGACAACCCAGAAAGCGAGGAAAAAGACATCACCCGCGCCAACGTGGCCTACGCCTTCCCCGACATCAGCCCCCTCTATGTCCTGCCCGACGAGGTTTGGGAAAATGCCAACATAGTGGAAGTGAATACCTACGAAGAAATGGAAGCCTACAAGGAAAGGGAAAGGGACAAGGATCTTCCCAAACTAAAGAGAACCCTCTTCTTCTACGAAGGACTCATCTACGCCTACCTGGAAGTGGCCGACAATGAATGGGACTTCGCCGAAGTGGACAAAGCAGGAGCGCGCCGCACCTTCAACCACTTCAGCCGCCCCAGCCGCCCCAACGGCCCCAACGACACCACCGAAATCATCCCCGAACGCAATATCAACATCTCCCTGAAAATCGTCCCCGCACAAATAGGCTACTTCGACATCGTCAGCGGCTCACAATACCTCACCGGCAATCGCATCACCAACACCTGGACCAGCGCCAACACCTCCTACGACAACCAAAAACACTACATCCTCCACTTCCTCACCGCCGACACCCGCACGCCGCCTCCCGACGAAGGCTACTGCATCAGCGACATCCTCCTACAGAAAGAGAAAAACCCCGCAGCACAGAAGCGCGACATCATCGAAGTGGGCTACAACCCCGGGAAAAGCTTCCGCACCTTTCCCAGCGGCAAAGGCTTAGAGACCAAAGAGATCCCCGACGTGCCAGGAGCCTACGGCCTCACCTGGTATCCCATCGACGATAAGATCAAGCTCTCCGACTCACTGCAAGAAAAGTACCCCTTCAGCCTCAAAGGCAACCTTCCCGAAACCATCGCCACCGAAACCCTCAACCCTGGCTTCAGCATCTCCACCAAAGCCGAACTCGTCATCTCCTTCACCGATGAAGGACAGTTCTCCCCCGAAAACATCTATCTCATCCAAGGCCGCCGCTACCTCTGCCGACAACTCGAATTCACCTTCTCCACCGAAGGACTCAACCCCCTCAAAAAAGGATATTTCTATGAGATAGAATAAAAGTCCGACTGGTCCGACTAGGCCTCCTAGTAATCCTAGGCCTCCTAGGCCTCCTATTCCGAGAACACCCACTACTGCAAAAAAAAGAGAGTGCGCCACAAGCCCAGTGACGCACTCTTCGTTGTTCAAAAAAAAAATATTACGGCCTATATGGATGCGAGGCCGGGGCTTTTATCGAGTCGGCCGCGCGGCGGATGCGCTCCGACAAATCATTCAAAGCAGCATAGAGCTGTTCTGCCTCTTCAGGCGTGAAACCACCCACACCACCGTTGCCATCAATACCATACATTTTGTGCTGAAACCACGACATCGATTTATCAAAATAAGTCCTATTCAGCTCCCGCCACGACACGGCTAAATAAATGTCGCGCAACCGCTGCTTCATGTCCGTGATTTGCCCCTTGTTTTTGTTACAAATAATTTCCATAATCTTGTTTTTTTTTAGATTCCTTTTCAAAAAGCCTCCCCCAATGGAGGGGGAGTTTTTCCTCCCCTTCCATCAGCGCGGCATCGAGGTGAGCCTGTCGAAGATGTCCTGTGCGTACTCAAGCAAATCTGGATACCCATTGGGATAGCTGTTGCAGTAGTTTCGAATAGCAAGAATCAAGTTCTCTTCTGTTTCCGTCACTCGGAGCGTGATGTTGGCTTTTTCTTTGATTTCCATATTTTCTTTCTTTTTTTTGAACAATGCAAAGATACTATTTATTTTGATAGTATCCAAATTCATTACTATTTTTTTTGATACTAAAACACTAAAAAAAGAAAGAGGACGCGAACCCTCACGGTCAGCGCCCTCGAAGCTTTACAGATTAAAGATGTTGTTTATAATCTGAGGATGTATGATACTGCAAAGATACGCATTAATACACATAGTAAAAATAAAAAAAAGAATTATATTCAATACTCTACATTTGCTATCTAAGAGTTTGCAAAACCCCAAAAATATGCTCAAAAAAAAAACACCTTTTCACACGCGCTATCTAATTTTGCCGTGTCAGCTGTGAACAGGTGTGAACACTTTTAGATAAAGTAAAGAGAATCAGTATATTAAGCTGATTTTTTATTGACAAAATAGGTATATTATTACTGTGTACAGGTGTGAACACAGTGTGAACATTTTAACATTTGGGTGTGTAGGGGTGTGAACACTTTTGGGGTGGTGTGAACACTTTATTTTTTCTAACTTATTGATTTCCAACGATGTCACACCTGTTCACACCTGACACGGCAAAAATAGCCTCGCGTGCGCGCGCGAGGAAAAAAAGGCAGAAAAAACTCCTAGTCCCCCTAGTCATCCTAGGCCTCCTAGTCATCCTAGTCCCCCTAGTCCCCCCACTACTGAAAAAAAAATTATCTTTGCAGCAAGCTCTTAAACACACACACTTTCTCTTAACCTCATGGAACACATCCTTGTTTACGTCCCCTTTGAGAAATACCTCGGACAATGGCTTGTCAATCGCCTGGGCAGCCCCGTAGCCTTTCCCGCTCGTTCGAATGAGAATGCCATCCTGGCGCGCTACATACAGCGGCCACCTTCGAAAAACTATGTCCCCGCACTGCACTCGGCAGGAATCCCCGTGCGCGTGCCCATCGTTCACGGCAAAAATCCCTACTCCCACACCCATTTGTCGCGACGAGGCGAAACGGCACTCATCGCCGCCGTGGAACTGCTCTTCCGAATGGACCTCTGGTATGGCCTCGCCCCCTTGCTCACCACGCGCGGCATCAACGCACACATCGACCGCTGGTGTGAGCAGCACGGCATAGCCCTCGACTACCGCGAAGCCGTGCGCCAAAAATTCTACCGCATCCGAAAGGACTATTTAGCTTCCGAAATAATTTTAGGTGAAAAACATCGCAAAAAGATTGATTATAAAGCGGTTTTGTGAAAAGATGAAAAAAGTATACTTCAACCAGATGCAGCAGGAAGTTATCCGCACCGGCGCACGCGACAGCATCGTGGTGGCCGGACGCGGCACGGGAAAAGGTGTGCTCCACGCACAAACCAACCTGCGCAACTTCCAGCTCATGCCGCGCAGCACCACCGCCTTCGTAGCTCCCAACGGCAAGCGCGCACTCACCAACACGCTCCCCTCCATGCTCATGCACTGGGAAGCCTGGGGCTACCGACGCGACATACATTGGTGCATCGGTCATCCACCTCCCAAAGCGCTCAACTGGCCCAAGCCGCTCATCACGCCCGCCTGCTGGGACAATATCATTTCCTTCTACACCGGTGCCATCGGACAAATCATTTCGCAGGACCGCAAAGGCACGTCCAACTCCAAGAGCTTCGATTTCCTCGACATCGACGAAGCAAAATTCATCGACTTCGAACAACTCAAAGACGAAACCTTCCAGGCCAACCGCGGACAGACCCGCGAATTCGGCGACCTGCCGTTCCATCACGGGATGCTCATCACCTCCGATATGCCTGTGACCAAAAAAGGCAGCTGGTTTCTCCACTACGAAAAAGATAGCGATCCGCAACTCATCGCCCTCATCCAAGGCCTCGTGCTCCAACGCTACAAGCTCCAACAGCAGTTGCTGCTCACCACTGGCCCCACGCCCGCTCTCAAACACGCCATCACCGAAGTAGACCACCAGCTCACGGAGCTGCGCCGGCAAGCCGTGTTCTACAAAACCTACTCCTCGCTCACCAACATGGCCGTGCTGGGGGAAGACTATGTGCGCCAAATGAAACGCGACCTCCCGCCCCTCATTTTCCAAACCTCCATCCTTTGCATCCCCGTGGAAATCATGCGCGACGGCTTCTACTCGTCCATGCGCCCCGCCCACAAATATGCTGCCACGGACTTCTCCTACCTCGACTCCCTCGACTACGACCTCCAGCGACTCGCCGAGGTGGACTCACGCATGGACTGCGACCTCCAACCTCACACCCCCCTGCGCATCGCCTTCGACTTCAATTCCAATATCAACTGGATGGTCGTTGGCCAACCCGACGAAGGCGCACACCGCCTCAATGTGGTGAAATCCTTCTACGTGAAATACGAACGAAAACTCCCCGAACTCGTGGGCGACTTCTGCCAGTACTACGAACACTTCCCCGAGAAAACCGTTGTGTTCTATTTCGACGCCACCGCCCGCGGCTCGAACTACGCCGTCAACAACGAAGACTTCGAATGGGTCATCGAACACGAATTCGAGCGCCGTGGCTGGACGGTCGTCCCCATGTATCTCGGTGCACCCATGCGCCACATTGAAAAACACCTACTCATCAATCGCGGCTTTGCCGGACAAGCGCGCCTCATGCCCTACTTCAACGAAGCCAACAACGAGGATCTGCTCGTTTCCATCCAGAGCGCGGGCGTGTACAACGGCAAAAAGGACAAACGCGGCGAAAAGCTCGCCGAAACCGACGAGGACCGTCTCGAGAGTCGCACCGACGGTTCCGATGCCTTCGACACGCTCTACATTGGTTGCGAACGCTTCCCCATCGAAGGCAGCATCATGGCCGTTACCTCCAACTGGAATTGAAAAATCCCCCTCCGCGCCCACACGGAAAAGCCCCCTCCATCTCCCCCATGAGGGGGAGTGCTCAGCGGCCGCTTGCTCTTTTTCGCCCTTTCTTAGTTTTTCCGCACCTTTTCGCCCTGGAGAAACTTATTCCGCCCCCTCTCTTCAGAAAAACTTCCCCATTTCGCCCCGAAAAACGCGTAAACATTGGTATTTCATAGGGGCTTCCCCGCCCGCCGCCCCTCCTTCTGAGAGAAAAAAACACCCCTTTTTCTCTTTTTCGACCCCCCAGCGCCCTGTTCGCTTTCGGTAATGAGCCTCGCGCGAAGTAGCGGAATATGCAGGAGGGGACCTCCGACCTGTCCGACCTGTCCGACCTGTCCGAGACCCCCCAAGAGAGAGGACCTCCGACCTGTCCGACCTGTCAGACCAGTCCGAGAACATCCAAGAGAGAGGACCTCCGACCCGTCCGACCAGTCCGACCCGTCCGAGAACATCCAAAAAAGAAAAGAAAAAAAAATAGAAAAATTACTAT
>ERZ772958.212-NODE-212-length-25238-cov-11.148870_pt1 | contig 25238 bp, 17 predicted proteins | sample MGYA00580681_ERZ772958 | MGnify/ENA primary metagenome ERZ772958 (study PRJEB29015, sample SAMEA2738089) | human oral metagenome | biome: human oral; feature: human-associated habitat; material: saliva | place: China | collected 2275 ...
TGCCGCCCTGAACCGCCTTGGGGTTCTCGATGGTCAGGCGCGGGGTGAAGGAGTCGCCAGCGGGGGCGCAGGTTTTCGAGTCTTCGCTGGGTGCGGGGGTAGGGTCTGCGGTTGCGCTCGGATCGGGGGTGGGCTCAGCAGTAACGCTCGGTTCCGCGGTGGGCTCAGCGGTAGCGCTCGGTTCAGCAGTCGCACTGGGCTCGGCGGTTGCAGAAGGCTCAGCGGTGGCGCTGGGCTCAGCGGTAGCGCTCGGTTCCGCGGTGGGCTCGGCAGTCGCAGAAGGCTCAGCGGTTGCGCTGGGCTCTGCGGTGGGTGCCGGGCTCGGAGCCTGGGCACTCAGCGTAATATTCTGCGACACAGATACACGACGGTCGTAGGTGTTGCCGTCCGCATCCACACCGCCCAGGGAGCCGGAAAGCACCTGGATACGGTGGCTGGTACCCTCCACGGTCCAGCCCTTGTTCTTCAGCTGCTCAGCGGTCAGACCGGTATTTTCGGGGGTCGGCAGGGATACCTCAACCTCGAAAGTGCCGTCCTCTTTAGCAGTTCCCATGAAGTTTGCGGGCGAGTTGCCGCCCTCATTGGTGAGCGGGTTAATCGCCTGGTGAGCCTCATCCGGCAGGGCGTCGAGGAACTTCACGGCAAACACTGCGCCGCGGCCGGGAGCGGTGCTAGTGAAGCCGGTTCCGCGTAGCACGAGCTTGCCTTCGCGCCACTTCTCGGTGGAGATGGTGACGGTAGCCTTATCCGCCTGCTGGGTGGCTGCGGGGGTGTCCGCGTAGGCGATGGTGGTGCCGGTCAGAGCGGCTCCGGGGGTGATGAGCGCGCCAGCGAGAGCCACGACGGCACCATAGCGGGCTGCGGTGCGTGCGGGTCGAGTTTCGGTCATTGTGGTCCTTGAGGATGGTGTGGTGGGTCGTGCATCCCCTTCCCGCCGCGGGTCTAGGGTGCGGCGGGAAGGGGGTTCAGGAAGCTTCAGCGGGTGATTGCTTCACGGGGTGTTTAGAACGGGGCGTTTAGAGCGGAAGCGCCTTCTTGACGTCTTCAACAATGCCGTTGAGCAGCAGGGGGCCGCCGGTGGAGGTCCACTTGGAGCCGTCCACGAGAATCACGTGGTCGTCCTTGACTGCCTTCAGGTTGGTGAAGCCGGAGGTTTCCTTCGCCTTATTCAGTGCTTCTTCGGCGCCCTGCAGGCCTGCGGAGCCCTGCGCGTTCGGGTTCTGCTGGCTTGCGCCGCCGAGGGTGCCCAGGAACATGTAGTCCGCGTCGATGGTTGCCAGGTTCTCCAGGGAGACGGGCTCGGAGTGGCCCTGGCCGTTGCGGTCCTGCGCCTCGGGGCGCTTGAGGCCCAGGTCGTTGAGTACCTGGCCGGCGGGCAGTTCCTTGAGAATCAGGGCGGGGCCGTTGCCTGCCCAACGGACGATGGAGAAGGTCTTGTCGCCGTACTTGGGTGCGAGCTGGTCCTTCAGCGCTGCGGCGCTTGCCTCGTATGCCTTGATGACCTCTTCGCCCTTGTCAACCATGTTCATGGCGTTGGCGACGTTGCGGAAGTTGATGCGCCAGTCGCCGCCCGCGTAGCCGCAGTAGACCACGGGGGCGATTTTCTTGAGGGTTTCGAAGGCGTCGGAGCGCTTGTCCACGCCGGTGGAGTCGACGAGGATCAGGTCGGGGTCAAGGTTGCCGATCTGCTCGTAGTTGACCTGGGCGACGGTGCCGATGATCTGCACGCCCTTGGCGCGGTCGGCGAGGTAGTTGGGCACGCCGGACTGGCCGCGGCCGGAGACGGAACCGACGGGGGTCACGCCGAGGGCGAGCAGGCCGTCAAGGGTGGGTTCGGAGAGGACGATAACCTTCTGCGGGTTGGCAGGAACTTCTACGTTCTCGTCGTCAATATCCTTGATGGTGCGGGTGCCGCTGTTACCGCCGGAGGTGGAACCGCCGGAAGTGGTGGTCGTGGTGGTCTCGCTGCTGCATGCCGCGAGGGCGAGAGCAGCCGAGGAGGCGAGCGCCAGGCCGAAGAAGGCGCGGCGGTTAACGCCCGGTGCGCCCTGGTTTTCGGTGTCGGTCAGCTCGGTTCGGTTGAAAGACATAGTTCCCCCTAGATGTGACTAAACTATACCTAACCTTACAGATATCTGAGTGTTACATCAAGACGCGTTCTGTTTGTTTTCTCAGACCGTCAGGATGCCCGGTTTTGCCGCGGAATTCCGCGGGTAACATATTTCACTCTTTGTCACAGTCTTGCTGACACTATGTCGCTTAAATGGGTGGTCCTCCCCACCAGTTTTCGCTATACATCTGCCATGGTTGAGAAAGCGTTGAGAAAGCAGAACACGCAAAACGCCCCGCCGCGAAGAGCCGCGACGGGGCGCTCTTCACAACGGGGCGTTGAGGCTTTATAGATGCCGGGCACCATTACTGGCGTGCGCCGTTACCGGCGTGCACCGCTAGTGGCGACAACCACAACCGGTGCCGGAACGCTTGACCGATGCAGCCGCCGCACGCAGGGAGGCGATCGCCGCCTCCGGGCCGCCGAGCGCCTCGTCCACGCCGTAGACCGAGCTGCCGGCAACGAAGCAGGTTGCGCCCGCCTCCGCGGCACGCAGGATGGTCTCTTCGGTGATGCCGCCGTCCACCTGCACGGTCACCGGCAGGTTCGCGCCCTCAATCGCCTTGGCGGCGCGGGCAATCTTCGGCAGGGTCACGTCCAGGAACGCCTGGCCGCCAAAGCCCGGTTCCACGGTCATAATCAGCAGCATGTCCAGTTCGCTGAGCATGTCCAGGTAGGGTTCCACGGCGGTTGCCGGACGCAGCGCCATACCCGCCTTCGCGCCCTCAGCACGCAGGGTGCGCGCCAGCTTGATGGGGGCGATAGCCGCCTCCGCGTGGAAGGTCACCGATTCGCAACCCATGCTGGCGTATTCGGGCGCCCAACGGTCAGCGTCCTCAATCATCAGGTGCACGTCGAACGGCACCGGGGAGATTTCACGCAGACGCTTGACCACCGGCGGGCCCCAGGTGAGGTTGGGGACGAAGTGGTTGTCCATCACGTCAATATGCGCGGCGTCCGCGGTGGAAATGCGCTCCAGCTCGCGCTGCAGGTTCGCGAAATCCGCCGAGAGAATCGACGGGTTAATGGCAATACCCATGGGGTTCCTTTCAAATCCGTGCCGTATGGCGAGTGATGCTGGGCGGTGAAGCGGCTAGTTCTTACGCAGCAGGGCGAGGAACATTGCGTCGGTTCCGTGCACGTGCGGCCACAGCTGCGCGGTGGTCGGGTTCTCCGAAGCCTTCACGACCGGCGCACCCTTCTTAACCTTGATCTCTGGGGTGTGGCCGGGGTCCTTCTCCCCCGCCAGCACGCTCACGGGTTCGCCGTTCGCGCCTTCGGTGTGCAGGGCGACTTCGCGCAGTGCGGCGGCGGAGTCGAGCAGGCTGACCGCGCCGCTTTCGAGCACCTCGGCAACAATGTTCTGGGTTTCTGCCGCGTGCGGGGAGCAGGTCACGTAGGCGATGACGCCGCCTGGGCGGGTCGCCTCAATGGCTGCGTCCAGGAGCTGACGCTGCAGGGGCAGTAGCTCTGCAATATCGCGCGGGGACTTGCGCCAACGCGCCTCGGGGCGGCGGCGCAGGGCACCCAGACCGGAGCAGGGCACATCCACCATCACACGGTCGAACAGCTGACCGGGTTCAATGGAGCCGGGCAGGTTGGAGGCGTTCTTGCGCAGGGTTTCGCGGATTTGGCGGCCGTCGCCGGTGAGTACCGTGTAGCTGTCCTCGGGCAGGGGGCGCATGGAGGATTCCACGAGCTGGGCGCGGTGCGGTGCCGCCTCGTTGGCGACCAGGGATGCGCCGCGCTGAATACCGAGCGCGCCGAGCAGCGCCGCCTTACCGCCGGGGCCTGCGCACAGGTCGAGCCAGGCGGTGTCGGTGCCGTCCAGGGGTGCTGCGGCGAGCGCGCGTGCCACCAGCTGGGAGCCGGCATCCTGCGCGCGGACGGTGCCTTCACGTACGGATTCCAGGCGCGCCAAGTCGCCGGAGGCGTACAGCGCCGAGCCCTCGACCAGCTCGCCATCGACGGCGCCCTGTTCGCGTGCCTCGTCGAGGCTACCCAGGCCGGGCAGCGCAACCAGGTTCACCACGGGGGCGAGGTTGTCCGCTTCGAGCAGCTGCTCAATTTCGGAGGCGGGGCGACCGTGCGCGACGAGTGCCTGGCGCATAGAACGCACAATCCAGCCGGGGTGCGAGGCGAGCAGCGCCATGCGCTCGGTGTCGTCCTTCGCGTCCTCGATGATGAGTTCGTACCACTCTTCGGGGGTGCGCTCGGAGACGCGGCGCAGCACCGCGTTAATAAAGCTTGCCGGGCCGGCGCCAATCTTTTCGCGTGCCAGGGACACGCTCTGGTTCAGTGCCGCGTGGGCGGGAACGCGCATGTTCAGCAGCTGGTGCACGCCCATGCGCAGCACGATGAGGGTGGTGGTGCCGACCTTCTCGAGGGGGCGGTCTACGCAGCGGCTGAGGATTGCGTCGTAGGTACCCTGGTGGCGCAGCGTGCCGTAGGTCAGCTCGGTTGCAAAGCCTGCGTCGCGGTGGTCGAGGCGGTGGCTACGAATCGCCTTGGGTAGCACGAGGTTCGCGTAGGCGTCAGATTCCGCCACGGAGCGCAGTACGTCGAAGACGGTTGCGCGTGCGGTGTCTGCGGTACGCGAGCGTGCGGAGGGTGCCGCCGCAGAGAATTCGCGGGCGGACATGGAGCGGCGGTTGCGTTCGTGGCCGCTCTTATTGCGCTGGGAGGTGCCGCCGCCACCGCGTTTGGTGTCGTCGTGCTCGGTCTTGGCGCGGCGTGCGGCACGTTCGACGCTGGTCAGGCCGTCAAAGCGGCGACCGGTGCGCGATTCGCTGCGGGAGTTGTCATCCCACTTCTGCGGGCGGCCCTGGGAACGCTGGTTCTGCGAGCGCTGATTCTGAGCGCGCTCGGAGTTTCGTGACTGCTGGCGGTTCTGCTCACTCACACCAGCACCGGAGCTGGAGCCAGCGCCGGAGCGGCGGCGACGCTTACGCTTCGCACCGCCCTCACCCTGGGCATAACCCTGACCGCCGCCCTGGTTGAACTTTCCGTTACCGGCATTACCGTGACCGGGTTTGCCGTATCCTCCCTTGTAGGGGCGCTTTTCGTTGCTCATGCGAGTACCACCAGGCCTTCCGCCATGTCTTTGCCAGCGCCGCGAGCCCACGCGGGCGCATCCATCATTTTCTTACCGGCAGGCTGAACCTGCAGCAGCATCAGCGGTTCGGTACCGGTGCCGACCAGTACCTTCTTCGCGTGCAGACGCACCGCACCGGGTTCAAGGGGCCCGCCGTTCGCCTCAATCAGGGACTGTGCCAGGCGCTCGTCGGCAACCGCCAGGCCACCGATCTTGAAGCGGTTTTCGCCCAGTTCGCACCATGCGCCGGGTTCGGGGGTCACGCCGCGGAAGCGCGCCAGGATCTGCTCGGCGGGTTCGGTCCAGGTGAGGCGGCCGTCAGCAATGCTCATCTTGGAGGCGTAGCTGACCGACTCGTCCTCGACCTGCACGGTGCCGCTCTCGCCCGCTTCGAGGCGTTCGAAGGTGCGTTCAAGCAGTGCGCCGCCGCTGGTGGCGAGGCGCATCAGCACGGTGCCTGCGGTGTCGTCGGCGGTTACGGGGGTGGATTCCTGTTCGAAGGTGGGGCCGGTGTCCAGGCCTTCTTCGAGCAGGAAGGTGGTGGAGAAAATTTCCTGCTCGCCGGCGATGAGGGCGCGCTGTACGGGGGCGGCGCCGCGCCATGCGGGCAGCTTGGAGAAGTGCAGGTTGACCCAGCCGTAGCGCAGGGATTCGAGCGCGGGCAGCGGCAGCAGGGCACCGTAGGCGACCACGGCGGCTGCGTCAGCGTTCAGTTCGGCGATGGCTGCGGAGGCTTCGTCGTTCCAGCGGTTTGCTTTCACGATGGGCAGGCCGAGCTCTTCGGCACGCTGCGCCACCGGGGAGGGGGTGAGCACGCGCTTGCGGCCCACGGGGGCATCTTCGCGGGTGAGCACGCCGACCACGCGCACCTTATCGGAGTTCGCGAGGTAGTCGAGCGGGGGCACGGCAACGTCGGGGGTGCCTGCGTAAATGATGTTGAGCATGTGAGCCTACTTTCCGAAGCTACCGAAGGAGGAACCGGCACCGAATGCGCCACCGCCGCCGAAGGCACCGCCCACGCGGGCTGCACGCTCGGTCACGGTCTTAGCGGCGACCGTGTTGTAGTCTGCGGCGCGCAGGGCACGCATCACGCGCTGGCGGTCTTCACCCACGAGACGGTCGATGAAGAGCTTGCCGTGCAGGTGGTCGGTTTCGTGCTGCAGCATGCGCGCGAACAGGCCCTCACCCTCCAGCACGAGGGGTTCGCCGTGGCGGTCCACGCCGGTCACGCGCGCCCAGTTCTTGCGCGGGGTCGCGGACTTCTGGCCGGGCACGGACAGGCAACCTTCGCCGCCTTCCTGGTCTTCTTCGCCGACTTCGAGCACGGGGTTGATGATGTAGCCTTCGCGGTCCTCAATGCCGCCGAAGGTGAAAATCTGCTTGGAGATGCCAACCTGCGGGCCGGCAAGGCCCACGCCGCCCACGTCGTACATGGTTTCTAGCATGTCGTCGATGAGTCGTGCCAGGTCGTCGTCGAAGACAGTGACGGGGTCGCAGACGCTGCGCAGCACCGGGTCGCCTACGGTGCGGATGCTCAGGATGGTCATGGTTCTCCTTTGCCGGCGGGTGCCGGGAATGTGCTTACGGATTTCAAAATGGTGGCAGAACTGCGCTGATGGCTTTTCCCAGCGGGTTCTTTACAGTGGACCGCACGGGCGCCGTTCTGCCTATTGTTCTATTGTCGCCGATTCAGTAGCGCGAATCTAGAACGAATCGAGGCGACAGGGTGAGGGCTGAGCCTCACCTCCGCGGAGGGTTTGAACCCTCTCCCCTATGCCGCGGGCGGGGGTACTCATCTACGCTACGGGCGGCGGTACTACGGGCATGAGCGAGGGGTCTTCAAATTCTTGAACCTGACGGTCAAATTCCCAGACGCGGCGCAGGGCGCAGAACTTGTACCAGTTGCGTTCGAGCACGGCGGGGTTTGCCTGCTGCGGCAGCACCTGCGTTTCGCCGAGTGCCACACCCATGAGGACGGGTGCGTCGCCGTGTTTCCAGGGCTCCCAGGTGCCTTCGTCGGGGTCGACGAGGGATTCTTCGGCTTTGAGTCCGGCGACGAGCTGCATGACGACTTTTTCGTCAAGTGCTTTGACGCGGCCGCGTTTGTCGGTGCCTTTGGTTTTGTAGTCGATGATGCAGGTTCGGCCCGCGATTTCTGCGACGAGGTCGAGGGTTCCCGCGTAGCCGACGGTGTCGTTCCAGATGGTGATTTCGGCGGCGAGGGGGCGGGGTTTGAAGGCTTCCCACCATTCATCGAAGCGGTCGGCGTAGGCCTGTTCGCCGTTGATGATGAGCTGTTCGCGGCTTTCGTCGAGGTTATGTTCGCGGCCCATGGCGCGTAGGGCGACGGCTTCGGCGTAGTTGTGAACGCGGTCGCCTCGGGCGGCGGCTGCATCGCGGTATCGTTCGGAGGCGCTGGCTGCGTCGCGGATAATGGCGAATTTGAGGCCGTGGGATCCGGTGGCGCGGTAGGCGCGCTGGTCTTCGAGGGCGGCTTTGGCTGCCATGTACCCGTGCCAGCCGCTGAGGTCGCTGGCGTGCTGCCCGATGACGGTGGTGATGGAGGGGACGAGGGGTTCTCCTCCGCGGACGCGCGCGTACATGCGTCCGTAGTCGGTGGCTGCGGCGAGTTCGGGTGTTGTCACGGGGTACCTCATTCTCGGGTGGTTGTGTCCGCGGCTGGGTTTGTACTGCTGGTGGGCACAAATACCGGTGGGCATAATAAAACCCCCGTTCCTTGAAACGGGGGTTATTTGGTGCGTGATACTGGGTTCGAACCAGTGACCTCTTCGGTGTGAACGAAGCGCGCTACCACTGCGCCAATCACGCTTACGGATAAGACTATACCGAGGCTTGGCGTGAAGGTCAAATTTTGCGCGCCCCTTTTTTTATTCCCGTTTTATTCCCGCCGAGAAGCCACTTGTGTTTCGAAAAGCCACATAAGTGGTGGCTTCTCGAAACACTTGTGGCTTTTCGCTGGATAAACAAAAAAGCCTGGCTTCCGAAGAAACCAGGCTTTTTCCTAGTGGTGACCCCAACCGGATTTGAACCGGTGTTGCCGCCGTGAGAGGGCGGAGTACTAGGCCGCTATACGATGGGGCCGCAACCTCCGTGAGGAGGTTAGCTGGGATACCAGGACTCGAACCTAGAACAAAGGAACCAGAAACCTTCGTGTTGCCAATTACACCATATCCCATTACTCTATTGAGTTACCGTTCCGTTTCTCGCCTTTCGGCTTATCACCGGAACGAGTAATAACTATACGGGTCTTTCTGGAGGCGTGCAAGCCGAAATCTGGAGAGCCGCCTCACATTTGCGGTTTCATGCCCGCTACTTCCGCTTATTTTCGGGGTTTTTGGGGTTAAAAATTTTTTTAAATTTCTTCAAAAAGAGGGTTTTGGGGCCGATTTTCGCCCTTCAAAGCAGCTTCGAGGGGGGCTCGGAGAGTAGCTCTACACTCTCCCCCGCATGCTTGCGTCCCAAATTTTTTTGAAGATTTTTCCTTCCTACACCACTTCCCAGCAATCAGATATCCAAGTAGCCAGATAGCCAGATAGCCAGGTAGCCAGGCAACCAGCTCACCCAAGCAGTCACCTCGGGAAGATCACAAAACCCCTACCCCGTCCCCACCCAGCGCTTCCAAAAGCTAAAGACTTGCCAAAACTTTCGTAGACAACGAAAAAGCCCCGAGGCGAACCTCGGGGCTTTAGTGGAGCGGTTGACGAGACTTGAACTCGCGACATCCACCTTGGCAAGGTGGTGCTCTACCAACTGAGCTACAACCGCATGTTTTCGCTTTGAACTTTTCAGTTCGTCGCAACAACAGGTACTACTATACGAGCCTTTGCCGGGGTGCGCAAACCAAATTCTTGCCATACTCCCCCAAATGGAACCAGATTCACACTCATAAAAGATACTGACTAGTAGTTTTACAGGAAATACCCATCACAAAAAATATTCTCAAATTTATGAAAAATCCCCTTATCCGCCGGGTTTCTTCAGACTTTTCGGTCGTCTGATTCCCGCTGGATAAGGGGATTTTCTTGAGCTGGAGCTCTCAAAGTACACACCGCAGGTACCTGCGAGCGCACCAAAACTATCTAGAGCTTAGTCGCTGCTACCGCCGGAGTCGCCTCCACCGGAATCGCCGCCTCCGCCGAAGTCCGAGCTGCTGTAGTCGGAGCTACTGTAGCTGCTGGAGCTTCCGGCGTCGAAGTCGCCCGCGTCCGGGTCGGGGCCCGGGTCCACGAAGTCGTCGTCTTCCTCTTCTTCGTCCGAAGAGTCCGAAGAGCCAGAAGAATCTGAAGAGTCCGAAGAATCCACGACAGACGAGGAGCTGCTCACGTCGCCGCCGCGAGCCGCGTTCTGCATGGCGCGTGCCTCCAGGAATGCGGTCACGTAGGCGAGTACCGCGCCGGCAATAATGATGATGACCATCCACACGGAGCGGTCAAAGCCGGCGATGTAGGCGAACAGCCAGATAATGCAGGCGTTGGTGAGCGCCATGAGGGTGCCCTTCAGCAGCGCCTGCCCGGTCACAGATTTCTTCATGGTTAGCTCAGTTCAGCGGCAAGCTTGCGCAGGCGTGCGAGGGAGGATTCCTTGCCCAGGATTTCCATGGATTCGAACAAAGGCGGGGAGATGCGCTCACCGGACACTGCGATACGCACGGGGCCGAATGCGAGGCGCGGCTTGATTTCCAGGCCGTCGACGATTGCGGCGCGCAGGGCTGCCTCAATGTTGGCTGCGGTGAAGTCCTCGAGGGGCTCCAGAGCCTCGATTGCTGCGGCGAGGACCTGCGGTGCGGATTCCTTGAGCTGCTTGCGTGCGTCGTCTGCGGTGCTGATTTCTTCGTCAGCCTTGAAGAGGAATGCGAGCAGGCCGGGTGCTTCGCCGAGCAGCTGCATACGCTCCTGAACGAGGGGTGCAGCCTCGGTGAGGATCTGCTCTTCACGCTCGGTGAGGGTCTCACCGAGTACGCCTGCGGCCTGCAGATACGGGATGAGGCGGTCGCGGAAGTCCTTGGGGTCAAGCGCACGGATGTGGTCACCGTTGATGGACTCTGCCTTCTTCACGTCGAAGCGTGCGGGGTTGGCGACAACGTCGTGTACGTCGAAGTGCTCGACGAGCTCGTCGATGCTGAAGACGTCCTGGTCTGCGGAGAGGGACCAGCCCAGCAGGGACAGGTAGTTCAGCAGGCCTTCCTTGATGAAGCCGGAGTCGCGCAGCAGGAAGAGGTTCGACTCGGGGTCGCGCTTGGAGAGCTTCTTGTTGCCCTGGCCCATGACGTAGGGCAGGTGGCCGAATTCGGGGATGAAGCTGGTCACGCCGGTGTCGATGAGTGCGCGGTAGAGCGCAATCTGGCGCGGGGTGGAGGAGAGCAGGTCTTCGCCGCGTAGCACGTGGGTGATGCCCATGAGTGCGTCGTCGACGGGGTTCACGAAGGTGTACAGCGGGTCGCCGTTGGAGCGGACGACCACGTAGTCGGGTACGGTGCCTGCCTTGAAGGTGATCTCACCGCGAACGAGGTCGTTGAAGGTGATGTCTTCGTCGGGCATGCGCAGACGCCAGACGGGCTTGCGGCCTTCGGCGCGATAGGCTTCCTTCTGCTCTTCGGTGAGGTTGCGGTCGTAGTTGTCGTAGCCGAGCTGCGGGTCCTGACCGGCTGCCTTGCGGCGTTCCTTCACCTCGTCGGGGGTGGAGAAGTCTTCGTACACGTAGCCGCCTTCAACGAGCTTTGCGAAGACCTCGTTGTAGATGCCTGCGGTCTTACGCTCGGACTGGCGGTAGGGCTCGTGGGGGCCGCCGACGCCGACGCCTTCGTCCCAGTTGATGCCGAGCCAGTGCAGGGATTCGAGCACCTGGTTGAACGACTCTTCGGAGTCGCGTGCCGCGTCGGTGTCTTCGATGCGGAAGATCAGCTTGCCGCCGGTGTGGCGTGCGTACGCCCAGTTGAAGAGGGCGGTGCGGACCATGCCCACGTGCGGGGTGCCGGTGGGCGAGGGGCAGAAGCGGACGCGGGTGTCTGCGGGGCTGTTGAGTACGGGACCGTGGTATTCGGTCATGATGTCTCCTTGACGGTGTGTTTCAGGATGTACGTTACGTTTGTGGGCGCGGACTGTTTAGTCGCGCACGCGGGTGACGAGGGAGCCGATGCCTTCGACTTCGACCTCTACTTCGTTGCCGTCGCGCAGTACGCTGATGCCGGCGGGGGTGCCGGTGAGCAGTACGTCGCCGGGCAGCAGGGTGAAGATTTCCGAGGCTGCGGCAACCTGTTCGGCTACGGAGTAGTGCATTTCGGAGGTGTTGCCTTCCTGCACGACGTCGCCGTCAACCCAGGTGGTGATGTTCAGCGAGTCGGTGTCCAGGTCGGTTTCGATCCAGGGGCCGAGCGGGGTGGAGCCGTCGAAGCCCTTGGCGCGGGTCCACTGGCGGTCTTCGAGCAGGTCGCGGGCGGTGAGGTCGTTGGCTACGGTGTAGCCGAAGATGACTTCGTGCACGCGCTCAAGGGGCACGGACTTGGCGATACGACCGATAATGACGGCGAGTTCACCTTCTGCGCTGACGGCTTCGGAGTACTCGGGCAGGGTCACGGGGTCGCCGGGGCCGATGACGGTGGTGTTGGGCTTGAGGAAGAACTGCGGGGAGGCGGGCGCCTCGGTTCCTGCCCAGTTTGCGATCGCTCCAATCACCTTGGAGCGGGGGATGATCGGGGCGAGCAGGCGCACCTGGTCGATGGGGTAGGTGGTGCCGGTCGGTTCGATGCCCGAGTAGAAGGGGTCGCCGGCGAGTACGCGCAGGGTTTCTTCGCCTGCGTCGCCTTCTACCAGCCCGAAGTGGAGCTCATTATTTACGGTAAATCGTGCAATACGCATACTTTCTAGGGTACCAGCCTTCGAGGGTTGCGGCGGCGGGGTGCGTCTCCCCTCCCCTATCCTCGCGCTATCAACGCCGCGCGCACTATTCGCCGGGCAATTCGCCGGGCGCAGCACTGACCGGGCACAGCGAATCCCCGCGGGCTGCTCACCGCGCGACGTGCGGGTCGGGCGGGGCATCCTGCGGGGATTTCGCGGGTTACGTTAGATTCACGTTTTTGAGATTCACGTTTTAGATGAGGCGGGTCATCCAGCCGTGGCGGTCCTCAACGGTGCCCAGCTGAATACCGACGAGCTCTTCACGCAGGCTCTTGGAGATTTCACCGAAGTGCTCGGTGGGTGCCGGAATTTCGAAGTCTTCTGCCTTGAGCTTGCCGATGGGTGCGACCACTGCTGCGGTGCCGCAGGCGAAGATTTCGGTGATGTCGCCGTTTGCCACGCCTTCACGCCATTCGGTGAGGGTGATGGCGCGCTCTTCGACGGTCATGCCGCGGTCCTTGGCGAGCTGAATCAGCGAGGAGCGGGTCACGCCTTCGAGGATGGTGCCGGTCAGTTCGGGGGTAACAATCTTGTTTTCCTTGCCGAAGATGAAGAACACGTTCATGCCGCCGAGCTCTTCGATAGCGTCGCCGCGGTGCGGGTCCTTGAAGATGACCTGCTTGCAGCCGTGCTTTTCGCCTTCGGTCTGGGCGATCATGGACGCCGCGTAGTTACCGCCGCACTTTGCCGCACCGGTGCCGCCTTCACCTGCGCGGGCGTAGGTGGTGGAGAGCCAGATGTCCACGGGTTCGGGGGTGCCGAAGTAGTTACCTGCGGGCGAGCCGATGACGTGGTACTGCACGTGGCGTGCGGGGCGAACACCCAGGAACGCCTCGGTTGCGATCATGAAGGGGCGGAAGTAGAAGGCTTCACCGTCGCCGGTGGGTACCCACTGCTCGTCCATCTTCACGAGTTCGCGCAGGGATTCGATGAAGGTCTCTGCGGGCAGTTCGGGCAGGGAGAGGCGGCGTGCGGAGTTCGCGAAACGTGCCGCGTTCTTCTCGGGGCGGAAGGTCCACACGGAGCCGTCGGCGTGGCGGTAGCCCTTGATGCCTTCGAAGATTTCCTGGCCGTAGTGGAACACGGATGCTGCGGGGTCGAGGACGAGCGGGCCGTAGGGGTGAACTCGTGCGTCGTACCAGGTGCCGCCGGTCTTGTAGTCGCCTTCCCAGTCGATGGTGACCATGTGGTCGCTGAAGTAGTCACCGAAGCCGGGGTTTGCGAGGATTTCGGCGCGGCGTTCGGCGGTGGCGGGTGACTGGTTTGCTTCGTGGCTGAATTCGGTTGCCATCGTTCTGCGTTCCTCTTCGTCTAGTTGCCTCTGTGGGCGTTCTTTGAGTGGCGGTTCTCGCGGCGGGGCGAGGGACCGGTGTGTGCCGCCGGGCGCGTTGTCGTGCGGGGCAGATGGTGCATCTAGCGGTCTGTGCTAGTCGGATGCATCAAAGCTAGTGGTGGATGGTGTCCACCGCCGAGGTGCCGGGCGGGTGTGCCTGACCTGTTTTAGAGTACCGGAAAGATGCGTTTGCCGCATGTGCACCTTTTCTCCCATTCAGGATGTGAACAGGGGCTACGCGGTGAAGGTATGGGTGAAGCCCGGAAGGTGCGTTCCTTCCGGGCTTCACGGGTGTTTTGCGTTCAGCTGCTACGGCAGATGAGTTCTAGTCGAGCAAGTTTTAGCCGAGCCAGTTTTAGCCGGGCAAGTATTAGCCGAGGCGTGCGAGCACGTCCGCGCCGACCTGGTCGGTATCACGCACGCTCGCGCCGTTTTCGCGCATATCTGCTTCGATGGCGTCCTCAATGCGGGCTGCGGCGGCATCGTGGCCGAGGTGGCGCAGCAGCATCGCGCCGGCGAGGATTGCGGCGGTGGGGTTTGCCTTGTTCTGGCGGGCGATGTCCGGTGCGGAGCCGTGTACGGGCTCGAACATGGAGGGGAACTCGCCGACGGCGTTGATGTTGCCGCTTGCCGCGTAGCCGATACCGCCGGTCACTGCACCGGCGAGGTCGGTGATGATGTCGCCGAAGAGGTTGTCGGTGACGATCACGTCGAAGCGTGCGGGGTCGGTGACCATGAAGATGGTGGTCGCGTCAATGTGCAGGTAGTCGGTCTCGACCTCGGGGAATTCAGCCGCAATTTCGGTGAAGTAGCGGTTGTAGAGGCGACCGGCGTGGGTGAGCACGTTGGTCTTGTGCACGAGGGTGACCTTCTTGCGGCGGGTGGACGCCAGCTCGAAGGCGTAGCGCACCAGGCGCTCCACACCGTGCGCGGTGTTGAGGGAGACTTCGGTGGCGATTTCGTGCGGGGTGCCGCCGCGGATAACGCCGCCGTTGCCAATGTAGGGGCCTTCGGTGCCTTCACGAACGACGACGAAGTCGATATTGCCGGGGTTGGCGAGCGGGGAGACTGCGCCGGGGTACAGGCGGGAGGGGCGCAGGTTGATGTAGTGGTCGAAGGCGAAGCGCAGCTTCAGGAGCATTTCGCGTTCGATGAGGCCGGAGGGAATCTTGCCGCTGCGAGGGTCTGCACCGATAGCGCCGAAGAGGATCGCGTCGTGCTGCTTGAGGGCGTCCATGGTGGAGTCGGGCAGGGTTTCACCGGTTTCCAGCCAGTGCTCGGCGCCGAGCTTGTAGTGGGTGGGGGTTACGGTGATGTTTTCGAGCTCGCAGGCGCGGGTGAGGATGCGCTGGGCTTCGGTAATGATTTCGGGGCCGATGCCGTCGCCGGGGATGACGGCGAGGTCGATGCTACGTGCTTCAGTCATGCCTCTACCGTAATACGCGCCGCGGGTGGGCGGTAGAGTGGGCGGGCGGGTTCTCAGACTCTGGGCTAACCCCTATCTCTGCCCGGCAGCGCCTCCTGAAATCTGGGGTTCCGGATTCTGTGGCGTTCAGCTTCTGCCGATTAAAACGATATTCCCCGGCTGATAATTCAGCCGGGGAATATCGTTTATCTACGAGTTCTCACAGGGTAAGAACTTAGACGCTATTAGGAGCGTGCGCAGAGGGTGATCTTCACGTAACCGGGGTTACGGACACCGGACTGCTTTGCAGCGTTGTTAGCGGATGCAATGATACCGTTCGGAACGGTGGGGGAAACGTAGGAGCCGCCTGCGCCACCTGCGCCTGCCTGAAGCAGTGCACTAACGTTCTGGCGGTAACGAGTGGGCTCTTCGTTAGCGTTCCACTTCTGGGAGGTGATGATGGAGGAGAGGCCGCGAGCAGCACCGGAGCCACCGCCACCGTAACCTGCGCCACCACCTGCGGAGACAACGGTCTGGTAGCCGTTGAAGGACTTGCGGGTGTCCTTTTCGCTGTAGGGGCGCTTTTCGTTGAGGTTAAGGGGGTTGGTCTGGTGAACGATTTCCAGCTTGGAGATATCGTTGTTATCGATCTGGTAGGAGTATGCGAAGACGCCGTCTGCACCCTTACCGTCGAAGCCGGAGCCACCCTTGTCACCAGCGGTAGCGGAGCTGAAGAGCTCCTGCTTGTTCTGGCTGGTGAAGCCCAGAACACCGTAGAAGTTAGCCTCGTCGTTGTACAGCAGGGGCTGCTCGCCACCTGCGCCACCGACGCCGCCGTTACCACCCTTACCACCGGCAACCTTCATAGCGGTACGCTCGTTAGCGTACGGCTTCAGAACGGTGTAGTGAGAGATGGAGGTCTCAGCGTCGCCACCGGCTGCTGCGGATGCGCTTGCACCTGCGGGCAGAACGGACTTAACCGCGGTGTCACCCAGGCTGGTGGTGGAAGCGTTGACTGCCTTGGGGTTGTAGAAAGGCGAAGAAGAGGGCATGTTGTTGGTACCGGGCTGGGTACGGATACCCGCACCGCCACCGCCACCTGCAACAGCAATCGGGGTGCCGTCAATAATCAGAGCGGAGGAGCCGCCACCGGAACCACCGTAGAGGTAACGCTTCATATCGGAAGGCATGGGCGCGTTAGCCTCAACACGAGCCTTGGCGTCTGCGGGAACGGGCTGTTCGTTTACGTCACCACCGTTACCGTAGCCCTTACCACCGGTTGCGGGGCGGGTCTGCCAAATAGCCGCGCTGTCAACGCCGGGCTCGGACGCCAGGTAAGCTACACCACCGGCAGCTGCGACCAGCTCAACAACCTGGCCTGCCTTGACGGGGATTTCACCGGTCACGAGAGCACCGGAACCACCAGCAACCTGAGCGGAGCCGCCACCTGCGCCACCAGCAACCTCGAAGCGGAGCTTGTCGACCTTAGCGGGAATAGTAATCTTCAGAGTGTCGCGTGCACCGGAGGGCTGACCGGAGATGCTGTAGTTTTCGGTGGAGTTCCACTCACACTCGGTGGAGGAAGCAAAAGCGGGAACTGCAGCGGAAGCTGCGACAACCGGAGCAGCCCATGCTGCGCCAGCTACAACCTTGCGGCGAGAAATGTTAGTAGACATGTATGTCCTTCGAGAGTGATGTCATTTTGAGGAATGAAAGTTATCACCCGCCGTCGTGTACGGCGAAGAACGTCACCTGATGAGATTCGAGTGAGTGAAGTAGGCTTGCGCCTAACCTCTTGGTGATAACGACATAATGCTGTAACCGGTCCCCTGCATAGGGACTTTGCGTTTCAGAGCGCTTGGTGTTCGCTCTATGAGGCCTTAGGCCATCTGCGCAGATTTCGGGTACAGCCAAAACTATACCCATCAAGAACCTGTACCGCAATGGTTCCAAAAATGGTTTGATGAGGGGGTTTCCCTTAAACTCTCCGCATTGGTTGAAGGTTTTTCAACCAAAATAGGTTACTTAAGGGAGTTTCAAGTCTCTTAAATCCGAATTCAAACCCCATATAACCCCAAACCCTCAAGTTCCACTTGAATAAATATTATAAGAAAAAGTGATAGAACTCACTTAAAATAGCTGTTTTTGGCGTGTCGCACGCACGTAAGCACACACTCCCACACACAAACCCACAGAATATTCCTGCATGTGAGAGCAAAAAGAGGTCCCCAACCCCGCCCCACCACCCCGATACACTGGAAACATGCCCCTCAAACACACCGAACCCCAGCAGAACCCACAGCACAGCACAGAGACAGCCGAACCCGGCTACGCCGTAACGCATACCCGCGGCACCTCAGAAATCAGCGACCTGCCCGCCGACGCAATCACCGCCTCCAGCCGCGTGCAAAGCTACCTCAGAGACAAACGCAGCTGGATGAACGTCCTCGTCGTCGCGCACATGCAGTTCTTCTGCTGCGTGCTCTCCGTTGCCTTCATCAACGGCTACGGCTGGATCCCGGTCATCTCTGCACTCTGTAGCACCACCGCGCTCTACTTCCGCTACCGATTCCCCTACGGCAGTATCTACGTGGTCATCGCGGCGCTCTGCCTCACCCTCGTGTCCCCCTTCCCCGATTCACTCGCCCTCACCTGCTACCCGCCGGTCAGCCTCGCCGCCTACCATATCGGCAGGCACTGGACCCGCCGCGCCCGCTTCCGCGGCCTCATTCTCGGCTGGGTCGGCGCACTTGCCGTCACCGTGCAGGCCTCACTCTCACTCCTCTACCACTGGGACGACATACCCGCCCGTATCTTCATCTCCCTGATGCTCGGCGTGCTCTGCGGCTCCATCTTCACCGTCTTCTGGTTCCTCGGCGACTCCCGCCGCATGCGCGAACTGCGCAGCGAAGAGTTCGAAGAACGCGCCCGCCGCCTCGAATACGAGCAGGAACAGGAACGCCGCCTTGCCGCGCAGGACGAACGCACCCGCATCGCCCGCGAAATGCACGATATTGTGGCGCACTCGCTCTCCAGCATTATTTCTCAGGCGGACGGGGCACGCTACGCCGCCGCGAGCGCCCGCACCACACGCGCCCAGCAAATGCAACAGGCACAGCAGGCAGAGCAGCAGACTGAACAGGCAGAGCAATTGGGTCAGGCTCAGCAGCAGAGCGAACCGGATATTGCCGAGCAGACCCTCGAACTCATCGCAGACACGGCACGCGACTCCCTCACCCAGATGCGTTCCCTCCTCGGGCTACTCCGCACGGACGAGGCAACCGCCTACGCACCCGTGCCCACCCTCAGCGACGTGCCCGCCCTCGTGGAACAGAGCCGCCGCGCCGGACTACCCGTCACCTTCACCGGAATCACCGGCACCATGGCGCGCACCCTGCCGCAGGGTGCCGAGCTGGCGGCGTACCGCACCGTGCAGGAGGCACTCACCAACACACTCAAGCACTCCCCCGGCGCGGCAACCACCGTCACCATTCACTGGGGTGAGGACGGTCTGCACTTGCGGATTCAGAACGATCCGGTTTCCGCTGTTTCCCCTGCCTCGCCCTCTGCCGTAAATCAGCGCGCCAGCAGCCCTGTACCCGGTAGCGGTAACGGTCTGCGCGGCATGAGCGAGCGCATCGCCCTCTACCACGGCACCCTCACCTACGGTCTGCAACCCGACGGCGGCTGGCTCGTTGAGGCGACGCTCCCCTACCGCGACCTCTAATACCTCTATACCCTGTTCGCTCTTCTTATACCCACCACTGTGACTAGGATTGAAACTATGTACTCTTCTGCACCACAGACCGCCCAGCCAATCCGCGTGATGCTCGTTGACGACCAGCGCCTAGTGCGCGGCGGCTTGAGCATGCTCGTCAACTCCCAGCCGGACCTGCAGGTCGTCATGGAAGCTGATGACGGCCTGGCGGCGATTGACGTTTTTGACCGCATGGTGTCTGAGGGGCAGGCACCGCAGGTCATCCTCATGGATGTGCGCATGCCGCACTGCGACGGTCTGGAGGCGGCGCGCCGTATTCTGGAGCGTGACGCTCAGCGTGCGGGAAGTGATTGTGAGGCGGATGAGCGGGTGCGCATTATCATGCTCACGACTTTCGATATTGATGAGTACGTGTATTCGGCGGTGCGTGCGGGTGCGAGTGGTTTCTTGTTGAAGGACACTCCGCCGGAGCAGCTGCTGGAGGCGATTCGTACGGTGCACCGTGGGGATGCGGTGATTGCGCCGTCTGCGACTCGCCGTCTATTGGAGCAGATGATTCCGGTGCTGGACTCCCCCGCTCCTGCCGCGCCTGTTTCCAAGTCTGTTCCTGCCGCCGAGTCTATGCAGGCTACTCCCCCCGCTGCGGGTTCTGAGCTTCCTAAGGCGACGTTTATTCCGGCTGAGCATGCAAGCTTTGAGCCTGTGCAGGATTATCCGCATCGTGAGTTGATTGAGCAGTTGTCGCCGCGTGAATTTGAGGTGCTGGGTCTGATTGCGCGTGGCTTGTCGAATGCGGAGATTACGCGGGAGTTGGTGCTGTCGGAGGCGACGGTGAAGACGCATGTGTCGCATGTGTTGGCGAAGTTGGGTGCGCGTGATCGTGTGCAGGCGGTCATTATGGCATATGAGGCGGGTATCGCCCACTAGCGCCCCTCCTTATATAAGGACACGGCAAACTAGAGGACACAGTGAAGCCCCGGCGGGCGCCTCCTTTATCGGGGCACCCACCGGGGCGTTACTTTCTCACGCTGAGTATCCGGGCTTGCCGGGTACTGTGACTATGCCGGGTTAGCCGCGCATACCCTCAACCGGGGACATGCGAGCCGAACGAGCAGCCGGCAGAGCCGAAGCGAGCATCGCGGCGAGCACACCCACAATGAGGATGACCGCGTACCAGATGTACGGCAGATCAAGCACGAGCGGGGCGCTGGAGCTCACGGACGCCATCACAATCTTCGCGGAGACCGTGCCGATGACCGTACCGGCAATCATGCCGAGTACCACTGCAGCGAGCGTAATCAGAATCGCCTCAATGGAAATCATACGGCGCAGCTGCTTCCGGGACAGGCCCAGCGAGCGGAGCATCGCGTTCTCGCGACGGCGTTCGTTGACCGACAGGGTCATCGTGTTCGCCACACCAATGATGGAGATGACCACTGCGAGCATGAGCATCACCAGGGTGAAGGTCAACATGATGGTCAGCAGCTGGTCGAACGTCTGGCGTTCCTGCAGGCCACCGGTGAAGGAGTTGTCCGGGCTGATTCGGTCCAGTTCAGCCTGCAGGGTCGCGTTCTCGCTACTGGTCAGCGGGGAGGCGGCGCGCACCAGAACGACGGTGTCGTTACCGGTTGCCTGGCTGGTGACGGTCAGCTTTGCTGCCTTTGCCTGAGCTTCCTGGTCGCCGCTGGCGATTGCCTCTTGCATGCGCTTATCGGCTTCCTCAGCTGCGGGGTTGGGAACTTCCTGTGGGTTCTTGGCGTCCTGCAGCTTGGCGGCGGTGGCAGGGTTGACGATCATCAGGTGCTGCTTGGTTACGGACTTGACGGGCTTGAGTTCCACTTCGCCGAGCGGGCCGCGCGCCTTCAGACGGCTGGACTCATTCAATCCGGCGGCCTTCCAGAGGCCCTGCGGTACGAGCACGGTGTCGTCGGCAAGGTTCGGGTTTTCATCCGGCAGGATTGCCTTCATGTCGGAGGAGCTCAACGCCACCAAGTCGGCGTTCTGGTTGGCGGCCTGTCCCTCGTACTCGACGGTGTAGTCAACCACGCCGGCTGCGTAACCAACAGCAGAGGCTTCTACGTTCTTAATGTCCTTAGCCTTGGAGGCAACCTCCTCCGCCTTGGTCACGATGGAGGCGGCCTCAGACTGATCGTAGGAGCTGTACTTCGCCTGCGCAGAAATCGGGTACCGCTGATCCAGCGTCTTGACGAACGATGCGCTCAGAACCGTGTAGCCGGTCAGCACAGTCGACACGACCAGGGTGCCGACGAGCACAGCACGGCCGGTGGAGACGGTGCGCTTGGGCGAACGCAGCGCGTTGGCGAGCGCAAGCTTACCGGTCTGGGTGCGGGTGACCGTGCCGAGGGCACGTACCAGCGGCGGCAGTACCAGCGGGGTGATGAGGAAGACCGCAATACCGAGCAGCAGTGCTGCGAGCATGCCGAGGAAGATAGCGGAGTTACCGTCACGGTTCGTGCTGGTTGCCTTCTCGAGAGCAGTCACAACGGCGACCACGCCACCGATGGCGAAGAGGGCACCGATGATCGGGCCGATCTTGCCGGGCTTGCTGACTTCGCGGTTGGTGTGTTCGCTCATTGCGCTAATGGGCGAGATGCGCAGGGCGCTTCGTGCCGGGGAGAGCGACGCCAGAACCGTGACGATGGTGCAGATCAGGGTACTGATAATCACCGGGGTGATTGAGTACGAGATCATGAAGGTTGAGACCATGCTTCCCACCAGCATGCCGGCGGGGAAGGTCAGCAGCGCACCGATGAGGGAGAACACCACGCCCACGGTAACCGATTCGACAAGTAGCATCCGTACGAGGGAGCCGCCGCGGGCGCCGAGGGTGCGCAGCAGGGCGAGCTCGCGGATGCGCTGGCCGACCAGCACTGCGAAGGTGTTGGAGATGACGAAGGAGGAAACCAGCAGAGCCAGTGCCGCGAAGGCACCCAGGACCACGCTAATGGAGGTGAAGACCGTGGAGATACTCTTCTGGTAGTCTTCCAGCAGCTTCTGACCGGTCATAACGCGCGGGTCGTTCTTGGTGTCGCCGCTGCTGAGGGTATCCTGCAGGCTCTTGAGTTTGGCGTCGGTTACGCCGTCCTTGAACTTGAGGTAGATGAGGTTCGCGCCAGCCATGCCCCGGTATCCTGCCGCGGAGCTCTTGTTTTCTGTCTCGGCTGCTTTCAGGGTGGCTTCGCCGAGGCTGGTGCCGCCAATGAAGACAGCCTGGTTGGTGGTGGAGCCTTCAAAACCGGGGTCGAACAGACCGACGACGGTGTATTCGGCGGTCTTGTCAGTACCGGGGGCGCTGACGGATTCTACAACGTCGGTGCTGGTGACCTTGCCGTTCAGCGAGAGGTTGTGCTTCTTCGCGAAGTAGGTAGAGACCATGATTTCGTGGTTGCTACTGGGGATTTTACCCTGCACCTTGTACGGGAAGAGGCTAGAGTCGGCGGGCAGCTGGTTGTACTGCACGGGGGTTTTCTGGTCGCCGGTACCGATCGAACCCGTGACGGCGTACTGTACCCAGTAGCCGGAGAGCAGGTCGCTCTTTTCTACTTTCTGAATCTGGTCACGGGTCAGGTAGATAGAGGTGCTGTCTTTACCGTCGCTGGTTGTAGCGGCGGAGGCGACGACCGCCTCGGCGCGGGAGAGCACGTCACCAACGGAGGAGTTGACGGTCGCCTGCAACGAGTTGGTGAGCATCATAATGGCGGCGATGAAGAAGGATGAGATCGCGATGCCTATGCCCGTGAGGATGTATTTTCCTTTGGAGGCGCGCAGATTGGAGCGCGCCACCGTGTTCAGTGTGGTTGCCACGGCTTATCGACCTTCCAGCTGTGCCATTGCGCCGAGGACGGCGTCGTAGGTGGGTTCGATCATTTCGCCGGCGACCATGCCGTCCTTGATGAAGACCACGCGGTCTGCGTAGGAGGCGGCGTTTGCGTCGTGGGTGACCATGAGGATGGTCTGTGCGTGGTCGGTTGCGGCGGCACGCAGCAGGCGCAGCACCTCGGCGCCGGAGTTGGAGTCGAGGTTACCGGTCGGTTCGTCGGCGAAGACCACTTCGGGGCGTGCGAGCAGGGCGCGCACGATGGCGACGCGCTGCTGCTGACCGCCGGAGAGCTGTTCGGGGCGGTGGTCGAGGCGGGTTTCCAGGCCGAGGGTCTTGACCAGGTAGTCGCGCCACTGCGGGTCGGGCTTCTTACCGGCGAGGCCCAGCGGCAGGTCAATGTTCTGGCCCGCGGTGAGGGTGGGCACCAGGTTAAACGCCTGGAAGATGAAGCCGATGTGTTCGCGGCGGAATTCGGTGAGGGCGTTGTCCTTCAGGCCGAAGAGCTCGGTACCGCCAATACGAATCGAGGTTGCCGGGTTCGGGTCGGGGGTGTCCAGGGTTGCGATGGTCTGCATCAGCGTGGACTTGCCCGAGCCGGAGGGGCCCATAATGGCGGTGAACTTGCCCTGCTCAAAGTCGACGGAGACGTTGTTGAGGGCGTGGACGGTTGCTTCACCCATGCCGTAGGTTTTGGAAAGGTTTCGTGCGGAGACGGCGACCTGTGCCGTCTGTGCGTGAGGAGTTGTCGTAGTCATAGTTCAATTATTTCACGCAGCATGGCGCTGACTACAGGGTTTTTCTCATCCTCCAGGTTGATTTTGGCGGGTGTTCACCGGGTCTTGACCTGCGGATGCGCAGATTCCCCACTCATTCCACGGGCTGAGGTGAGCCTGAGGCGGGCTGGGCGGGGCACCGGCATCATCCTTAAGGATGAGTGGCGGCTCACCCGGCGTTCTCACCCTGCATCCTTACCCTGCTTCTCCGCCTCGCGCCTACACCTATATATGTATGCGAAAAGCCCCCGGTTCCTCCCCCATCTGGGTGGGGAAGCCGGGGGCTTTCATAGACTATCCGTTACAGCGCTATCAGTTACGGCGCTGTCTCAGGCTCTGTCCGCTGATACTCAGGCAGCTGTTATGCCTTGGGTGCTTCGTAGCGGGGGAACACCGGTGCGGGTGCGGGCAGTTCGGTGCCGGGCACGAGTGCGGTGCCGAGGGCTGCGAACTGGCGTGCGTCACCTTCGGGTACGCCGAGCAGGGTCAGCAGCTTGGCGGTCGAGTCGGGCATGACGGGCTGCAGCAGCAGGGCGACCTGGCGTACGACCTCGAGGGTTACGTACAGCACGGTGTTCATGCGGTCGAGTTCGCCGTTCTTGCGCAGGGTCCAGGGTTCCTGTTCTGCGAAGTAGGCGTTGGTGTCTGCGAGGACGGTCCAGATGCGTTCCAAAGCGCGGTGGAATGCCTGCTCGTCGAAGTCTGCACGGACGGGCTCGTAGAGGGCTGCCGCCTGGTCGAGGATCTGGCGGTCAGCTTCGGTGAATTCGCCGTGGGTGGGGACGGCACCGCCGCAGTTCTTGGCGACCATGGACAGGGAACGCTGGGCGAGGTTGCCGAGGTTGTTTGCCAGGTCGGAGTTGATGCGGTTGATGATGGACTCTTCGGAGTAGGAGCCGTCCTGACCGAAGGACACTTCACGCATGAGGAAGAAGCGGACGGCGTCCAGGCCGAATGCGTCGACGAGGTTTGCGGGGTCGACGACGTTACCGACGGACTTGGACATCTTTTCGCCGTTGACGAGCAGGAAGCCGTGGCCGAAGACGCGCTTGGGCAGTTCGACTCCGGCGGACCACAGGAATGCGGGCCAGTAGATGGAGTGGAATCGGGTGATGTCCTTGCCGATGAGGTGCAGGTCGGCGGGCCAGTACTTGGTGAACAGTTCGTTGTCGGTGTCGGGGTAGCCGAGGCCGGTGAGGTAGTTGGTGAGGGCGTCGACCCACACGTACATGACGTGCTTGTCGTTGCCGGGTACGGGTACGCCCCAGTCGAAGGTGGTGCGGGAGATGGACAGGTCATTGAGGCCGCCCTTGACGAAGGAGATCAGTTCGTTGCGGCGGGATTCGGGGTAGACGTAGCCTTCGTTGGCGTAGAGTTCGAGGAGCTTGTCGCCGTACTTGGAGAGGCGGAAGAAGTAGGATTCTTCTTCGGTCCATTCGACTTCGGTGCCGGTGGTGATGGCGTAGCGCTGGCCGTCGCGTACTTCGGTTTCGTCTTCTGCGTAGTAGGCTTCGTCGCGTACGGAGTACCAGCCGGCGTACTTGTCGAGGTAGATGTCGCCGTTTTCTTCCATGCGCTTCCAGATGGCCTGGGATGCGACGTAGTGGTCGGGGTCGGTGGTGCGGATGAAGCGGTCGTAGCTGATGTTCAGCGCGTCGTTCATTGCTTTGAAGCGTGCGGAGTTCTCGTCGGCGAGTTCCTTGGCGGTCTTACCGAGCTTTTCGGCGGTGGTCTGCATCTTCTGGCCGTGCTCGTCGGTGCCGGTCATGAAGCGCACGTCGAAGCCGTCGAGGCGCTTGAAGCGGGCTAGCACGTCGGCTGCGATGGTTTCGTAGGCGTGACCGATGTGCGGGTTGCCATTGGGGTAGGAGATGGCGGTGGTGATGTAGAACGGAGTTGCAGTCATAACTTTCAGTTTACCGCAGTCTTAGGCTAGGCTCTCACCGGGGTTACACTCTGATACGCGGTGGCTTATTGCTTGTGGGTGGAGGCTGCCACGCCGCATGTTTCCTCCGCGCCTACGCAGGGGCACCCGTCACCCGGACGCTCC
>ERZ772958.216-NODE-216-length-25017-cov-9.038859_pt1 | contig 25017 bp, 18 predicted proteins | sample MGYA00580681_ERZ772958 | MGnify/ENA primary metagenome ERZ772958 (study PRJEB29015, sample SAMEA2738089) | human oral metagenome | biome: human oral; feature: human-associated habitat; material: saliva | place: China | collected 2275 ...
ACCGGTGTTGCCGCCGTGAGAGGGCGGAGTACTAGGCCGCTATACGATGGGGCCGTGAGATTTACATCTCTTTTACCAGGTCTCCCTGGCAACACATATAACTATACAGAGGTTCCCGGAAACAACCAAATCGAAAAGCGGTGAATTGAGTCACATATTTTACACTGAGTGCAAGGCCACCGATTAGGCTCCTTTCCAGCTACACCAGGCACTCCCCCGGCGGCTTCCACCGCCACCACACCCCGCCTCCACCCAATAAACACCTCACAAAACACCACGGCATCAAGGTACAAAAAATGCGCCCCGCACAGTGTACGGGGCGCATCCGCTCAAACTAGAGCAAGAAACTATGCCTTACGGCGGCGAAGCACCATCACAGCAGCACCAGCGATCAGCGCAAATGCACCGACAGCCGCCAGGCTCAGAACACTCTGAGCACCAGTCTTAGCCAGCGAGCCCTTGCTCTGAGGCGCAGACTTGGTCGCAGAAGCGCTCACCTGAGAATCAACGCCGGAGCTCTTAGGCTGAGACTCAGACTTTGCCGAAGAAGAGTTCTTCAGCGGCGCGGTCTTCGTAGTAGTTCCCAGCTGGTCGTTAGCTTCCTCGGTCTTCGAAGGTTCACCCTTCGACTGCTCAGCCGCAGGCTTCTCTGCTACTGCAGGTGCAGACGCGGAAGGCGACGCCGAGGTAGCGGCGGGGAATGCCGGCTCATCAGCCTCATTGCGGTTATCTGCGTTGCCAGCATCCTTCGCGTCATTAACAATCAGCGAAACGGCCGAATCGTAATTGCGGTTGGTAGCAACATCAGAACCAGCAGTGACGGTGCCGAGCATGTAGCCCTGGCTGTACTGCATAGTGTTCGCTGGAACACGCAGAGTTGCCTCGAAGGAGTACTTGCCGGTGCGTGCGTTATAGACGAACGCGCTTGCCGGAACGATAGTGGAGACCTTCTGAATGTTTGCCAATTCGCTATCGGTCAGCTTGTCATAACCCATCGACCACTCGCCCTCCTTGACCAGGAACAGGCGGAGACCTTCTGCCGGAGGCTTGTCATAGTCGTAGCCGGACACGTGGAAGGTGTAGGGGCGAGTAATATCGACGGTACCCTCAGCGAAGTTCAGGGTGGGGTCGATCAGCACTGCGGTAGCCTGCTTCGGGTAACCCTGGAAGGGAACCTTTGCGGGAGTAATAGTCGCGGTGGAGGTGAACTCACCCTCGGAAACCTCAGCGTAGAACTTCACGATGGAGTTCGGAACCAGCTTCTGCTGCGAGGAAGGAACAGCCTTGCCGTTACGATCCACGGTCGCCTTGGAGGTGTAGGTGTCGGTCAGGGAGCCGTCGCCAGTCTTCGCGTTCAGCACGTAGGGTACCGCCGCGGTGGTGTTGGCAATATCCTGCTTATCCACTGCGATGACGGAGCCGTCCTCGGCGATGGTCAGGTCGTTAGCCTTACCGCCGTTCATCTCAACCTCACCGATTACACGGTCGGTCTTAGCGTCGAAGATAGCGATCTTGCCGGTGCCGAAGTCGGTCACGTACACCAGGTCGCGCGCCTCATCGTTCTCCATGGACAGCGCCTGGGTGCCGAACTTGACGAACTTCTTGAACGCACCAGTGGTCAGGTCATAGACGGAGATACCGGAGTTCACACCATCCACGCCCTGGGAGGAGACGTAAATTTCGTTCTCGGAGTGGTCAATGGTGACGTCAGAGGGACGAACCTCAACGGAGGAGTTCTCACCGCGGGTCTGGATAACCTGCTCGGTCTTGAAAGTGTGGGTATTGATGACGAAGACCTTGCCGCCGGTGCGCTCGGGCACGTACAGCTTGTCACCGTCAACGGTCATGTTCATGCCAACGTAGCGGGTACCGCCATTGGGGGCACCCTCCAGCTGCAGCTTAGTAACTTCGAAGGTCTTCATGTCGATAGCGGACACATAGTAGCGACCGGTCACGAACACCTTGCCGGAGTTGTGATCCACCAGCACGGAGCGGGGATGCTCAATCCAGTTCGGGTCGCTCTCGGCAATGCCGTGGTTAGTCCAAATCTGCTCCATGGTGTTCTGGTCGAACACAGACAGGGAGTTGTCGGTGGTGTTAGTAACCCACACGGTGCCGGACACATCATCAACAGTGATGCCGTACGCGGAAACGTAGCCAAATTCGCCGTTCTTATCCAGCTCGAAGGGAAGCGCTGCCACTTCTTCAATCTGAAGAGTGTCTGCGTTGACACGAGCAATAGTGGAGGCGAGGTCGCCGCGTGCACCCACGCCGACCATCCAGATCTTGTTGGTCGCCTTGGAGTAGGCAACCTGGTACTGGCCGGGCAGACCCTGGGTAATCTGCGCGACGGATGCGGAGGTGTCAACAACGCGGCTCAGCGATGCGGTGGAAGGAGTCGATGCGCTGGAGGCGGCGGTCTGGTTTGCGGTATTCGGTGCTGCGAAGGAGGCAGGAATCATGGCTGCGCCGGAGATCGCGAGCGCGAGGGAGCCGACGGCGAGCCCCTTCAGTGCTTTACCCGAGGAGGGAGTGAGGTTCAATGTGTGTCCTTCAAATGTGTAACGGAAGTGCTCACATGCCGCATGCGAATGCTAACGAGACACCCGTGAATATGCGGTGACATATTCGACGGCACGAAAAGCAGAAATGCAGGTAACGCATAAATTTACCTACCTTCTAATCCTCAGTGTTTTCCCAGGAAAATACAAGCAGCGACGTGGGTGTGTTTTGTATTTTTATGAGTGAGCCCCTAATTCGCCTCCAGTATCACGTGAAGGTTGAGCTGTTTCCGGGGTTTTTCCTTGCTCTTGCAGGCAAAAACCCTGTCCACAAGGGGTGTTGTAATGCTCTTATATTTACACATTAATGTAAAAGTTTAGGTGAGGCGCGCCAGCAACATTCACCTCGGGCCACGCATTTTTTCGACATTCAAAACCTATATTTTTACAGACAAGTGCACATATATAAATATGTTTTAAAACCTCTGCCCAGCATTAGCCCAAGCAGGCACGCAAAAGGCGGGTACCCCTCCCCCAGATTTAAAGAATCCGAAAGAGAAAATACCCGCCTTCTCACGCGTTACATCGAGCATTTAAGCCCGAAAACTAAACGCTACGCTTTATGCCTTGCGGCGGCGCATCACCAGAGCAGCACCCGCAATCAGAGCCACAGAAGCGAAAGCAACCAGCGGCATCACAGCGTCAGCACCGGTGTTCGCCAAAGCGCCACGCGAAGAGCCAGCCTGCGAAGAACCAGCATCGCTCTTAGCTGCCGAGGAACCACCGATAGAAGAGTCAGAACCGCTGTTCTTCACAGCCGAACCGGACTTATCAGCCTTCACAGCATCCGGAGCAGACTTAGAGTCCGACTTGGAATCCTGTGCACCGGTCTTAGCGTCAGACTTGGAATCAGACTGAGATGCCTGATCCTTGGAGGTCTGATCCTTAGCCTCTGCGGTGTTCTCAGACTTAGCATCAGACTTCTTGTCCTCAGCCTTCTTGTCCTCAGGCTTCGGGTCAGCCGGCTTCGGGTCAGCCGGCTTCGGGTCAGCCGGCTTCGGGTCAGCCGGCTTCGACTCCTCAGCCTTCACACCGGTCACCGTCGGGTAACCCGCAAACTGAAGCGAAGTCGGGGTGATACCCACCGGAGCTGCGCTCGCGTCGGTGTCCTTCACGCCAACCTTGAACTTCAGAATCGAGTTAGCCTTCAGCTGCTGAACCGATGCGGGAACGTCGTTACCCTGGCGGTCCTTGCCGGGCAGGGTGGTGTACTCACTGGCAGTGGTGATCTCACCGGTGGTGCCGTTGAGTACGTAGGGCAGGGTCACCTTCTCGTCGCGGTCCTTCTTGTCGAGAACCAGCACGGAGCCGTCCTTGAGCAGGGTCACGTCGTTCGCGGCTGCCCCGTTCATCTCGACCTCGCCGATGACCTCGTCAGCGCGACCGTCAAAGACAGCCACCTTGCCGGTGCCGAAGTCGGTCACGTACACCAGGTCGCGATCCTCATCGTGCTCCAGTGCGAGCGCCTGGGTGCCGAACTTGACGAACTTCTTGAACGCGCCAGTGGTCAGGTCGTACACAGAGATACCGGAGTTGACGCCCTTCACACCCTGAGAAGAAACATAAATCTCATTCAGCGAGTGATCCACCGCCACGTCGGAGGGGCGAACCTCAACGGTGGAGTCCTCACCCTGAGTCTGGATGGTCTTCTCAACCTTGAAGGTCTTGGTGTCCACGACGAAGAGCTTGCCACCGGTACGCTCGGGAACGTACAGCTTACCGCCGTCCAGGAACAGGTTCATGCTCACGTAGCGAGTACCGCCGTCGGGTGCGCCCTCGAGCTGAATCTTCTCAACCTGCTTGGTCTTCAGATCGATAGCGGAAACGAAGAAGCGGCCGGTCACGAACGCCTTACCGGACTCGTGGTCAACCAGAACGGAGCGGGGGTGCTCAATCCAGTTCGGGTCGCCTTCCTTCACGCCCTCGTTAGTCCAGATGAGCTTGAGGGTCTGCTGGTCGTACACTGCCACGGAGTTGTCGATAGTGTTGGTGACCCAGACGGTGCCGTCCACGTCATCAACAGTCACGCCGTACGCGGAGGTGTAACCGTACTGGCCCTTGTCGTTCTTCTTCACGGGCAGCTCGGCGAATGCCTCGGTCTGCAGGGTGTCTGCATCCACGCGTGCCAGGGAGGAAGCGAGGCCGCCGCGCGCACCCACGGTGGGCACGAACAGCTTGTGGTTCTTCTTGGAGTAGCCAACCTGGAACTGGCCGGGCAGACCCTGAATGATGTTTGCAACGCTAGCGTTTGCATCCACGGTGCGGTGTGCCTCGGTGGAGGGGGTGGTGGTGTCGGCTGCCTTGGTCTTGGTGGCGGTTGCCGGGTAGCCCTGGAACTCGCGGGTTTCGGGGGTGACCTGCTTGACCTCAGAGTTATTACCTGCGGTTGCGGTGACCTTGAACTTCAGGATGGAGTTCGCCTGAATGTCGGAGGTCTTGGCGGGAACCTCGTTGCCCTGCTTGTCCTTAGAAGGCTTGCTGGTCACCTTGTTGGAGGTGCTGACGGTGCCGGTGGTGCCGTCGAGGACGTAGGGCACGGTTGCGGTTGCGCCAGCCTGCTTGTCCACAGCGATTACGGAGCCGTTGGGCAGTACGACCAGGTCGTTTGCCTTGCCGCCATTCATGGCGACCTCGGCAATCAGCTTGTCCGCTGCGCCGCCGTCAATCACGCCCACCTTGCCGGTGCCGAAGTCGGTCACGTACACCAGGTCGTTGGCCTCATCGTTATCGAGCGAGAGCGCCTGGGTGCCGAAGGGGATGAACTTCTTGAACTCGTGGGTGGTCGCATCGTACACGGATACACCGGAGTTCTCGCCCTTCACGCCCTGCGAAGAGACGTAAATTTCGTTCTGCGAGTGGTCAATAGCCACGTCGGAGGGGCGAACCTCGCCGTCCTTATCGCCCTTCACAGAGATGGTCTTCTCGACCTTGAAGGTCTTGGTGTCGATCACGAAGAGTTTGCCGCCGGTGCGTTCGGGCACGTACAGCTTACCGCCGTCCACCAGAATGTTCATGCTGATGTAGCGGGTACCGCCATCGGGTGCGCCCTCAAGCTGAATCTTCTCGACCTTCTTGGTCTTCAGATCGATAGCCGAGACAAAGAAGCGACCGGTCACGAAAGCCTTACCCGACTCGTGATCGACACGCACCTCGCGGGGGTGCTCGATCCAGTTCGGGTCGTCCTTGCTCAGACCCGCATTGGTCCACAGCTGCTTCATGGTCGCCTGATCGTATACGGCAACGGAGTTATCGCGGGTGCTGGTCACCCACACGGTACCTTCCTCGTCATCGACGGTGATACCGTACGCACCCTCGTAGGAGTAGCCCTTCGCGTCCTGGACGATGGGCAGCTCAGCAACTGCCTCAATCTTCAGGGAGTTCGCGTCAATACGAGCGATAGTGGAAACGTGCTCGTCGCGGTCTGCAGTGCCCGCAACCCAAATCTTGTTGGTCTTCTTGGAGTATGCGACCTGGAACTGACCGGGCAGGCCCTGAGTGATCTTTGCCATCGCCTTATCGGTGATGGTGCGAGCGTCAGTGCTCTGGCTTGCCGCCGGGGTGGAGTCTGCCGCGAACGATGCGGGGATAGCGGCAATACCGGAGATTGCCAGTGCCAGCGATCCAACAGCGAGGCCCTTGAATGCCTTGCTCGAAGCGAGGTTCATATGTATGTCCTTTTTCGTGGGTGGTGTGTGGAGGTGCTTCTCTCCCCCCACCGATGGGTGGTGAGGCGCCGCGTTTTTCCTGCTCTCTGGTGTGGGTTTCGTGGGCCCACGAGGAAGGAAACTAGTCTTCACACAGTATTTAGTAAGGCAACCATTAACTTACCTTCTAGGTAATACTTACTTAGCGCACAGGATTTTTCAAGATTTCAGGTATATATGACGCAAAATTTCATATGCCAGGCACAGCCTGTCACTAAAACTCCCCCGAGGTGCGGCAATACAGCAGCGAGGCACGACGGGGCATGACAAAACCCCCGCCTCCAGCAAAGCCAGAAGACGGGGGTTTCACGCACCCCAACACACTGTGCAGGGGTGACTAAAAATTAGGAGACATACGAGAAGTCAGTGAACAGCAGGTTCTGCAGCTTGTAGCGGCGAATGAAACGAGCCAGCTCTGCGCGAGTAGTCGGCGCGGTCGGGTTGAACACACCCGAAGCATCCAGCACGATGTCGTTCGCGCCAGCCCACGCAACGTAACGGTGCAGAGTACCAGCACCGAGCACGTCGCGGAAACGAGAACCAGCGCCCTCCTTCATCTCGGTCAGCTGAACCTCCGCGTTGTACTGGAACAGCACAGCCGCCAGCTCCTCGTGAGAAACCGGTGCGGTCGGGTCAATCTTGTCGCCACCGGTGAGCGGCTCGGTGATCTTGCGGTCACGAGCCCAGTGCAGCGCGTTCGCGGTCGGGCGGCCTGCCGCATCCGCAAAGGGTGCAACATTAGAGTTTTCGCTCACGCCAGCGTGACCTGCAGCGTGGTTCAGCAGAGCAATAAGCTCCTCACGGGTCACGGGGCGGTCCGGCTCAAACGCGCCAGTCTGCGGGTTCGGCATCAGCCATTTCTTCTGGTTCGCCATGCGGATATCCTCAGCGAACGGGTGGTTATCCGGAACATCCTTGAAAGAAGTCTTCAGGATCTTGGTCTCAGCCACGGGGATGCGCGCAGCAATCTGGCGGGTGATCTCCTGACCCCACGGGTCGGAGCAAATATCCAGCTGCAGGGCGTGGTCAACACCCTCACCCTGCATCAGCTCGATGGGGAACTGGTCGCTACCGCTGAAGCTGTCAGCGTCACCGTCAAATTCGGGGGTGAGCGGCCAGGAGCGCAGAGTTTCGAAAGAGTCGTTACGAACGTAGCCGTGGCGTACGGTCAGGGTGGTGCCTTCGGTGAGGAATTCGCGCAGACCGTGTGCAGTGTAGTTGACGGTCATACCGGTTTCAGTGATGGTGGCGCGCTGAATGACGAGGCGCGGGCCTTTAGTTTCCTCGGTTGCCGGGGCAAGGTTTGCGGGAGCTTCGTCTGCATGAGCGGCCTGTGCCTGCAGGGCAAGTGCGCCTGCGGCTGCGGCGGCAGAAGCACCCTTTACGAAGAATCGTCGTGAGAGTCGATGGTTAAGCAAGGGCATGATTGTCCTATTCAGTTCTTGTTTGAGTTGAGTGAGTTATGGGTAGCAGGACGCGCGGACAGCGGCGTAAACGGTGAGTGAGGCCGATACGGTGGTTCCCTCCCCTGTGTGCGTGAGTGAGACGCAGCGTGCGGGGTGCGGGTGTCTGTCGGGCGGATGCGCGGTGAGTGAGACCGGCACGAGTTCCCTGACCCAGTCATATAGCGTACCTTAAGGTCCCGTTTAAAGCGAAGATGAAACGGCGGTGATTTTACGCCCATTTTTAGTGTTCAACGAAGTAGGGGCGTTATCTGGCAACGTTTGCCGGAAGTTGGTATGGGTTCTTGATGGGACGACTTTGAATTGCTCTACGCCGAGGTGTTTCGGGATATGGAATATGTGGGGTTCTGAGGTTTTATGTGCGACACACCGTTTCGAGCCCTTTTCAAAGAGTTATAGTTATTGGTACCCTATCACTGTTTCTATATCCTAACAAAGGAGTTACCCATGGAGGCCAAGGAATTCTCTGAGAAGGCCCTCCTCTTTTTCGCCAAGTCCAAGTACGCCGACCTCTTCGGCGTGGCACTGGTTATCACCATCGCAATCGCCTCAGGATACCTGAGCACCAACCTCGCCAAGTACGTTGACTGGGGCCCGATTACGAGCTTCATCCCCCTCGGCGTGATTTCCGTGATTAACGTGGGTATTTCAATGATGTCTACCCGCCTGACCGGCCGCCTCTCAAACGTTGGCAACGTGCTCGGCATTATTAACACGGCGCTATCCGGAGCGATCGACTACATTCTGGGCAACAAGGCAGCAATCATCACCTACCCGGTGACCTTTATCGTGTACACCTTCGCGATTCGTAGGTGGCAGAACTCCGAACGCGGCAAGGCGATGGAACCGCCGACCGGCACGAAGGGCCAGCTACTTATTGGCGGTATTGTGGCGGGTTCGTTCGCGTTCTCCCTGATTGCGAACTATGTCGGTTACGGCGGCAAGACCTCGTTCCTGTTCTGGATCACGACCGTAGTGTTCGGTCTGTCCCTGTCAGCGAACATTCTGAACGCGCTCAAGCTCACGATGCAGTGGCAATTCTGGTTCCTGTACAACACCGTGCAGTGCATCAAGGCGCTGACTCAGGGCAACTTCGCGAACGTCGGCAAGTACATCTTCTACATCATCAACAGCGTGGCGGCGCTCCTGCTGTGGACCCGAAATGGCACCTCCGCCAAGGGTGCCGTGGCGGTGGCGTAAAGGGTGGTTCCCTAGTGCACCAGCTACCGCATATCCACCCAGCGATATGTAGGCACTCATAATAGATAGAGGGAGGGGCCCTCCGGCAATACGACCGGAGGGCCCCTCCCCTGCATTGTGCGGGGAGCACTGACCCTGCGTGACCTTGAAGAAGCAACCGGGGGGGGGGCTCATCCCCGCCTATGCGGGGAGCACGCCCTGTTGCTCTTGGCGGCATGTTTGCTGTAGGGCTCATCCCCGTTCGCACTGGGAATATGGCGAAGTACCCTCCCTCGGAGAAGCCAGCAGCGGCTCATCCCCGCTCGCGCGGGGAACACCTTGAAGCTCGTGAGCTGGCGGCAATGTTTTTGGGTTCATCCCCGCCCGTGCGGGGAGCACTTCTTCGCACCCCCCGCCTCCCACTCCTGGAAGGGCTCATCCCCGCCCGTGCGGGGAGCACTTTTCACCCCCTGCGCTGTCAGGGGGTTTTTGGGGCTCATCCCCGCCCGTGCGGGGAGCACGGAGGAGTAATCCTCGGCACCCTAATCCCCGCGGGCTCATCCCCGCCCGTGCGGGGAGCACGCTGATGCGCTGGAGGGGTTGGCGGCGGCGTAGGGCTCATCCCCGCCCGTGCGGGGAGCACGTGAGAATGGTCTGCGTGGTGCGCAGGTGGTCAGGCTCATCCCCGCCCGTGCGGGGAGCACTGAATACTGTCATCGGTGCCCTGGTGCCTATGGGGCTCATCCCCGCCCGTGCGGGGAGCACGGTGAGCTGAATATTTTCCGGGCGGCGGTTCAGGGCTCATCCCCGCCCGTGCGGGGAGCACCACCTGCAGATGCTCCCAGCCTTCTACCACGAGGGCTCATCCCCGCCCGTGCGGGGAGCACTCGTTGCGCTGGATAGCGTGGCGCGTGGCATCGGGCTCATCCCCGCCCGTGCGGGGAGCACGGCAAGAGCAACTGGGCGAACATTATCGCCGCGGGCTCATCCCCGCCCGTGCGGGGAGCACTGTCTGGGACAGAGACGACGCTCCGTCGATGAGGGCTCATCCCCGCCCGTGCGGGGAGCACCATCGGTCAGAAGGTCGTCTCCACGGTCGTGAGGGCTCATCCCCGCCCGTGCGGGGAGCACCGGAACCGCCACGGTTTTCCGCATTGCGCGCAGGGCTCATCCCCGCCCGTGCGGGGAGCACATGGACTTGCTAGGAATCCTACTAGTCGCCTGGGGCTCATCCCCGCCCGTGCGGGGAGCACATCCCGCAAGAAGGCAGGTAATCACAGTATGAGGGCTCATCCCCGCCCGTGCGGGGAGCACGGTCGAAACAGCCGCGAAGAGCCCCGCCTGGTGGGCTCATCCCCGCCCGTGCGGGGAGCACCTGACCGTGTGCGACGGACTCGACACCGCCATGGGCTCATCCCCGCCCGTGCGGGGAGCACGTCATTATCGGGTTCCTTTCCGGCGGTTGCGGGGGCTCATCCCCGCCCGTGCGGGGAGCACAACCCCTGACAGCGCAGGGGGTGAAAATGGTGGGGCTCATCCCCGCCCGTGCGGGGAGCACGAGCTCGCGTAATGCTCTGGAGTCTGCTGCGCGGGCTCATCCCCGCCCGTGCGGGGAGCACTCATGGAGGTTCTTAACATGTTTGAACTCGCAGGGCTCATCCCCGCCCGTGCGGGGAGCACCCCTCGCTGAGCGAGCATCCGCTGCAGAGGTCGGGCTCATCCCCGCCCGTGCGGGGAGCACCGGCGCTGTTCTTTTGCCAGCTTGCGGGCGTCGGGCTCATCCCCGCCCGTGCGGGGAGCACCCGGTCGGGTCTGCGTTGAAATCGGTCACGGCGGGCTCATCCCCGCCCGTGCGGGGAGCACGCCCCGGACTGGGATAACACAGCGCGCCGCCGGGGCTCATCCCCGCCCGTGCGGGGAGCACGTCTCGAAGTCACCGCGTAGCATCCCCTCGGTGGGCTCATCCCCGCCCGTGCGGGGAGCACTCCTTCACTAAGAGTGTGTTCTTCCCGCTTGCGGGCTCATCCCCGCCCGTGCGGGGAGCACTAAGGTTAGCTATCCGTTTATCGAGCTTTTGGGGGCTCATCCCCGCCCGTGCGGGGAGCACTTGCGCCAAAAATCGTAAAGTGCGCCTTTGTCGGGCTCATCCCCGCCCGTGCGGGGAGCACTACTCACATATGTCCAGCTCAGGTGTTCCTGTGGGCTCATCCCCGCCCGTGCGGGGAGCACGCAAAACTTTTTGTGCCGTTCTCTGCCGTGTAGGGCTCATCCCCGCCCGTGCGGGGAGCACCCCAGCGCCGCGAACTCATCTACGACCAAAAGGGGCTCATCCCCGCCCGTGCGGGGAGCACCTAGAGCAACAGCCGTTCCTCCTTGCCCAGGCGGGCTCATCCCCGCCCGTGCGGGGAGCACCGCAAGAAGTCTCCGATGCCATTCCACAGGTTGGGCTCATCCCCGCCCGTGCGGGGAGCACGTGAGCGCGCTACCCGAGCCGCGCACGCAGCCGGGCTCATCCCCGCCCGTGCGGGGAGCACTGTGGGTTGAGGATGTAATGGCTGCTATCGCTGGGCTCATCCCCGCCCGTGCGGGGAGCACGTGCTGTTGTGTCGGTGCCCGCGATGGGTCCGGGGCTCATCCCCGCCCGTGCGGGGAGCACGCATCATGTGGAAAACTTCGCGCAAGGTGGGGGGGGCTCATCCCCGCCCGTGCGGGGAGCACGTCCGACGCGCCAAAAACGCATCACGAAATCGGGGCTCATCCCCGCCCGTGCGGGGAGCACAACCTCCATAAGTCCACAATTCACTATCCCTCTGGCTCATCCCCGCCCGTGCGGGGAGCACACTTGCTGACATGGGGTTTTACCCCCTATACCGGCAAAATAGGATTACTTTGGAGCCAGAGCCTCCGTCCAGAATACATGATAAACAATTGCTCCTAACCCCGACGAGCACGGCGATACCTACTCGCCTTACTCCACCCAGACTTCGGCACAACTTTACGAACCACCGGACGATAAATCAGCTTAACACCCTCAAAATCGACAGGCTCCCAATCCGCATTATTTACCCGAAACTCAAGCCGCTGCTCATTATCCGCCGGAAACACCATAGTCGCACGACCAGTGCCACCCGACTCCAACACACGCGCCCACAACTTCTCACGAATCCTAGCGCTTACACGCCCCACAAACACCCCAGGATTAATCTCCAAAAGCCACTTCGTCAAATCACCACGAAGACTCACTGGACAAGCCGACAAAACAATAACAATCATCAGTCTGCTCCTCCGTCACCATAATTCATGCCCCCGCGCTGAGCCTCACCCTGCTCATTCCACAAACCCACAACATCCAGTTCAAGCATCTCCTCAGGAAGCTCTTCTGGCACCAACAAACGCTGAATATCCCGCACAACTCGCTCCATCACCTTCTCAGAACGAATACGGTCACGCACCGCCCTACGCGTCACAGACCCAATATCCATCCCCTCCGTATAGCCAGCAACCACCTCAAACGCAGCAGGAATCGTAATCTCAGCCTTATACAAATCAGCAATGTCATACACAAAAGACCAAGAATTCCCCGTATGCACAAACCCAAGCCCCGGGGCACAGCCCAAAGACACAATCGCCGCATGGACAATCCCATACAACGCAGCATGAGCAGCCGACAACGCCTGATTAATCGGTGACCCATCACCAAAATTATTCGGATCATACTCACGGCGCTCCCACGGAACACCAGTCCGTTCAGACCACTGCCTATACACAGAACGCACCCTAGCGCCCTCCCTGCCACGCAACTGCTGCATCGTCAGCTCACTCGTATCCTCACCAGGAAAACGCCACTGATACATCATGCGCGCCACAGCCAAACGGCTCCGCGTATTCGACACCAGCTTCGCCTGAGCAATCAACAGACGCGAAGAACGCGCCACAGACTTACCGCTCGCATAATAACGAACACCCTGCTCGCCAACCCACACCACCGTAGTACCGCACTCCCCCAACAAAGCCATTGCCTGATGAGTAATACGCGTGCCCGGTCCCAACAGCAAAGCGCTCAAACTCGCAGCAGGGCAATGCACCACGCCTTCTTCCTTCACAAACGTCACCGCACTATCGGCACGGGAAATCGTCGCATGCTCGACATACACAAAACTCAAACGGTCAGAACTACGAAACAGCTCAGACGAGCTCGGAGGAATAGCCCCCTGCATGATCTTCTCCTATGAACATCAGCGTGCCAGCATCGGCACAAAAATATGAGTGAATAAAGAAAGGGCGGGGCACCATCACACAGAACAGTCCCCCGCCCTTCACCCGCATTACCTAGCGGGACAGAGGCGCCAACGTCAGAAGGCCCATGCCGTACGCCTTGCCCCTGCCCATACCGGAAAGCAGAGACTTACGGAACAGCTCAACATCAGTGATGCGAAGAACACCGTCAAACTGAGCCTTACGGTGAGTCACTTTACCAACCTTGCCATCAGCATTACGGCGGGCAAACGCAAGGTCCTGACGAGAAGAAACCATCGGGCACTCCTCAATATCCTGACCTTCAACAGTAGGAATTACTTCAAATCCCCACTGCGGAGCACGCTCACGAATCCACGCCCGCTGTTGCTTAGCCGTCACGTGCGGGAACACCTCACGCTTACCCGTCTGCTTATTCGTATGGCGCTTCACCGGGTTTGCGGCAAGCCGGAAACCCCACTCCTGCCCGTTCTCCAGCTTCGCCAGCAAACGACCATAATGAGCGCTCTCACCACGGCGACTATGCCATCCAGCCTGCTTCACAAGAGCCGAAAAATTAGGCTTCTCAGGGCTCACCATGTACAGAATCGGAGCATGCTGAGACTCATCCAAACGCCACAGGATACGGCTCTCGGAATAGTCCGTATCCGGCGGCAAAGTCGCCATCACAGCAGCATGCATCGCCTGCGGGCTACGCAACAACTTCCACGCGCCACGACGCTGTGGATTAATCATGAAACGAGAAAAATACGTCACGCTTCTATCACCGCCTTCATGTAATCAGGCTCAGAATCCTGGGTAGGAGAGTTCTTTGCAGAAGCATCTTCCTCCCCGTTCTGTGCACGCTGATCTTCCTTGATATTTACGAGAACAGGGTCAACCGATACAACCTCACGCGAAGCATACTGACGATGCTCCGAGCTGAAACTCACCGGAATATCCTGAACCAAATCACCGCGCTCACCAGGCAACGCATCACGCAAGATGCGCAACGCTACCGGGCTCGGAAAATCCTTACGCCGGTGCTCAGGAACCTGCCATTCCAACGAACGCAGAGCTTCCTCAGCGGACTCATCACGAACACCCAAAACCAGGTCATACCCAGCCGGGCATGCACGCCGTCCAAGATACAGAGGATAAACAGGCTTCTTCAGCGCAGACTCGATAGTCTCCAGCTGTTCACGTTCACCTTCCAGAGCCACAACAAAAACAGCATCTGAAAGGTACATACGGGTCGAAAGAGAAACCGCGCCCTTCGGGTCCTTAGCCCAATTCTTAGCGGTCTGATAGTCACGAATCAGAGTACCCGAGGCGTCCGTACGCACCGCGAACCTCAACGAAACTAAGTCGTCAACCGGTTCGTTACGCGAGCGCCCCAAAGCGGCAGCAACCATTCCAATCACGCCAGATTTGCTCGGCTCATGTCCGGCATCACGGCGACGGAAACGGCTCTGAGTACCCCATGACTGCAACGGCCCGCTCATCTTCAAGAGCAGGGTGGGCATTAGGACTCCTGAGAGGTGAGATCAGTCAGCTGAGCTTTCAGGGACTCCAGCAGACCCTTCAGAGAAACAGACTCGCCCAAACCAGCCAGTTCTTCCTTGAGGTCACCCAAAGCCAGAACATACGAAGCAACCGGCTTGTAACCGTACGCTTCTTCAATGTTCTTCGCCTCAGATGCGAGCGCACGGGCAGCAGCCACGCGGCGTCCCTCAACCTCAGTGATAGCCTTCTCGAAGGCGTTCACGTAGGAAATCGGGCGGTCGTTACGAACAGTTACGATAACCGCGTCAGGCAGGGTACGCGCGGCAAAGGAGTTCTGCTTACCGGAGGGCATAGAACTGACGAATGCACGCACAAATGCCAAGGTTGCTTCAACGCTTGCAGAAGCATCCCCCAGGTTAGTGATCAGTGCATCCAGATTGATGTTGGCGTAGCGGTAGAGAGTGCTCGAAGCCATCTCAACAGTGCCAATCATGCTGGCGCCTGTAGCGTCGTCAGAAGAACGAATGACGTCATCCACTGCGGTGTAGTAGTCAAAATCAGGTTCGGACCCGTGAACGCTCAGGGCGTGGGCTACCTGGCATGCCGCGTCAACGTTGAAGTCGGGAGCATCTGCCAGCATACGACCAAAAAGCGCGATTTCAAAGCCATGTTCGGTATTAAGAATCTCTTTGACCTGCTTCGGAGGAATCCTTTCACCGTTAGCTTCGATAATTGCCTGCGCCAACTTATCAATCTGCTGATTGCTCAAGAACAGGGCAGCCTTCGACACAGCGCGGTCTGAAATCCTCTTCGACTCATCTTCGGTTACCGTAAGCGTAACGTGCTTCTTCGGCGTTCCTACAGCAGTAAAAGCCTGCACTACAGCCTGTTCCGCCGCATCAGCGTCAAACTCGGGTGCAAGGTCCAGGATGCGCGCCACTACCTTATCAGCAACCAGTCGGGTACGTACACCCAGCTTCGAGCGGTCGAGGTGCATTTCAAAATCGCGGCGAATAACGGACTTCCAGGCCTGGCTGGAAACTCGCTGACGCTGAACGCCGCCAAAGAAAGCGGACTTAGGGCTGCCAGTGTCGTCACGGTTAATGTTCGACGGAGGCAAGGTCTGCAGGGCGTGAATATCAATAAAAGTAGTCATGATGTTGTCCTTAAAACTTATAGGAACGATTAGTTAGTTGCTGGTTTCAGAACGAGCAGGAAGAAAACCGTAGGAGAAGTCACGGTTCCATCGGTACAGAACCTTCTGACGCGTCGTGGAGTTCAGAAGGTACATGTAATCCGTTGTAAAACGGCCATAATCGAACGTGATTCCCTCAGAGCGGAGAAGGGTAACGATGCTACGCAGATAATGCTGCCGGGCTTTCTCCGTCTGAGCGGTCATTAGAGAGTCAAAACGCTTCTTCACTGAAGGGGTAGTCTGACTCACCAAGCGACCAATTGCCTTTGCGAAAGAGACATCGGCATTATGCATAAGCTCTTTCTGCGACTGCTGATGCAGAGCAAAAAGAGTCAAAGCAGTGTACGCAGCGGTCTCTGCGTTAGTGGGGTTGTCGCCCTTCCCCCGATATTTCTTCGGGAAAGCCCGTTCGTCTTCCTTGTCCAGACCCAAGACATCCCCCCATAGCTTGGGAGACTCCAACGGAGTCTTTCCAGCGCCACGACGAAGCCGGGCCAGCTCAGCGATAGCACTTGAGACACCTCCATTCTTCTGACGATAGAGGCGCATAACCTTTGCACCGATAAACTGTTGCAAGTCATTCTGCTCAGTATTGTCACTCATTAGTTTCCTCCTTGTGTGAGTGAACTACAGATGCCTTATAAGCAAGCGGAAGATGCTTACGCAGGTGGCCTTCAAACTGCCGCCTAGCATGAGCAGCACTATAGAGAACTTCATTCTTAGAAGAGTCTTTCTTCACAGTTCCCATCATCGCCTTCGGGCCAGCGTTGACAGTCAAAAAGTCCGCTTCTTCCTCAACAAAACGACGCACTTTGTCCTGCCATTCCTTCTTCTGAAAATCAATGTCTTCAGAAGAACGTTGGAGTACGACCCATTGACGGAAGGCATCTTCCATACGATGTAGCAGCGACTCGGTAACATCAGCCTGGAATTCATATTCCTTGCCGGCAGCCTTCAAAAGATTGCCAGCAAACTGACCAAGCGCAACCGCTATATCCATAGTGGCCTTGATATTCTCGCAAACCATTTGAGCTGCGTCATTACCAGATTCAGTCAGCAACGAAAGATCAAGCTGCACAGAATCAGAAATGATATTCTCAACGAAGGAATTCTGGGTGCCGTATTCGACACCTACCAGCTGAACCTCAGCCACAGAATCTGTATCAAAATAGCGTCCCAGTCCCAATTGGCGGATTACCGGCGCAAGCTTATTCTGTTTTTCAGAGTCTGGAGTGTGCCGAGTCAGCAGAGCATCAGCGCCACGCCACAGGGTGCGTTCCGATGAATGAGGCTGAGGCATCCATACTGGCCTAGTTATCGACGACTGATTCTTGCTGTAGCGATAACCAGTCAGAGGGTCGGTATAGGTATTGCGATCAAGCCACTTATCACCGTTGGAGACCAGCACTGAAGTGACCCGCTCCCCGTCATGATGCAAGCGGATACGACGTGACTGCCAAGTCAAAATCTCGCACATACCACTCGCAGGGCCCGGCTCATCTTTATAAGCCGCGGCGGGTCCTCCCGTATAGGCACGGGGTGCAGCCGTATCCGGCTCTAGACGTTCCCAAACCGGCAAATCATGTTCAAACGACTCACTGGTCAGCTGCTCGTAGTCAAGGCAGTAAAGCAGGGTCTCCATCATGTTGGCACCATGCACAATTATCTTACCGGTAGCACCATACCAGCCAACCCCCAGAGGATAACCCTTACCGCCCTTAACACGGGGGTCACCTACCGCACCAGGCTTAATACCCGAGTAGTCGTAGGCCTGAAGGGTTACGAGGTACCTAGCTGCCTCGGCAAAGCTCAGAGATTTGAGGGTTGCCTCAGCCCGCTGCGAAAAGTACTCACTCTCCGAATCCAAGATCAGGCGGCTAACAGGTTTTGTATCGCCTTTTGCAGTGTGCAAATCATGCACCTGCATAAAGGGGCGTTCGCCACCAACTAGCCAGAAGCGATTATGGCTATTCAAGGTATCCAGGTATTCCAGAATACCTTGGATGTTTTCATCGTTCCGTTTTTTCATCTGACGAACCCATAAAGCAAGGTCATCGAATTCCTGAATACTGCTACCCCAGAACACTGCCCGAGCAAAGATAACAAGTACCATCCCCAGAATGGCAGTATCAGTTAGAGGGCTGTCAGTTTGAATCTTCCGAATGTCATACAGCCGCCCATAGAAATCGTGGAGCGACAACTCAGTACTCTCGCCAGTATCCAGCAGTACCGGAATCCACGGTTCATCTACTAGGTTGAACTTAGGATCCTCTAAGCTAGTCATCCTCACTCCTTTCATCTTCGAAATTTGTTTTCCACCTCGTGACGAATAAACAGCCACAAAAATGGATTCTGGTCCACAATAGAAGTGAACTACAGAATCTGGCCTTGTCAGGAGGCCCCTTTAGCCACCTCTAAGACCTGATGGTTTCACTATAAGAGCCCCAGCAGACCCAAGTCAAGAGAACTTACCAATTTAATCATATATTCGATATTATTTCAGATGTGTATACAAGCCCTGAAAGGAAAAGTAGAATCCCCGCTGGCGCAGGGAACACACTAACCGAAAATAACCATATCGGCTCATCCCCATCTACTCCAGGGAACATAACTTCACAGCACTGCGAAGTACTCATTATTCTACCTTCTAAGGAAAAGCATGACATTAGACCCAAACCACCTTTCAACACCTGAAACCGCATCCTTCTGGGCAAAAACAGGAGATAAGGACTCCCCTACTCGTGGTCTCTCCCTCGTTCAGCATATGCTCGATGCCGGCTCTGTAGCCGAACGGCTCTGGGATACGTGGCTCGCACCCGGTCTGCAGAAGCAGTTCAGCGAGCACCTCCACCTTTCCATGGAAGATACACGCGCGCTCGTATGCTGGCTCGCCGCCACCCACGACATGGGTAAGGCAACCCCCGAATTCTCCGGGCAGCTCGATGCACGGCGCGACGAAAACCTCGCCGTGTACCGCCAGCGTATCGAGCACAAGGATTTTGAATTCCCCAAAGACCTTGTGACTCCAGCCAGCAGCTTGCGGTGCCCCCACAGCAAGTATAGCCAGAGCATCCTCATTCACCTGCTCACCAGCAATATTGAGGGTATGCCGCGCAAAGTTGCTGAAGCTCTCGCAAGCATCTCTGGCGCGCACCACGGCACACCCGCAGACTACCGCTCTAATTCAGCAGATCTAAGCAACGTCATTTTGAAGCGTCTCTCCCCCAAATGGCGTTCCGCCTGGAAGGAACTCTACAACATCACTCTGAAACGCTTTGGCGCATCCTCAGCGTTGCAGCAGTTAGCACGGCACGGACAGACTATCCCCGTCTCCGTGCAATTCTGCATTACCGGTTTCGTCATCATGTCAGACTGGATTGCCTCAAACCCCGAGTTCTTCCCCATGGGCACCTTCGGCTCAGCCGAACAGGAACAGCGAGCACGCATCGGCTGGCAGGCGCTCGGGCTTGAACAGCGCTGGATTGCCGCACTGGACACTAACCCCGATACCCCCGCGGCAGATCTTTACGCATCCCGTTTTGGGTGGAGTAACCCGACCCTACGCCCCATGCAGGAAGTCGTAGTCGAAGCGGCACGCTCCATGCAAAGCGGTGGCATGATGTGCATCGAAGCACCCATGGGTCAGGGTAAAACCGAAGCCGGCCTCATCGCTGCCGAGTTCCTTGCGCAGGCGACCGGTCGCACCGGCGTAGCCTTTGCTGCTCCGACCCAGGCGACCTCCAACGCCCTCTTTGACCGTGTTATCGAATGGGTGGAATACCAGACAAACAATGTGGGACAAGAACACGGCGGACCTCTTGAACCACATTCCATGTTCCTGGGCCACTCCAAAAACCGGTTTAACAAGTCCTACGAGGCGCTTTCCAAGGCAGATATTTTTGACGAATCCTCTACCCCCGCGCAAGAAAACAACCGAAAAACGCTGCGTCCTGGAACGTCTCTAGCACGGCACAGCTGGCTCAGCGGCACCAAGAAGGGGCTTCTCTCCAGCTTCGTTGTGTGCACCATCGACCAGGTGCTCATGACCGCTCTGCAAGCACGGCATGTGATGCTCCGATACCTTGGGCTTGCGTCTAAGGTCATCATTATTGATGAGGTGCACGCTTACGATGCGTATATGAGCGAGTACCTTTCCGCTGCGCTCTACTGGCTGGGTCAGATGAATGCGCCCGTCATTCTCATGTCGGCAACCCTACCGTCAGATACTCGTGATGATCTAATGAAGAACTACGCTGAAGGATTGAAAGTCAGGAAAAAAAGTACATCTGCCCCAAAACGTAACCGATTCTTGGATCTAAACGCTAACTTATCTGCACCACAGGAAAGCTCTCAAAATATTACTCCCCTCAATCTGGATTACCCCGTCATTCACACGCTCACCGCCGAAGACAACGGAACACCTAAGAAATGGAAGGTTGAACAGCCCGTAGAGCAAACCGAAATCGAGCTGAAACTCATTGACGACAGCCCCAAAAGCGTCCTGAACGTACTCGAACCGCTCGCTAATGACCACGGTTGCGCCGCAGTCATCTGCAACACCGTTGGGCGAGCCCAGGAAATGCACGAATTTCTGCGTAATCAGTTCGGTGAAGAGCACGTAATCCTCACGCACTCTCGCTTTACCGCCACACACCGCGCCGAACAAGAAGAAATTCTTGTCTCCAAGCTCGGCAAGAAAGCGCACTACAGCAAAGCTGACGGAGAGGATTCTTTACGCCCGCACCGCCTCATCGTGGTGGGCACGCAGGTCATCGAACAGTCACTTGACCTGGACTTTGACGTAATGATTACCGACTTCGCGCCGGTAGACTTGGTGCTTCAGCGCATGGGACGCCTACACCGTCACGATAGCCGCAACAGCTCAGAACGCACCCCCGCATACCGTAAGCCAGTGTGCTACGTGCGAGGAATTGAAACTTTCGGCTCACACGATGAGGCACCCGACTTCCCGCGTGGATCCAAGGCAGTCTACGAGCCGATGATTCTGCTCAGCAGCTACGCGCAGCTACTCCCCCACTTCGACGGTGAACCTATTCGAATTCCTGCGGACATCAGTCCACTGGTGCAGAAGACCTACCAGGAAAATGCCCCTGCTGAGATTCCTAGTGCCTGGGCAGAAGTCTTTGAAAGTGCCAAGAAGGAGTGTGATAAGGGTAAGGATCAAGCCAAGATTCGTGCTGAAGGCTATCTGCTCTGTGCACCTCAGCGTACTCAGTACACCATGGCGGACTGCATGAAGAGTCTTCTCCATTCCAACGACCGGCGCTTCTCTGACGAGCAAATCGGCGAGGCAAAGGTTCGCGACACCGACGCATCCTTGGAAGTTATCGCAATCGTTGTGGAACGGAACCAGTCGCGCAATCCCAAGAGCGCGATTAAAAGCTACCGTCTCTTACCTTCCATCAACGGCACAGACGAGGCTGATTCTCTCCGCTTTGATGCTTCAGCCGATGACCCGCCGACTTACTGGCAGAGCATGCAACTTGCGGCTTCATCGATTCGACTCCCCTACCAATACTCAGATGCACCCAACCACCGCATCAAGAGTGGGAAACTCCGATTCGACGCTGCACTCGACCAGCTGGAGAAGGAACGCATCGAGAGCTGGCAGAAATCATTCATGCTGGAGGGGCAGCTCATCCTACCCTTCGAAGAGGTCGAAGCAGGTGTGTACTCATATACCCTCTGCGATCACGAGCTGGTGTACAGCACCCAGCTAGGCTTGCAGAGCTTCAAACTTGATAACGAAGACTAGCCAAGACAAACAAAGACCCCCGCCCGGATCCTCTCGTGGAGCATCCGGCGGGGGCCTTTTGCATATAAAACTTTTCGGCGCAGTTCACGCATTCACGCTGCACGGTTTCGCAGCGTCAGGCGGCGGCTACTCAGACTCGCCGAGCATGCCCTCACGAGCCAACGCAGTCAAACGAGACACCGCACGGAAATACTTCTTCTGATAACCACCAGCCAGCATCTCCTCAGTAAACACCTTGTCAAAAGGCACACCCGAAGAAACAATCGGCAAGTCCTTGTCATACAGGCGGTCAGCCAACACCACAAAACGCAGCGCCACCGACTGCTCAGTAATCGGGTGAACATCACGCCACGCAATACCATCCAGACCATCAATCAGCTGACGGTAACGCGACGGGTGCACCTTCGCCAGGTGCTCCACCAGGTCAGCGAAGTTATCAACGCCAACAGTCTGGCCGCCGAACACTTCCTCAACCTTCGCATCAAACGCATCATCAGCAACAGGCTCCGGCGCAGCAGGCAGGCCACGGTGACGGAAATCCTCACCATCCACACGGTGCACCTCAAACTGCGAAGCAAGCACCTGAATCTCACGCTTAAAATCCTCAGCCGCGAAACGGCCCTCACCCAGCGCACCAGGCAGCGTGTTCGAGGTCGCCACAAGCTTCACGCCAGCATCCGCCAGCTCACGCATCAGACGAGACATGAGCACAGTATCACCCGGATCATCCAGCTCAAACTCATCAATACACACCAGCTTGTAGCTGCTCAACGCCTCAACCGTCTTACGGAACGTCAACGCACCCACCAGGTTCGTGTACTCCACAAAAGTACCGAACGCCTTCGGGCCGTCCACGTAATGCCACAGCGACGCCAACAGGTGAGTCTTACCCACACCAAAACCACCGTCAAGGTACAGGCCAGCCTTCGTCGAATCCTTCTTCTTGCCACCAAACAGGCGACCAAAGAAACCAGCACCAGCGCCGCCACCATTAATCTTGTCGCCAAAATCCTTCAGCTTCTGCACAGCCTCAGCCTGCGACGGCTGATTCGGATCAGGAATGTAGCTATCAAAAGACACTTCACCAAAACGCTCAGAGGGGCGGAAACCCGCCAGCAACTCATCAGCAGAAACGCGAGGGATGCGGTCGGTCAAGTGTACGGTCGTGGTGGGCACAAAAACTCTTTTCTTCAGTGACGGCGATGTGACTTCCGCTTTAAGTGTAGTACTGTCTAACACCCCGCGTGAGCGGCATGAGTTGCCCGCCACATTACGGGCATGAGGAAGGAATGGGGTGGGATATGCGGGAGGGACTGCTGGACTGGGACGCGGAGGGCGGGAATGCGAGGTCATGGGCGTTCGGGTGCGGAGGCTGAGGTGGTGCGCTCCCCGGGCTGGGTCTGTATTCCTACTTTCTATTTTATTTTTCTGACAAATAAGATTACAATAAGGACTATTCATTTTCGGAGGTTTTTATGTCATTTCTATCAAAAAATTGGGCAGGACTGTCAGTTTGTCTGATCATTTCTATCATCTCTTGGGTTTTAGGCGGATTTCTGCCTGTTGTGGGAGCACCTGTTTTCGCCATTTTTATCGGAATGATTCTCCATCCCTTTCTCACTTCCTATACACAACTGGATGCTGGCTTGACTTATAGCTCAAAAAAACTGCTTCAGTATGCTGTTATCTTGCTTGGGTTTGGACTCAATATCTCACAAGTTTTCGCAGTTGGAAAATCTTCCCTCCCTGTTATCCTTTCAACCATTTCTATCGCTTTGATTATAGCTTTCTTTTTCCAACGATTTTTTAACATGGATACAAAGCTAGCTACCTTGATTGGAGTTGGATCTTCTATCTGTGGCGGTTCTGCCATTGCAGCGACTGCTCCTGTTATTCACGCCAAGGAAAAAGAAGTAGCCCAAGCCATTTCTGTTATCTTTTTCTTCAATGTCTTGGCAGCTCTTATCTTTCCAACTCTAGGTTCTTGGCTCCATCTTTCCAACGAAGGTTTTGCTCTCTTTGCGGGTACTGCGGTCAACGATACTTCCTCTGTAACAGCCACAGCTAGCGCTTGGGATAGTCTTTACAATAGCAACACTCTTGAATCTGCCACTATTGTCAAACTGACACGCACCCTGGCTATTATCCCTATCACTCTCTTCCTCTCCTATTGGCAAAGCCGTCAACAAGGCAACAACCAAGGGGTAAAGCTTAAAAAAGTCTTCCCCGTTTTCATCCTCTACTTTATCCTAGCTTCTCTGCTAACTACTCTTCTCACATCTTTCGGTGTCAGCAATAGCTTCTTTTCACCTCTCAAAGAACTCTCTAAATTCCTTATTGTCATGGCCATGAGTGCTATCGGCCTCAAAACAAACCTCGTTGCTATGATCAAATCCAGCGGAAAATCCATTATTCTCGGAGCCATTTGCTGGATTGCCATCATCCTCACTAGTCTTGGTGTGCAATTACTCATCGGTATTTACTAAGAAAAAAGGGAGCCTAAAGGCTACCTCAGAACGTAGACAAACGTCATTTTTGGCGTTTGTCTTTTTGTATGTTCAAAGATATTTTGTCTTATCATCTACTATTCCATCCAAAAATCTGATTTAAATCAAAATAAAAAGGGATATTCCCTATCCATTTCGATAATTTTTTCATTAATTTGTTTTTCCATTTTATCCTCCGATTTGGTTGTGTTAATTTCAAGTGAAAACTGGGATTAGATGCCACTGTCTAGCTCAAGTTTTTCTTTACAATAATCCACAATGTATTCATTGATCCATTTACTCTTATTATTAAAACCTCCGAATTTACGCTTTGCGATCAAATCTTCTGCCATTTGGAGTGCCTCTGCATACTGCTCCCTGTGGATCATTAATAGCATTCCCATCAAGTCATGACGGGCAGGATTTTGGGAATTTTCAACTGCATAAGCGTAAAAATCTTCAAAAGTTGAGAAGCTATTTATTAGTTTTAAGACTTCTTCATGGGTCTCTGAGAGCACTTCGAAAACCTTGGTTTCAACCTTTTCTAAGTCAATATCCTCCATCGTCCATTCTTCTTTGAACATTTTATATGGTAATGATAAACTATCGACTGTAAAGGCTCCTACTGCCCGAAGACTCATTGGTTCCTGCGAATTGCTCGCCATATCAAAAACTTCCCAAAAGATATCATCAAAAATATATGGCTTGATATAAGGGGCAATTGTCAAACGAAACTCATTATCTGGAAAATCAATATCAATCATATACGAAACCAAATAGTCTCCCACTTTGTTGAAATAGGCCCAATCTCGAGACTTTAATTGTAATTTTTTTGCTGCATTGCGCTGAACTTTTTTCAGTTCTTTTTTTAATTGTTTATCAATCTTTGAAAACTTGACCATTCAATCACCTCA
>ERZ772958.219-NODE-219-length-24997-cov-6.230896_pt1 | contig 24997 bp, 25 predicted proteins | sample MGYA00580681_ERZ772958 | MGnify/ENA primary metagenome ERZ772958 (study PRJEB29015, sample SAMEA2738089) | human oral metagenome | biome: human oral; feature: human-associated habitat; material: saliva | place: China | collected 2275 ...
TCGCCACGAGCCAGACGCCCGGCTTTGAAGGGGTAGGCACCCGCTACCCAGCCACCTGCGTAGGCGCCATCCAAGCCAGCGCAGAGTGGAGCCAAAAAGTCTTTGGTTCCACCGAACGACGAGACGTCATACTTGCAAATAATTCACAAGAGATGCTTAGTTTCTTGGATGAGATTGGAGTGGTGCCGGGTGTCCTCAGGCTCCAATCAACGGTAGGTGAAGACTTTTTCGGTGACATGTTTTCCGGGAAAGATCGTGAAGGTAACTACCCTGTTGTGTCTCCGCGTGTGGAGGCTGGGGTTGTGCAGGTGATTAAGTGTGATCCTGACTCTGACTATAAGACGGCTGTTGTTCGAGTCGCAATGCCCGTGGATAACCCGGTTGGTGAGGCAGTGGGGAATGCGCATGTTGAGTTTGGGTGGCTTGTGCGTACCTACGAGCTTCAGGTGGTGGATGGGTCGTGGCGGCTGGTGCATTTGCTGGATCCGCGTGATCAGACGAACTATCAGCAGATGATGAATGCAAGCGGGAACATAGATCTTGATAAGGAGCTTCCCGTGTTGATTCAGCGTCCTGTCACTGATGAGGCGCGTGAGATTGTGTCGCGCACGCTGTTTGCGTCGCAGGGTGTTCATTATTTTCAGAATAAGAATGGCGAGTGGGGGAAGGCGTCGTGATGGCGGGTCTTGTATCTTGGGGACGAGCAGCCCGATGGCATGCCGTGCGCATTGTGGTTACTGCCCTTGTTGTGGTGGGCGTATGTGTGGCGGGCGCGCACGCGGCGTTTGCTGATCATCCTGAGGCGTGGCCTGAGGAGCTGACGGTAGACATGCTCTCCGACGCGCAAAAAGCCCAGATCGCTGAGGCGTATAAGAATAATCCTGAGCAGGGAACCCCCGAAGCATTCGTGAAAATGTGGGGCCCCTGGTGGACAGTCTGCCTACAGTCCAATGATGAAGCAGAGAGTGTTGCACTCTATAAGGAATACTACTTATGTGAGAAACATGAAGTATTTAATGAAATTAGTGGTAATTGGTCAGATAAATCTGATAAGTTTACTGATTGGCGTGGTGGGGAAGGGCTTTTACAGGCCCTTGTAGGTAATTATTCTAAGGGTTCTAGTGGACGACTGCAGAATGATTATATGGCTGCTGCTGTGGCGTCGATGACGGTGAAGGTGAATGGTGGGAATAAGGAAGCGCAGGATAGTGCGTGGTATACGGCGGGGGCTGCGTCTGCTGCGGGTGTGAGTAATGATGTGATTAATGCTGTGATGGATCCTTCTGGGCAGGTTGCGAAGTTTGTGAATCGGTTGAAGAAGGATGGTGTGGGGGCTATTGGTGAGTCGTTTTCGTTGATGAATAAGGCGTTTAGTTTTCAGGCTGATGCTGTGTGGTTCCGGTCGACGTATGCTGCGGCGGCTGGTGCTGGGTTTGTATTGTTGGCGGGGAATTTGGTGGTGAGTTTTGCGCGGGCTGCGCGGGGGCAGAGGCCTGCGAGTGAGGAGTTTGGACGTGTGGGGTTGTCGTTGGTGTGGGGGTTGTTTGGGTTGTTTATGACGCCTGCGGTGGTGCATGCGGTGGTGGGTGTTGTGGATCTTTTGTCTGAGGGTGTAGCGAAGGCTGTGGGGTCTTCTCAGGGGGAGTTGACGGGGTCGTTGTTGAATCCGACGACGGCGATGACGACGGAGTCGACGCCGTTGGGATGGTTGGGCGCGATTGTGGTGTTTGTGTTGTGTTTTGTGGCTGGGTTGATGTTGATGTTGTCGTTGGCGGCTCAGTTGGCGACGGCGTATTTCAGTGCTGTTGCGTTGGGTGTGATGTGGGGGTTTGTGACGTCTGAGAAGGGGCGTGAGCGGTTGAAGCGCGTGGGGGCTTTCTTTTTCTCTGCGTTGATTGCGAAGCCGGTGATTTTGTTTTTCTTGTGGGTGGCGATGCGTATGTCGGCGGCGTATTCGGCGACGGCTGATGGGTGGAGTTCAGATCCGATGGGGACCTTGTTGCGTGTGGTGTTTTCGTTGATGGCTGTGATGATGGTGGCGGTTTCTCCTGCGTGGGTGGCGAAGTTTGTGCCTGTTGCTGGTGGGGCGTCGGCTGGTTTTTCGCGTGGGTCGTTGGCTAGTGGCGCTGCTGGTGGCGCGGTGAGTGGCGCGGCGGTTGCGTTTGGTAGTCGGATGGAGCGTTTTTCGTCGGCGTCGAAGTATGGACGTCGTTCTGGTTCGTGGCAGGGTGAGCCGGGCACTCCGGGTGGTTCTGGCGGTAATGGTGGTCATGGTCGTCAGGGTGGTGGCACGTTGCGGTTGGTGGCGGGCAAGATTCGTCGTGGTGGCGGCAAGGTTGTGCGTGGTGGTGGTGTTGCGTTGGGTGTTGCTGGTGATGCTGGGCGTGTGGCGGGTCAGGGTGCTCGTAGTGCGGCTGCTCCGTTGTTGGATGCTGCTGAGGGTTCGGCGCAAAGTGCTGAGAGGAGTTTGTCGTGAGTGAGCAGGTGGTGTCGGATCGGGTGGATCGTGGGGAGCATGCGGGGCGTGTGTGGTTGGGTGGGGATACGAAGTCTCGCTCGATTTTCCGTGTTGATCGGATGGAGCGCCCGGAGTGGGTGTTGTTGGGTGTGTTTGGTGTTGTCACGTTTGTGGTGTTGTTGACGGGGCATTCGATTGTGTCGTTGGTGGTGGCGTCGGGGATTGCTGCTGTGGGGTGGGGGTTGACGGTGCGTGTGAGTGTGCCGGGGACGAGTTTGGATAGTTCGGTGGCGTTGTGGGTGCGTACGCGTGTGTCGTGGGTGGTGCGTGGGTGGGCTCGTATTCGGTCGGGTCCTGGGGGTGTGGCGCCTGCGGGTGTGGGGTCGTTGTTGTTGACTGATGTTGAGACGCCGGTGGGCGTGGTGGGTGTTGCTGAGCATGGTGGTGTTGCTGATGGTGGTGCTGCGGGCGGGTATGTGACGGCTGTGGTGGAGGCGCAGGGGCAGGTGTGGGCGTCGGGTGAGGCGTGGGATCGTTTGTTGGTGCATTTGTCTTCGGAGTCGTCTCCGGTGTCGCATGTGGTGCAGACGGCGCGGATTATGGCGTGGGATTCGACGGATCATGTGTCGTGGGTGGCGCCGATGGCGTCGTCGTCGCCGAGTGCGGAGTTGGTGGATTCGTATGCGCAGATTGTCGATGATTTGGGTCGTATTGCGTCGGCTCAGCGTACGTGGGTGACGTTGCGTATTCCGGCGGAGGCGTTGGTGGTTCCTGGTCGCAAGGTTGATACGGTGGTGGCGGCTGGTCGTGTGGTTGCCAATGTGGTGGAGCGTGCGGATGGGTTGGGTATTGCGATGCGTCCGTTGTCGGTGGTGGGGCGTGGTGCGTTGGCTAGGCACATGATGGATCCGTCGTTTTCTCCTGATGATTATGTGGGTGTTGGTGAGGCGTGGGAGGGTGTGTGGCCGTCGTGGCGGGCTACTGATGATGGGTGGTGTGTGGATGTTGATTCGCCGTTGGGGGTGTGGCGTGAGTCGATGTGGGAGGTGCCGGCGTCTCGTATTGTGCCGGGTTGGTTGAGTCGGGATTGGTTGTATCGGGCGTTGCGTGATGTGGAGGATGTGCCGGTGCGTACGTTTGTGGTGGCTGCTGAGGTGCAGTCGCGTGCGCAGGCGGTGAAGGCTGCTCGTGAGGATTTGACGAGTGATTTGGCGGCGTTGCGTAAGACGGAGGGTGTGGTGTCGACGGGTGAGGAGGATGCGCAGGCGGGTTCGAGTGCGATTCGTGTGCGTGATTTGTCGCCTGAGTCTGGTGCTGGTGGTGTGCGGTGGAGTATGGCTGTGGGGTTGCATGCGACTCCTGAGACGTGGGATGACGCGGCGCGTCATATGACGTCGGCGTTGGAGGATTGCAGTATTAGTGCTCCTGCGCGGTTGCGGTTTCGTCAGGATCAGGTGTTGCCGTGGATGTTGGGTGTGGGTTTGGCCTGGAAGAAGGGGCGGTAAGGGAGCGTGGGTGTGCAAGTATACAAGGATGCTAGTGTGACAGTGGGTGAGGGTACTAGTGTGACAGTGGATAAGGATGCTAGTGTGTTAGTGGATGAGGGTGTTAGTGGGCGTGGTGTGGTGGTGCGTGGTGCTGTGCCGCGGTGGCCGTTTGTGGTGCGTCGGTCGATGCGGTCGCGTCGTATGACGTCGTCTGCGTCGACGTCGCGTCAGATGCGTGGGGTGGCGTTGGCTGAGGTGCGTCCGTCGACGACGACGGAGGGGTTGGCGTTGGGGGTGGATGTGGAGTCGGGGTGGCCGGTTTTCCATGATCCGTTCACGTTGTATGGCAATGATGGTTTTTCGTCGCCCAATGTTGTGGTGTTTGGTGATTTGGGTGCGGGTAAGTCGGTGGCTGCTAAAACTTGGGTGCTGCGGAATTTGATGGTGGGCCGGCGCGTGGTGATTGTGGATAAGAAGCTTCAGGATTTGGGTGATGGGACGCGTGCGGGGGAGTATTCGACGTTGGCGCGGGCGTTGGGGTTTACGCCGATTACGTTGAAGGTGGGGGGTGGTGGTACCTGCATTAATATTTTGGATCCGTTGATTGCGGGTGAGAGTGTTAATGGTGTTGCTGGTCAGCAGTTGTTGTTGGAGACGGTGGCGTCTGCGGCTGTGGGGCGGGCGTTGGGTGAGCGTGAGCGTAAGGCGTTGCGTGTGGCCAGGGAGAGTGCGGTGCGCGCGGCGTGGGAGCAGGGGCGCGTGGCGCATGTGGGGGATGTGACTCGTTTTTTGTTGGATCCTCTTGATGTGGAGATGCCGGGTATTTCGGGCGCGGATGTGTTGGCTGAGTGGGGTCGTGATGTGGCGTTCGCGTTGGAGCGTTTGGTTGCTGAGGAGTTGGCGGGGCTTATTGATGGGCCGACGAGTGAGGGGGTGAATGTGTCGGGGGCGTTGACGGTGTTTGATATTTCGTCGTTGCCTGATGAGGGTGCGGCGGTGGGCATCATGATGAGTGTGCTCAACACGTGGTTGCATGCGATGATTGCGCGTTCTCCTGAGACGGTGCCGACTTTGTTTGTGGTGGATGAGGCCTGGCATGTCACGGAAGGCGATTTCGCGCGTATTGCGCGCAAAAACGCGAAGCTGGCCCGTGGTCTGGGTATTTCGAATATGACGATTTTGCAGCATCCGGGTGATATTTCGCAGGATTCTCCGGCGATTGCGATGATCAGGGAGTCTCAGACTGCGTTTGTGTTCCGTCAGGATAAGGCTGATGATGCGCGCTCGGTGTGTGAGTTGTTTGGATGGGATGTGGGGGAGTGGGCGCCGCTGTTGCAAAAGCTAGGGACGGGTGTGTGCGTGGTTAAGATCGGTGTGGGTCGGCCTTTGGTGTGTGCGTGGCGGGTCAGTGATTTTGAGTTGACTGTGGGCACTACGGATGCGGCGATGACGAGTCGGGCTACGCTCACGAGTACGTATCAGCTGCTGTCTGGTGGTGATGAGGAGGTTCATCGTGGATAGTGAGTCTCGCATGTTGCGTAACGTGGTGATCACGTTGGGGGCATGTTGGGTGTATGTGGGGTGCGTGTGGGTGGCGTGTGCCCTTACGGGTGCTTCGTTTCCTGGCGTGGCGAGCCTGGTGCGTATTGTGTCGTTGCCGGCGGTGACGTTGGTGGTGTCGCTGGTGTTGTTTGTGGCCCTTGTCGGTGGTGTTGTGTGGGCGTGGTGGTCGTGGGTGCCCGGCGGCGCGGCTGGGGGTGGTGGCCCGCAGGATTCGTTCAAGGACATGCATCAGAAGCAGGCCGTAGCGAAGGCGCGCAGGATTATGTCTGATGCGTTGTTGGGGGAGACCTCTTCGGCGTCGGATCAGTCGTTGGTGCGCTTGATTGGGTCGTTGCGGGGCAAGAGGTTGTATGCCCAGCAGGAAGATTCTGAGTTGGTGGTGTCTCAGACGCGTGGTGGTAAGACGCGTTCGATTGTGGCTAGGCGCGTCATTGAGGCGCCTGGGGCGGTGGTGGCGACGTCGACGAAAGCTGATGGGGTGTATTTGACGTGGAGGGCTCGTCAGGTGGCGGCTCCGGGGTCGCAGATTTTTTCGTTTGATCCCTTATCTGTGGCCACAGGTCCCGTGCGTGTGCGGTGGAACCCGGTTGCTGGGTGCGATGATTTTGATGTGGCGCGTCGGCGCGGCGCGGCCTTGGCGTTGGGGTCCACGAAAGCGATGGGGGAGGGCAATTCGCGGTGGTTTGCTGAGCGCGGCGCCCAGATCTTGGGGTATCTCTTCCATGCGGCGGCGTTGGGGGATCGCACGATTGCTGATATCCAGGCGTGGGTGTCTGATCCGCGTGAGGCGGTAGCGATCTTGGAGCGCGCGAAGGGCCCCACTACGGTGCGTATGGCGGGCGCTCTTAATGACCTCATGGTGGAGATGGCACCCGAAACCGCCGCCGGCTTCATCGGCACGATCCAAGGCGCTCTTGAACCCCTCATGATTCCCGCTGTTTATGAGATGCTTACCCCCGGTTCCGAGGATTCTTTTGACGTGGAGGCTTTCATTGCTTCGCGCGACACCCTCTGGGTCCTATCCCCTGACTCAGAAGGCGCCCTGGCGGCGATCACCACGATGTTCGTCAACGACATCTACGAGGTCGCGCGCTCCCTGTCGGCCCGCAAGCCGGGGGGGCGGCACGTGCCGGCCATCTCTTTCGTCTTGGATGAGGCTGCGAACATCGCACCCCTGCCGAACATGGGATCCATGTTTTCCGAGGGCGCGGGGCGCGGCTTGTTCATGTGCGCGATTTTCCAGGATGTGCACCAGATGGAGGCACGGTGGGGTGCTGTTCAAGCCAAGACGATCTTCCAGCAGGCTCGCTTGACCTACATCATGGGGTCAAGCAAGGATCCTGAATGGAATGAGCAAATCGCGGCGCTCTCGCGTGAGTTTGAGGCGAAGCGTTCTTCGGTGTCGACTTCGAACCAGGGGCGCAGTATCTCTACTCATACTGAGCATCGCCATGCGTTGCGGGCTTCGGACATTCAAAACATCGCTATTGGGCGCGCCGTGTTTCTTGCCCCTGGCCATGAGGCCACGGTGATTGATCTGCCTGATATTGCTGAGGATCCCACATGGGGGCCCCTGGTTAAGGAAGGTACTAGTATCTACAACGGATACCTCGCCAGTGAGGTAGCCGACGATGTTGAGTGGATGAGGATGACATGGTAAGCGAACACTACGACGGAGTCCGAGACCGCCTCAGTGCCCTCGAAAACGCTATGTCCATTGTCATGGACGCTGTGGCCGACATTGCTGCCACTCCTGCCGCTCCTGCTGCTCCTGGTGGGGCTGCGGTGCAAGTATTTGACCCCCACCTGATCGCTGACCCCGGTGCGCGCCGCGTCGCCTGGGAAAGCCTGTATACCTTCGTGGACTATCTCAACGCCACATGGGGTGCCCTGCGCTCCCCCAGCGGGATGGCTGACTACTACGTGCGCGCACGCTGGTGGGAAAACCCTCTGACCGTAGCTCACTTGGCTGCCTTGGAAGCCTCCTACGCCGAGGCCTACGTCAGTATGGATGCCACTGTTGTTGGCACCTCCCTCATGCTGCGCGTCCTCGAAGACACCCCCCGCGTTTTGACCCTGGTCACCGGGAACCCCGCGGCGCCCTGGGGTCAAAGCGCCACCGATAAAGGCTCCTACTGGAGCGCGCAGACCCCAACCGCATTAGGGTCAGGCGTCAACGCTGAAGAGGAAGAGCACCGACGGGAACTCTTCGATGCCTTCCTAGAAGCCACCAACGCAGGTCACGCGCCCCTAGCAGAAGCCTTCATCAATTCCCTGTTCGCCCCACCAGCCAACTAGCCACCTAGCATGCTAGCTCCCTAGGCAACAAGTGTGCTAGTGGGCTAGCGTGCTAGTGGAGTGAGGGGCCTCGGCGCGGGGGCGTGTCATCGCGGCGGGGGTGCCGTGCCTGTGGTGGGGTTGGGCGCATGGGAGGTGGAGAAGGTCGGGGCGCGCGTCTCATCTGTTGCTGGAACGCGCTGGCTTTGATTTGCGTGAGCCGCGCTTCCACCTTATCCCCTAGCTTTGGCCGAGGTTCTTCCATCTGGGATGGGGTCATGCCAATATCTTTGAAAACATCACGCGGATCCTTCGCTAGTTTCAACAGTAGCGTGCTATCGCCATTGGCATACTCACGGCCCGCCAGGGCAGTTACGTCAGCTGCCCACAAAATCGGATCCCCCCACTGAGACACATACCTGAGCTGGGTTTTTGCTTCAAGGACTGGTGGATGGTCGGGTTGGCGGCGCAGACTGAAGACCGTCTGTAAGTCTTTTGCCATGATGGCTTCGCGGCGTCTCAGGTCCATTGTGCCGCCGGTGGTGATTGCATCAGCGACAATTAGTTTAGTCGGCTCACTTAGCTGCCTCAGCGCTCCTTCAAACGCTTGCTGACGTCTAGCGGCATACAAATCTGAACTAATTTCGGAGGGATTAGCGCATGAGCGGACTGTGACGTGGAAGTCGCAGTGGTCGTTGATCGCCGCGCAGATGCCCTGGAAGGCCTGCCAGGAGCGCTCCAGCAGCTCATCGTCATCACCGTATAGGTAACTGAGTGCGTTCGTGCTGTGCCAAAATGGTTTACCTCGATCAAAGAGGAGGCGTGATGAGTCGACGAGGCGCGCGCGCAAGTCTTTAAGGTGCTCCCACGCATCACTTACGTTTCCGTCGTCGCTGCGGATTTGCACGGCGCTCATCGCGTAGAGAAACCGGTTGTCCGCTTGTTCGAAAGGAGTCATGTCCTTCCAGGCCTGCGAAGGATACTCAGCTTTTTTGATTGATTCGTCAACCATCACAATGTAGGGGCCTAGGCGTTCCAGGTAGTGGGGGAAAGTATCATCACTTATTACCAACCGGTCCAACTCAGACATGCCCCTATCCTAGCTACATTCTCTTGACCCCACGCACCACAGCAGCTATCCTGAACACTAGGACAAGGGCTGAAACGGATACTTGGCAGCGCGAGCTGTTAGATGATGACCGCGAAACCCGGTGATCAAGTGCCCAAGGACAAAAAGCCTTCGCGGCGGCAGACTGATACCACGTCCTGCAAACCCCCTTCCCTTTGGGTTGGGGGTTTTGTGTTGCCTGATTGTGCGCCCCCTGGCTAACTAGTGCGCTAGTCACCTAGCGCGCTGGCTGACAAGTAGGCTAGGTTGCTAGCGCATTAGTGGATGGAGGGACCTCGGTGTTGAGGGGGCCATCGCGTGGAGGCTGGGGGCGTGTAGGAGCGGGGCGCGGTGATTATCTTTGTTGACGCGTGTTCATCATCTGTTCGAGCCGTGCGCTCTTGTCACGTATGAGTCGGGGGGTTGTCGCATCTGGGGTGCTGGGGGTGGCGCGCGGGCCGCCAGTGCGCGGCTGTGCGATGTGGCGGAAGATGGGGATGAGCGAATCGGGTACAGGTTCGTAGGTCCCAAGATCGGGTCCTGAGAGCATGCTTGCTTGGTTCCAGACGTGTGAGTTGACGCGCGTGAAGTCGAAGGTGAACTGCGACTGCTCGGCCACGTGCTCCATAAATACTTTCGCGGTGCGGCCGTTGCCTTCTCGGAAGGGGTGGGCTTGGTTGAGGTATGCGAAGACTTCAGCGGATGCGCGCGCAAAATCGTCCAGGTTGAGCTCCGCCCAGCTCGTTTGCTTCACTAGACGGTGTACGTCATCGAGGTATTGGTCGACCTCACCGGAATGAACGTCAGCAAACGATGACATGTTCTTCGACATGTTCACGCTCCGGTATTGGCCAGCCCACTCAAAGACATCCTGGAACAGGTAGCGATGAATAGCACGAAGATGCGCCGCATCAAACGTGCGTTCCACATCAGCAACCCCGCGCATTAACTTAAACTCGCGTGAAGAAGTCTTTGCGTATTCGAGCAGACTCAAGGCGGCGGCATCACGCTCCCCAAAGAGGTTGCGCAGCGTCCCCTGCCCCGTCGCAGGGTTGTACGTTTCTGGGTAGAAGTAGGATTCCCAGGTGTCGTACATCATAGCGACGTGGGCTTGCTATTTGTGTTCTGCAAGAGGCGCTTAACCATCGCCCGTGAACGGCGCTGGTACTCGCTGCGATCAATCAGCCCGAGCACGTAGTCTGTCAGGTTTTCGACGTGCTCACGGGTGGGTTCAAAGCCTTCGTGCCATCCTGCGGCAAGTGACTGACGCACGGCGTTGCGTTCACGTGCGTCGAGGCGGTCGAAGAGCTCTGGCCAACGGTCTTCAAAATCAAAAATCTCAGACATGAGGGGTCTCCTGTGACGACTCCTACCATTATACACCGCTCGCCGTTTGGCCCAACATTCCGTGCGTTTAGTGGAATCTGTGAGTGCGGCGGCGTTGTTGGGTTGGGTCGGGGTTGTGTTTGTCGTCTTGCGGTTGGGGTTTGGGTGTGCGGTGTGCGTTGAGGCGTTGGCGGGCGGCTTGTAGACGTTGTTGGGTTTGCGTGTCGCGCGCAGGAGTGGTGGGACGCGGCTGGGTGGTGCTGGTGCGTGTGAGGATTGTTCGTATTCCTTTCTCGGCGGTTGCCGCGTCGTTGATTTGTGTGGTGAGTGTGGTGGGGGCGGCTTTGTGGGCGTCTCGCCATGCGGCGGCTTGGCCAATGTCGCGCACCCATTCTTCTTGGCTGATGTCTGCTGGTTTGCTGGTTGTCCATGCCTCGCGTTGGGCTTGTTGTCCGCGTGCGTCGACGGCGCGCGCCACTTGGGCGCGCTGGCGCTCTAGGGCCTCGCGCAAGTCCGCTGGCGTTGCGGGGTCTGCGAGGGCGGCGCTGGGGGCGATCCAGTGGGTGAGGCCGTCGCCGATGTCTGGGGTGGTGGCGGTGAGGTGGCGGCGAAGTTGTTCGGCTTTGAGGCCGTCGCGTAGCAGGCGCGCGCTTTCCCAGCGCATTTCGACGAATTCGTTGGGTTGGTTGGCGGTGGTTTCGTTGAGGTGGGTGCGTTGGTAGTTTTCGACGCCCCAGTCGTGCGGGCTCATTGCTTCGCGTAGGTGCAGTTCGTTGGTCAGGGCCCGGAGTTTGTGGCGTTCGGCGTAGGCCATGGGGTCATCGATGGCGTCGGCGTGGTTTTCAGCCATGTAGGTGTGGGCGATCTGGCGGTGGAGTTCTTCGTTGGTGAGTGCTCCGTATTCGCGTTCGCGCCATCCGGGGTGTTCGACGCCGTCGATGGTGATGGGCCCGTATTTGCGGATGATGCCTGCTTGGATGGCCAGGTCGTGGGCGCGCTTGGTGGCGTCTTCGATTTTGGCTGCGAGGTCTTGGTCGCTGAGCCCGCCGTAGTAGTAGGCGTTGGCGCGGGCGCGTTCTAGGGCGGCTAGGCCGTCTGCGTCGAGGTAGTGTCCGATTTTCCAGGTGAGGAGGGCGGCGGGGTCGCGTGCTTCTTGGACGTGTGCCATGAGGTGGTTGATGAGGGCTTCGGCGTTGATGCCGACGTGTTCTGCTTGGGTGAGGCGGGTGACGAGTGCTTTCCAGGCGGGTGAGGATGGCGCGTCTGCGAGGAGGGCGGGCAGGGTGTTGTTGGCGGTTCCTTCTGTCAGGCGTTTGCGCCAACGCTCGTTGTTGGCGGTGTCGTACACGTCCATGTAGATGTCGCGTTGGGTCAGTGGGTCTAGGTGGCGTGCTTCTTCGGCGGCGCTTGCTTGGTGTGCTGAGGTGTTTGTTTCTTGGTGGGAGGCGATGACGGTGAGGACTTCGGGGACGCTTTGGGCGTCACTGTCGGTGACGATCCATGCGTGGTTGGAGGTTTTCCCGCGTGTGAGGGCCACGTAGGCGCCCTCACGGGAGGTGGTTGCGTCCATGAGGGCGTGCGTGGTGTCCACGGTGATGCCTTGGGCGCGGTGGATGGTGGCGGCGTAGCCGAGTTGGATGTGGTCGGTGACGTAGCGGGCGGGCAGGGTCAGGGCGTGGCCGGTGTCGGTGTTGACGTCGAGGGATCCGTCTGTGTGGATGGCGGTGACGGTGAACAGGTCGCCGTTGGTGACGAAGGAGGTGCCGTAGCGTAGGTGTGGGTTGTTGGCGCGCGCAAGGATGCGCTCGCCTAGGTAGATGGTGTGGCCGTCGCGTGTGGTGACGTGGGTGGGGTCTTCGAAGAGTTCACCGTTGTTTTTGCGCCAGGCTTGGGCCATGTCGTTGAGGCGTGCGACGCGTTCGTTGGAGGAGGAGATGAGGATGGAGTCTAGTCCGGCGTCTTGGTCGCGTTGCCAGGCGGCGAATGCTTCGGCGGTGATTTCTTCGTCGGTGCCGCCTTTGATGCGCCCGTGGTCGATGTACCAAGCGAAGGGGTCTACGCCGTGTTCGCTGGATCGTAGGATCAGGGAGGCGGCGGCTTCGTTGGGGTCGGCGAAACGCCAGACGGTGTCGAGTTCGGCGCCGCCTGCGGCTTCGTGGATGAGGCGGAAGGCTCCGGATGCTTCGACGGCGCCGAGTTGGTGGGGGTCACCGATCATGCGCACGTTCGCCCCGGCGTTGATCGCGTGTGTGACCACGGTGTGGAGGGTGTGGGCGTCCATCATGGCGGCTTCGTCGATGATGAGGGTGTCTGCGGGCCGGAGTTGTTCCCAGCCGTGTCGGCGTATCCATTGGTGGGCTGTGGAGGCGGGTACGTTGAGGCTGGTGGCCAGGGCTCGCGCGGCCACAGCTGAGGGGGCGAGGGCCACGATGGTGTGCCCGTCGGCGCGGACTGCGTCGGAGAGGGCTTTCATGGCGGTGGTTTTACCTGTGCCTGCTGGGCCCACCGCGCTTGCAACGGCTTTGGGGGTCAGGGCGAGGTAGTTGACCATGCGTCGTTGGTCGTCGCTGAGTGATGTGCCGGCGCGTTCGAGGCCTGCGGTCACGCGTTCGATGCTGGCGCGCGTGGCTGGTGGTGGGGTGTCGCGTTCGGTGGCGTCTAGCAGGTCTGCTTCGATGTCCACCATGGTTGCTGAGGTGTAGGCCCAGGTGTCGGGGCGTTCGTAGAGGCTGATCCCTTCGCTGTCGGTTAGACGCGGGCTCAGGGCGGGGGCGGGCATAGCCAGGCGCACTGTGCTGGGGTGGTTGATGACGGCGCGGGTCACGGCGGCGATGGTTTGAGGTGTTCCAGCGGTACCGGAGGTGGCCAGGGCGATTTGCCGGGCGGCTTCGGCTTGGATGTGGCGCGTGGTCCATGTGGAGCGTCGTTGTTCGAGGCCTGCCAGTGTGGCTTTGGTGAGGGCGGGCAGGTCGATGGGGGTTGGTTGTGTGGACTCGGGCGTGGTGGGGGCGAAGTCTTCGATCTTGTAGCGGGTGGTGGTTTGGGTGCGCCAGGTGCGCATGCGTTCGGGCAGGGACACGTGTTGTTTTTTGCTGCGTGTTTCCAGGGTGGCTTGTTGGGCGAGCTGCATGCGGGTTTTTTTGGAGGGGGCGCGCCCGTGGTCGTTGTGGTAGGCCGCCACGAGTTCGTCGAGGCGTCGTTGGATGCTGATGCGGCGTGTGGAGAAGGTGTCGATGAGTTCGTCGTCAACGCCTTCGATTTCCATTTTGGTGGCACTGTTTCCTTGTCCTCCTCGCGCCTCAAAGCGCACGCCCAGCCGTTTGTGTAGGGCGACCATGAGGGCGTCGTTGTAGTGTTCGGAGGAGGCGACCACGGCTTTGTATAGTGCTCGTGAGTCCAGTGTTCGCCAGGTGCCGCTGCCTGTGTCGTTGGGGCAAAACACGCGGTTGGCGATGACGAGGTGGTCGTGGAGTTGAGGATCTCCTGCGCGTGAGTCGTAGTGGCGGAAACGAGCTGCCATGACGCCGTCGATGCTCACGCGGCGTACCCCGTTTTTGCCTGCGCGCGAGGAGAACACGTCTGCTTCCATGAAGGAAAGCGCCGTGTTAATGGCTTCCAGGTGTGCTTCTTCGACGGCTGTGCGCACGTCTGCATCTCCTAGTGCCCACATGATGCTGACGGATTTTGGGGCGCTGAATGTGCAGTCGAATCCGGCCACGCTGCCCCCGTTGGGGCGCAGGCGAGCTGCGATGTAGCGGGAGAGTTCTTCGTTGTTCAAGGGTGCGCGCATTTTCTCGCGCGTGAACTCTCCGCGTCCGATCATGAAGCGGATCTGTTGCTTTTCGGCGCCTGTGGGTGGGCGTCCTTCGCGTGCGATGAAGTGTTCGATGTGTTCGTTGATGCGCTCGCGAAACCGTGTGTTTGCTTGGCTGTGTGCGCCCATTTTCTGGCCGAGAAACAGGGTGTCTTCGTCGACGATGCCGCCTTTGGCATCACGAATTTGCTGCGCGTCGGGTCGTTTGCCTTCGCCGAACAGGTCACGCATTTGAGCGTTGGTGACTTCGCCTGTGAGCTTGAAATGTGCACATCCGCTACCGGTCCATTGTCCTGGTGGAGCGCCTGATTCCAGGTAGTAGTCCCCCAGTTTTTGGTCCCGCTCTAAGCGTTCATCGGCGGCAGCTACTTCGCGGGTGTAATACTCATACCCGCTTCCGCTACTGACGCGATGAATGCTCATCATGGGTCTCAGCTTAGTGCCTTGTGCCCGCCTTTTCGATCAGGGATGCCAGACGTGTGAGGATGTTGGTAGGTGCCTGGCAGTCCGAGCAATTTTTTATTGCGCTGGCAGGCACCTACCAACAGGCTGACAGTAGGCGCTTGTGCCTACTGTCATGGTGGGGTGGGCGGCGCGATGAGAGCGACGGTGTGGTCACCCGGAAGGCCCTTGGGAGCCTGGAGGGTGTCCACACCTCGCGCGCGCCGCCCACCCCACCACCGGCCGGCCCCAAATTGGAAAGCGCGTTGTGTTTTCTGTTGCTTTCTGGAAGTGCGTGGCTAGGGTTAGACTGGTGGTATGAGCGACACTGATGCATCTGCCCAGCCTGGTCTGACTGTTGCTTCTCGTGCGGTGCGTTCGCGCGTGGATGCCACTGCGCGCGCGGCGCGTATTGCCAGGGCGCGTGAGTTGGAGAAATTGTCGAATCGTTTTCTTGGTTGTCAGGATCGTGTGGCGAAGGTGTTTGAGCGTAGTGAGGCGCGGCGGGGGAAGTTTGAGGAGGCTGAGGGGGCGCGCGTGGCTGGTGAGTTGGAGGCTATCGAGGCCAGGCGCGTGGAGTTGCTTGCTGAGGCGGGGCGTGTTGAGGGAGTGAGCGCGCGCGAGCTGCGTGATTATTTCGGTATTTCACGCAAGGAGGCCGCCGCTCTGCTCGCGTGTGGGGAGTAAGCGCCGGCCTCCTTGTCGCTGCGGGTGTTGTGGGCGTGTTTATATGAGGCTTCGCGCGAGTCCGGCAAGGACGAAGATGGCGATGATGACGAGTCCGATGGTGTAGAAGCTGATCGCGATGGCGAAGGCGCTCAGTCCGATCACGGGTCGTAGGATGGTTCCTGCCCAGGAGTGGCCGGTTGCGCGTAGGTAGGCGCCCCAGCACAGGCAGATGGTGGCTGCGATGAGGTACCACATGGGTTGGCTCCTTTGTTGCGTCGTTGCGTGGCCACGTTCAGGGTAGGGTGCTGCGCCTTCATCTGCGTCCTTGTGTGTTGGGCGCACCCCACCCACTTAGTGTAACTGGGGCCACTTTTTCTGTGAATTTCATAGGTCCTTTGCGCGGCTATTAGCCCCTCGAAGGTTGCGCACGTCGGGTGCGCGACACGAGGAATGAGGGAGATGTAGTCGTGGCAGCAGGGTGGATTCAGCGTGTGGTGGATGCTGGTGAGTTGTTTGAGAGCGTGATGAGCGTGATGGATATGGTGGCTTTGGTGGTGGAGGGAGTTTGCGGGGTTCAGGTGTCGTTTGATGCGCAGGTGATCGTTTCACTGGCTGTTGTCGCTGGTGTGGTTGTGTGGGATTTATTCGCTCAGGGCGCGTCTGATGGTGGCGCGCGAGACTCCTAGGATTCGTGCTGTGGCTGCGATGGTGTGGCCTTGGGTGTGGAGGTGGCGGGCGGTGGCTTTTTGTTCGTTTGTGAGTGCGGGTGGGCGTCCAATGCGGTGTCCGCCGGCGCGTGCGGCGTCTAGGCCGGCTCGTGTGCGTTCGCTGATGAGGGCGCGTTCGTATTCGGCGAAAGCGCCTGCGAGTTGGTAGAACATGCGACCCAGGGGTGTGGAGGTGTCGATTCCTTCGGTGAGGGAGCGTAGGTGGACGCCGCGCGCGTTGAGGTCGGTTAGGAGTGTGACGAGGTCTGCGAGGGAGCGTCCGAGGCGGTCGATGCGTACGACAACAAGGGTGTCTCCGCGTCCCAGGCCTCGGTTGCATTCATTCCACTGTGAGCGTTCCATGGTGGCGCCGCTGGCGTGCTCGACGTAGATGGGGTCACACCCAGCCGCTTGCAGTTCTGCGACTTGGGCGCGCGGGTCTTGGTCGGCGGTGCTCACGCGCGCGTATCCGGTGACACTCATGGTCATAATCGTAGCGGGCTTGTTGTGGCCACTTATTTGTTGTGGCCAGCGTTTTTGGACTGCCCTAGCGGGGAACGCGTAGCGTTCCCCGCGCATGTGGCCAGAATCGGTCGGTTGTTGCCGGTGTTTTGTGGGGTGTTTGGTTGCGCGTGTGGGTAGGATTGTTGGTGGGCGGGGCCCGAAGATGCTTGTTTCATTTTCGGACCCCGCCGTGACCATTACCGGTCCTTGCGGTGGCGACCGTGCCCGGGCATGGCCCAGATGGTCACGATCAGCGTTGCGAGTGCGATGCTCGTGTCGATTGCGTGCAGGATCACGTCGGCGATTTTCATGTTGTCCTCCTTTCTGCGCGTGTTGCGTAGGCGGTAGGTTTGGTGCCGCCTTCCCCCTGTCTGGGGTGCTCCCTAGGTGGGGCGTGGCGCGTTCGTGGGTCAACTGAAATGTCCCGCAGGCCTGGTGTGTGTCCTTGCGCATGGCGGCGCAAGCCGCTGTGGGCAAGGGGACACAACAGGGCAAGGGCTCAGTTGAGGCGCGAATGTGACACGCCCACGATGGAGGCACCCAGACAGGGGGGAAACCCAGCCACGGCGCGAAGCATCCGGCCCCGTTTCGGGGCCGGACCACACCGAGCCCACCACACAAGAACGCCCCGCACCTACCCTCAGAGGGGCAATGCGGGGCGTTTGCGCGCGAGCTTTTGGGGTTGGCTGGGCGCTTAGGCGTCTTGTCGGTCTCTTTTGTCGTGAATGATGGCGATGAGGAGGTTTGCGATGGCGGCGCCTGCGCCGATTCCCCAGATTGCCCAAGCGGCGCATGTGAGGAGTGTGGGTGTGTTGGTCAGGGTTGAGTACAGTTCACCGATGCCGGTTGCGACGAAGATGAGGGCGAGGGTGATGGCAACGCCTTTGCGTTTCAGCATGAGCGTTCCTTTCTGGGTGGCCTGGGGTGGTTTTTGGTGGTGGTGTGGGGTTAGTGGTCGTGTGGTTTACCTGCGCGTCCGTAGGGATTGCCGCGTCCGGGGCGGGCGCGTTGCCATTGGTCGATAGTGTCGGTGCTCCATCCGGCGACGGTGTATTGGCCTTGTCCGATGATGACGTCAGGGTCTGGGAGGCGGCCTTGTTTGCGGTAGGCGCGCGCGGTGTTGGGGGTGATGTTGATGTGTGCGGCGAGGTCGACGATGCTCAGGTAGTGGGTGGTCATGGTGTCCTCTCGGGGCTGTGGGCCGGTCCCCAGCCCCCTCCTGGATGAGAGGAAGGGGCTGGGGTCTTGCTCTAGCGTTGCTTGCGGTGGCGCCCCTTGCCGCAACTGAGACGTTCAGTCAGGGCAATGAGTGCTAGGATGGAAGCAGGAAGAGCAAGAAGAGAAGTAATGATGTCGTGAATCATTACGTTCTCCTTTCTTCCGGTTAACCCCCCAGCCCATCTGGGGGGTTTCGTGTCTTCGCGAGTGTTCCGTGAAGACACTTCTAATATACACCATACTTGGGCGTATTTCAAGTTTTGTTGGCGTTTTTTGCTTGATTTTCCAATGTTTTCTTCTTGCGCGTGTGTGGTGTTTTTTGTGTTAGTTGCTTAGTGTGTTAGTGGGCTTGTATGCTGGTGTGCATGTGTGCTAGTAGTGGTCGTGTGGTGGCGGTAGTCAACACGAAGGGTGGCGTTGCTAAGACGACGACGTCTGTGTTGTTGGCGTGTGCGCTCAGTGCGTATGGCAGTGTTGAGGTTCGTGATGCTGATCCTCAGGGGTCGGCAACGGAGTGGGCAGAGCGGGCTGCTGATGATGGGGTGGCGTTGCCGTTTGAGGTGGTGATTGCGAATCAGCGGTCGTTGTCGCGTCCGGCGCGTGTGGATTGGGTGGTTATTGATACGCCTCCGGGTCATGCGCAGATTGTGGATGCGGCGATCGCGGCGGCGGATTTCGTGATTATTCCGTCGTCTCCGACGGGGTTGGATATTGATCGTATGTGGGCCACGTTGGAGGTGGCTCGTAGTACTCCTCATGCGGTGTTGTTGACGCGTGTGGGGGCGGGGACGAATACGTTGGCGGCTGCGGTGTCGTTGTTGGATGAGGAGCGGGTGCCTCGTTTTGAGACGTTGATTCCTCGTCGTGAGGCGATTGCTGCGTGTTTTGGTGGGGTTCCTGCACAGTTGTTTGGGTATGAGAATGTTGCGACGGAGTTGATGGAGGCGTTGTCATGACGATTAAGAATCAGTCGGCGGTTACGGGTGCTGGGAAGGCGAAGGCGAAGGCGAAGGCGTCGATGGTGAAGCGGGCGAAGAAGGCGCAGACGTCTTCTGCTGCGGACACGTTCCGGGGTGGCGCGGTGGATGAGACTGGCGCGAAGAAGGTGGCGCCGGTGATGGTGTATTTGAGTGAGGAGGAGCGTCGGGCGTTTAAGAAGCTTGCGTTTGAGCGTGAGGAGTCGATGAGTTCGTTGGCTCGTGCGTGGATTTTGGAGCATCTGAACTAGCTTACTAGCGTACTAGTAAGCTAGTGTATGAGTCCCCTAGTGTATGTGTGTGCTAGGGGACTTGTGTGTTAGTGGTTTTGCTGCCATTTGGCGTCGGTGACGGCCCATGTTCCGTCGTCTTGTTGGGTCAGGGTCAAGAAGACGAAGGCTTGGATGGGTTCGTGTGAGTTGTCGGCGTAGGTGCGGGTGTAGGTGACGAGGCGTTCCCATTTGCCGGGTGTGCGGTCGGGGTAGGGTTCTTTGCCTTCGGTGACGAAGCGGTCGATGGTGACGGTGGTGTGGGAGTGGTTTGGGATGAGGGGGAGGAATTCGCCTTGGCCTTTTTCGAGGTCGGGTGTGGGGGTGTGGCGCCTTTGGAGGTCTGGGGTTTCGTAGACGCTGGCGCGGATGGAGGCGTAGGCGTTGGTGACGTCCCTGGAGGCGTCCCAGGTGTCGTGGGTGATGATGTAGGCGGAGCAGACGGCGTCGCCGTCGGTGCGGTCGACCTCGCGTGGGTCGGGGAGGAGGTCGGGGAGCCATTGGACGCTTGCGGGGTGGAGGCAGGTGCCGTCGGGGGCGGGGGTGCCGTCTGCGCAGGTGGGGGGTGGGGTGGTTTCGGCTGGGGGTTGAGTGGTGGGTGTGGGCGACTGGGGTGAGGGAGCGGGTGTGGGTGTGGTTATTGGTGGGGTGGGTGCGGATTGAGCGGTGGGGGGTGGGGCTGGGGTGTTGAGAGAGCGTCCGATGGTGAAGCCGATGGCACCCAGGAGGAGGGCAGTGATGGTGACGAGGGTGATGGCGATGATGGTTGGTGTGTCGTTGCGTGAGGGGGTGGTCATGGAGGTGCCTTGCTTGTTGATTAGTGTGCTAGTGGGCTGGTTTGTTAGTGGGTTAGTATCGTTTGATGAGGGCGACGGTGCCCCAGATGGGTTCTTCGTTGATGCCTTTTTCGGGGCTGTCGGCGCTGATTATGGTGCCTCCTCCGGCGTAGATGGCGACGTGGTAGTAGTTGTCTGGGTTTCCCCAGAAGAGGAGGTCGCCGGGTTGGGCTTGGGCGAGGCTGTCGATGGTGGTGCCTCCTTGGGCTTGGTCGTGTGCGACGCGGGGTAGTTCGATGCCGATTTGGGCGTAGGCGGCTTGGGTGAGGCCTGAGCAGTCGTAGTGGGGGCCGGTGCCGCCTAGGACGTATTGGTGGGTGTCGTCGGCGGCGATTTGTCGGGCAAATTCGATGGCGGTGGCTTTGTCGCCGGTGGTGGGGATGTTGGTGGTGTTGAGGGAGCCGTCTGGGTTGGTGTAGTTGGGGACGAAGGAGTTGATGTTGGCGACGTAGTTTTGGGTTTCGTCGAAGGGTGGGATGCCTCCGTGTTTTTGGACGGCGCCTAGGCCGGCGTTGTAGGCGGCCAGGGCGAGGGAGACGAGGTCGCCGCTGACGTCTCCTGATGCGAGGAGGGGTTTGAGGTTGTTGACGTTGTCGCACATGTACAGGCCTTGGGAGTAGATGGCGTCGTGGGGGTTGTTGACGTCGGCGATGCCGTCGCCGTCGCCGTCTTTGCCCATGGAGGCCCATGTGGAGTCAATGAATTGGCTGATGCCTTTGGCTGCTGCGGTGGATTCTGCGTGGGTTTGCCAGCCGGATTCTTGTTGGATTTGTGCGGCGATGAGTGGGGGTGTGATTTCTGGGCAGAGGCTTCCGGCGCGTTGGACGTCGTCGACGTAGGTGGAGGGGACGGCGCTGGTGTTGAGGGTGGCGGCGTTGGCGGCGGGGCCTGTGTTGTCGAAGAGGAGGAGGAGTAGGGCGGCGGTGCCGATGAGGAATGAGGCGATGATGAGGATGCCGACGGTGATCCATCGTTTGATGCGCATGAGAAAGTCCCTCCAGAGCGTTCGGGAGGGTGATGGGGTGGCCGCTTATGGCGGTTAGTGTAGTCGATGGGGCAGGGGAGAGGCGGGGGAGGGGCAGTGTTGTGTGCTCAAAGGTCGAAGGGGTATCAGGCGTGACAACATGGGCACAACAGGTGTTGGTATCGCGTAGCGTAACCACAAAAATCACTCTACGGGCTTTTGAGGGCTTTTCAGGCGCCGGGTGAGGGTTGGTTGCATGGGTGCCTGAAAGGCCGCGAGAAGGCCATCTGAGGGCCGTTGTGGGGGTGCGGAGCGCGGGGGCGAGTGTGCGCGCGATGTGGTTGGTGTAGCGTAGTACAACCGATCACGAGCATGGATCAGGGATGCACACCTGGTGAGAGTGGGCGCAAAGAAGCGACATGACGCCGAAAAAGAGAGTTTTTGTAGCGTACTACCCCCCTTGTTGTAGCGTAGTCCCTCCTGCGGTGGAGGTATGTCCTGTGGAGTGGTGGCCGCGAAGGGGAGGAAGAAGCCTTCACGCGGATGTGTTCTCGGACACATTTGCGTGAGGGGAGTCAGGGAGGGCCTGAAAGGCCCGAAAATCTCGCGCGTATTTGAAATATTATTTGTTTATTATTTGGTGCAACACCGCCGACACCGACTTTTCCCTGTGAGCAGTAGGGCAAAACCCGCCTCGAAACCAACTCCCTTGGTGTAGCGTACTACAACCGTTGGTGTAGCGTACTACAACCGTTGGTGTAGCGTAGTACCTGGTTTATGCACAGGTTATGCACAGGTTATACACAGTTGTATCCACAATTGCTCATGCGAGCATATTAGTTTTATGAGATACTGAAAGTTTTATGTGATGCGCGATAGGCTGGTGCTGGTGCTGGTGCTGGTGTGGGCGGGGTTGGTCTTGCGCGCAGTGTGGCCAGGGGTTAGGCTGTGGTTTGACAGAAGGTGCGCAGATACAGGCGCGCCGACCCAGAGTGGGGACTCTTGGATCGGCACTTGCGCACCACCCACCCTTGCACAGAAGGGGGTTGGTGGCCGATGGCTATCCTACCTGACATACCCGCAAATAGCAGTTCTGATCTTGGTTTGTCTGCCAGTGATGTGGCCTCGTTGGAGGCTCGCGCTGATCTGGAGATGCGTAGCGCGTTGGAGCGCGGTGATCTGGGGGCCCTGTTCACGGGGTTCGTGAATTTTTCTCTGCCTGTTGATCGTGTGGATCCCGGTGTTTTTGAGTGGGAGCGCGCTAACGGCAATGCGGTGATGCGCGTGATGGCCGCGAAGATCACCGACCCGGCGACGGGGCAGAAGGTGTATCAGATTCCGTATGGGAAGATGGCGCGCGCGATTCTGTTGCATATTTGCACCGAAGCCGTGCGCACCGGTAACCCGACCATCAACCTGGGAGACTCTGTGGCTGAGTATCTAACGAAGCTTGGCTTCTCCCTGGGAGGATACCAGTACAAGATGCTTGTCCGGCAGGTGCAGGCCGTGGCGGGCATGCACGTGGTGGTGTCGGTGGATTCGTCGACGGGGGATGGGTTTGGCTATGAGGAAGCCGAGCTCATGGTCTCTAAGGCTCGCAGCCTGTGGTTTTCTGCGCGCCCCGAAGACGCTGGCCAGGGGTCTCTGTTGACCTCCACGATCACCCTGACGGATGATTTCATGAACGCTCTGGTTGGTCAGTGGCATGCGATGCCTGTTGATGAGGGGGCGTGGCGTTACATCAACACGCACTCTAAGTCAGCGTTCCCGTTGGATATTTACACGTGGCTGGCTTACCGGTTGCGCGCGTGTCCGTCTGTGGGGGTGAAGGTGTCGTGGGAGCGCCTGCGTGACCAGTTCGGCTCCACCATGAGTGTCCACGAGTTTACGCGGTATTTCCGTAAGCATCTGCCTCTTGTCCTGGATGTGTATCCGCAGGCGGAGCGCTCCGTGACGTTCGTGCGTGGGGGTGTGGTGTTGTCGTATGCGCCTTCTCCGGTCCCTGAGCTTCCCGCTGCTGATGGGCCTGTTGATTCTGATCTGACCTGATATGGAAGGAGGGCCTGACGCGATTTGTTCGTGTCAGGCCCTCCTTCTTCTTTCTTCTCTTGTGTGGTGTCGTGTTGTCTCATGATGGGTGCCGCGTGTGAAGGGGTGGACGCAGATGCGTATGGTGGGTGAAAGAATTTGGGCGCGCACGCAGACATGAAAGGAGGGCGCGGCGTCGGTTAATCGTATAGGTTGAAGGAAAATACGCCATCTAATAGTTGGTTAATAAGGGTGTGGGTGTTAGGGCTGGCCGCCGTGATTTGCCTGCATAACGAGGGAGGATAGAAGAGAGTGATTCCCACGGTTGAACAGGTGCGTCAGATGAGTGTTGACGCGCGAGGTGGCGCGGGGGTGCCTGCGTCGCGTCCTGTTGCGTCTTCGAAGTCGTCGCGCGTGGGGGTGAAGGCACCTCAGTCGTCGCGCGTGGGGGAAGCGTCGGGTGAGAAGACGGGGATGGGGCTGGTTGTTGTGGCGGTCATTGTCCTGGTCGCGGTGTTTGTTATTGGTGGCGTGGTGTTGGTGCGTGGTTTGCGTCAAGGGGTCCAGGCTGGCCCTGTTGTGGCGACATCGCCGATGGTGTCGGTGGTGGTGTGTGTGGATGGTGGTGTGGTGTGAGTACGCCGTTGTGGCCCGGTAGTGGGTATCAGGGACGTCGTGGGGGTGAGAGCCTGCGTCGTTTGGCGGGTATGCCTGCACCACAAGGTGAACCAGTGCCGATGCCTGCCCCGCCGGGGGTGGTGGAAAGCGCCCCTGAGAGCGTGGATGTGGAGGAGGTGGCCTCGCAGGGTGGTGAGGCTCCTTCTTGCGCGGTGGAGAGTGTAGGTGGCGTGCGTTTACCTGAGCGTGGTGTGCGCACGGGTGTGCGGGCCCGTGTTTTGCGTGCTGTGACGGGTGGTCGGGTTGCGTGCTTGGAGGATGAGGGTTCGTGGCAGGCGCGCGTTGATATGGCGCGTCTTCAGGCTCCTATTCCGCAGGGTCATTCAGGTGCGATTGTGGTGGCTCAACCCAAGGGCGGGGTGGGGAAGACGCCTGTGTCGATGTTGATTGATGCGACGTTGCGTGCTCATACGAGGTGTGAGTCCCTGGTGTGGGATCTCAATGATAATGGGGGTGGCCGGTGGGTGTTGCCTCCGTCGGTGTCGGCGGTTGGGCGTTTGGTGGATGCTGCCCAGCGTGGGGTGGTGACGCGGTCGACGATTACGTCGTCGATGGTGATTCAAGATGGTGGTGCGTACACGGTGTTGCCGTCGCGTGAGGGTGCGGCGAACTTGTCTGCGGCTGAGTTTGGGTGTGTGTGGGGCACGCTGCGTGACTGGTTTGATCAGTGTGTGATTGATACGGGCAATTCGTTGGCGTCCCCTAATTTTGTGAATGCGTTGAGGGTCGCTGATGTTGTCGTGATCCCCACGGATTATTCTGATGCGGCGTTGGCGCCTACCGTGGCGTTGGCGCGTCGCCTGGAAGCGCGGTGGGGGGATGAGTGGGGGGACCACGTTGTTGTGGTGCCCACCGGTCGTGTGGGTGATATGGGGCAGGTGTGGTTGGAGGGCGCGTGTGCGCGCACGGTTCCCATTCCCTATGACGCTCATATTGATGCGCGTGACATGTTGCGTTACAGCGATCTTGCGCCCGCGACGCGGGCTGCTGGCATCCGGTTGGGTGCGGCCATTATGGATACCTATCGAACCATCAACAACAAGTAGCTAGGAGAAGACTCATGAATCTCTACCCATTCCTGTTCCCCATCGATGATGCTCAGTCTGGTGTGAAGAATCCGTTTGGGCAGACCTCACCTAACGTGGGGTTCTGGGGTGATGTGGCCAGTAATAAGGCGTATGCGGCTCTAGGTGGTATCTGGGGTGCGGCGTTCATTGTGTGTGCGATCTGGTTGATCATCGGGATCGTTAAGTTCGGTAAAGCTAAGCGCGTGAACCATAACCCTGATGCGCTCTCGGATGCGACGAAGTCGATTTATACTCCGCTGATCGCTATTGCGTGCCTGGGTGGTATCGCCACGATTTTCGGTGCTGCTGCGGGCTTGTTCGCCTAAATGAGAATGGGGGTGGGTGAGCGATGAACAAGAAGAAGGCGCTCCTGATTGGTCTTGTCTTGGTGATTGTCCTGCTTGTCGGTGTGCTTGTGGGTGTACTGGCAGGAAGGGGCAGCAGGGGTGGTGATCCCACTCCCGCAGCGCCGTCTGTGCCGTCTGCGCCGTCGACGCCGTCGACGCCGGTGAACACGTCCATGGATGATGTCGTGGCGGGCACCGGCGCCATCGCCACGAGCCAGACGCCCGGCTTTGAAGGGGTAGGCACCCGCTACCCAGCCAC